>Ga0207701_10000332_pt1 | contig 48354 bp, 34 predicted proteins | sample KBSSwiSSwithPhiX_FD_184294 | JGI IMG/M metagenome (GOLD analysis project Ga0207701, IMG submission 184294) | Switchgrass rhizosphere bulk soil microbial communities from Kellogg Biological Station, Michigan, USA, with PhiX - S5 (SPAdes) (version 2) | ecosystem: Environmental > Terrestrial >... | reverse complement strand
CAATCATAAAAAGCGCCGACTCAAAACCTGCCTGCCGGCAGGCAGGTCTGGTGTCCGCAAGGATGTGCAGGTTCGATTCCTGTTCTGGGCACGATCCCGACTTTGACCCGGGCTTCTTATTTTATGTCGAACTAAATCAATTCCTTTTGAGCAATCTTTATAATTTAAGTTCCTCCCAACCTTTGCGGTATTCTCTTTTTACAAATTGATTGGCAGGTTCATAATTGGTGATGCGCATTTTATCACCGTCCCATTTATAATTGATGTATCGGCCCGGTGTTGTGTATTCTTCCCTGTCACCATAAACAGGATCATGTCTTACCGTTTTTGTTTTCACGTTAAAACAACGAAGCAATAAGTTACCCATCAACACGGTTTCAGTAAGCGGACCTGCATAACCTTCGAATGGTGAATCCACTTCCATATTGCCATAACCTGCAATGCATGCATCAACCCATTGCCACCAATGTCCGTCAATACCTCCTTCAACCCGCGGGTATTTTGGAGGAATATTGACTTCTTTATTGCGCGACAATGGTAACAGTCTTGGGTATAGTCCACCCCAGCCACATGACATCTTACCCTTAGTTCCTATAAATAATGAGCCTCCTTCATAATCCTCCATCGAAGCCAGTTCGTTGCCCTCGTCGCCGTCGCCCAACTCTTCAGGACGGTCGGGCAAAAAGCCACCATCCATCCAAAATAGCTGCATATCACGACCATCTTTTAATTTGAAAGTATACCTGAGTTTTGAAGACACCGGAATGCTTTCCGGATAATCTGCTTCCTGGAAGATTCCGGAATAAATTGTACTCGCATCGCAGGTAACTTCGGTCGGATAACCTAAACCAAATAGCTTGAATGCGGGACCAATAATATGACAGGCCATATCACCCAAAGCGCCGGTTCCAAATCTCCACCACCCCCTCCAGTTAAAAGGAACAAGGTTATCGATATAATCGATATGCTGAGCTGTACCAAGCCAAAGATCCCAATTCAATTCTTTTGGAATGGGCGGTTTTTGAGTGGGCCAGGGTATGCCTTGAGGCCATACAGGTCTGTTTGTCCAGTTGTATACTTTTTCTATATCACCTATAAGACCGGAGTCAAGCCATTCACGCATGATACGCATGCCGTCACTTGAGGCACCCTGATCGCCCATTTGTGTAACAACTTTGTACTTTGCTGCTGCCTGTGTCAATATTCTCGCTTCGTATATATCATGCGTCAATGGTTTTTGCAGGTAAAGATGCTTTTTCAATTTCATGGCATTTAGGCCAACGATAGCATGATTATGATCTGGAATCGCTACTGATACTGCATCAAAGTTTTTGCTTTCCTTATCAAACATCTCCCTCCAGTCATGATAAAAAGATGCTTTTGGAAATTCTTTACGGCGGGGGGCCGCCATGCGATCATCTACATCACATAAAAACGCAACTACTGCATTTTTTTTTGGCGCTTTCGCATAATGATGAATATCACTTTCACCTTCACCTCCACACCCCACACAGGCTATATACAATTTATCACTTGGCGCAACATAACCCAAGCCACCCAATACGTGCCTGGGGATTATATATAAACTGGCAGCGAGTGCTGAACTTCTAAGAAATTTTGCCCGGCTTATTTTTTTCTGGAGTCTTTTTTTCATTGTTGACCATGAAGAGATTATTAAAAAGTTATAACTGTTTTATTCTGATATTGCGGAAAAGGAGTTTACCGCTTTCTGTGCCCTGGAACGAAATATGACCGCTTTTAAAAGTACCGAAGCTTGACCACTGGTTAAACTTGCTGTTGGCAATTAATTTAATCCATTCATCGGTCCAGAAATAGGTGTCGATGATTTTATGAGTGTTCTGAAACAACTGGATATGCCCGTTTTGGGCCTTGATTTCGTAGAGATTCCATTTGCCGCCAACAGAAACCCATTCTGTATCTGCAGCGATCAGGTCATAGATATCGCCGGCCCTGCATTTGTTGATCCGACTATCTTCCATTACATACAAATCTGTGATCTGCATTTCAGGGCCAGTTTCATAAGTCTCATGAAATTGGGGATCCTCACTCACATAAAACATAACGCCGCTATTACCGCCGGGTTCCACAAGCCATTCCACTTTAAAATCAAAGTTGTCAAATTCCATGTCCGTAACAAGGTCCTTATAATCCTCATGCTTACTCTTACTATTTTTTTTAAGTGAGATCGCACCATTCTCAACCTGCCACGCCTTGCCGGGAGCTTTTTCCCGGAAGGAATGCCATCCTTTCAGATCCTTCCCATTGAAGAGCAATTGCCAGCCCTCTTTTTTCTCCTGCTCAGTAAGTGTATTGAGAGACTGTGCCTGTACTTTATTCATCAGAATAAACACGAAAATGACAAATCGTAGCAAAAACATTTTTGACATGACGATTGTTGTTGTGGTTATTGACTGTATATTTCAACGCAGGTAAAAAACTCGCATAAGGTCCCGATTTTACCGGGCTACCAAATTACAGTAATTGTATAAAAAAAAATTGGCTTATTTCTGCCATTAACAACGGCAACGCATTTAGGATTTGACGTTAATATCAATCTGATAATGCGTATTGGAAGTAAAATTGCCATGAAAAAAATCGTCAGTCGGTAAGACATGAGGTTTTAAGTGCATAACATCAACGCTGTAATATGCGCACCTTCAGCGGCAGCAAGCAAAGAAAACGGAAACCTGGCACCGCAACCAATGTCCAGTAGTTCTTTTCCCTCTATTGACCCCGGGCCAAAAGAGCCAGGATCTTTAATGGTTTTTTTATAAACATTGTTGTAGTCATCTATTGTCAATCTCCCTGGTCGAACGTTGCTACGAATGACATAGTCGTTTCATTTAATTTGCAGAATAATGGAATCCACTTTATGCAGGAAGTTATCAAAAGTCATTTTCGCGGAAATTTCTGCTGATCGAGCTGCGATTTCTTCTCTAAAGGTCTTATTATTCACCAGCATTTCGTAAGCACCAAAGATCGCCCTATCATCTTTGACCGGCACAAGGATTCCGTTATGATTATTAGAGATATAATCGCGAGTACCATAGCAATCAGTAGCTATAACTGGAATCCGGTTTTTCATACAAAAGGTTAACAGCAATTGTCCACAAGATGAATACTCATTTTCCAGAGCTATCACCACAAAATCAGATGATAAAACAAGGGAATGATATTCCATTTCGCTAACGCCCTTTACGACGGTAAAATTATCTGTGAGTAATTCAGCATTTTTAAAAACATGGCTTTGGGTACAGGCGATCGTAACCGGGACGTTTGTATTGGTGAATGCCCTTATCACTGTTTCAAAATCCCTGTCGCTAAATCCACCTGAAAAAACAGCGTACTTTTTTTCATTAGTCTTAGTCAACTTGACACCGATCGTTTCTTTGTCTACTTTGTTTGTAATAGGCAAATAAGTTGAAAAAACTTTTGCAGCTTGTTTAGGGTAAACTGTCTTCACGTCCTGTGCCATACCTTCTGAAAAATATAATAGTGCATCCGCTTTTTTTAAAGCTTTCTCCAATAGAAATAACCTGAAAGAGCCAAACTTCAACCTACTCGAAGAATACAACAAAGTGGTAATTATTATTTTAGGGTTTGAGTAAAATTTTGGCAACAAACAGAGCATTAAACCTATCATTTGTTGCCAGATAATAATGTTATCGTATTTTCTTCTATTTTTTAAGATATGCATTACAGCAAAAAAATAGGAGACATACCTGTTGAACATCCCGCTACCTGTATATTTTTTTTGATGGCAATTGTAAATTGACCATTCGTAACCTGGTAGGTTAGGTTTGTTCAACAACCGGAATAGCGCGTCTGGTGAAGACCCATTCCAATCAACTACAAATAGATTTCTTACTTTCTTATCCCACAACGGTGTATCCATTATTCTAATTTGGTCATCAATGATTAGAAGATAGAATTAGATTGAAACTTTTACAGGAAAACATTTTTTACGCCACAAAAAAGTGCCACCGCATCACCGGCTGTTGTTTAAATGCAGCTTCTGGCTTGCGAAGTCTCCGGTATTTTTCTAAATAGGGGAATGGTTTTTAACCAGTAATAAATAGGTACAGGGGTTTGCAACAATCTTGTATATCAGGCGTCCCATCTATCATTTTGATGGAAGCGTTAAAACTTTAGTTCTAACGAAGACAAGACTTCGTAAATATAAAGATTTCCGGCTCCCGACCCCCGAAAATCTTTTGCAATGGTAAAGGCCTCCATAGAGATCCATTTTGCAGCCAATAAAGCACAAAAGGGCGGTGATCAGTTCGGTATTGGGGGGTGCGATTTTAATATTTTCCCGCTATTGATTTATGCGCCCAACCCATATTGATCAACAAACAAGTATTACAATTTTGCGCAAATGATACAATAAGAAACGGGCTAATAGGAGTTCGGAGGAATTATGAAATAAGTATGGGCTGGAGACTCATTTCGTCTCAATGGTCCCATGGCGTCACTCCCGAGCTGACACAATGTTTATGTTTTAAAAATGGCGCAAACGTTTGCTTTACAACTGACAAACGTTTGACTAAGGATAAAAGTGATCAGGCACCAATGGACTGCATTATTCTGATAAAATAATTATCTAGCTTAGCAATTGGCCAGCATATCACTCAAGATAAATAACAATTTGCTGGAATTAAATTAAAGATCGCCGGAGCAACTCCAATCTCCTATTAAGATTTTTTCGCAGACCGAATCCCAAAAAAATAAAATAATCTGCTATGACCTATTCCAAAAAATTATTTTTTTATTTATGCATTTTGTTATCCTCATTCAATCTGATGGCCCAAAACAAAATGCTTAAAGGAACAATCCTTTCAACAAAAGATGATACACCAGTTTCGGGAGCCACAATCACTGTTAAGGGCACATCAACTTCCGTTGCTGCATCTTCTGACGGAAGCTTTTCCATTGAGGTTAATTCTTCAAAAGTTACTCTTGTAATTACCTCTGTCGGTTACGCAAAAAAAGAATTCACTGTAAATGCAAATCAAAACAACATTTCCATCCGGCTGGAAACAGATCAAGCCACAATGGGTGAGGTGGTAGTTGTAGGTTATGGAAGCCAAAGAAAGAGCGACCTCACAGGAGCTATAAGTTCTATAAAAGGTTCCGATCTTACACAGCTTTCTACTCAACGTGTTGATCAGGCTATACAAGGCCGTGCAGCGGGAGTATATGTGTTAAATACTGCCGGTGCTCCGGGAGCAAATGCTACCATCCGGGTAAGAGGCATGAATTCCGTAAATGGCGGCAATGATGCTCTTTTGGTAGTTGATGGGCTGCAGGGGGGAACTCTTAATTCATTAAATCCAAATGATATTGAGTCCATGGAGATATTAAAAGACGCATCAGCCACGGCAATCTATGGATCAAGGGGAGCAAACGGCGTAATTTTAATCACCACCAAAAGTGGTAAAAAAGGTAAGCCAATAATTGACTATAGTTTTAGTTATGGCTCACAAACCCTCAGGGACAAACTTGATTTAATGAACGCTGCTGATTACGCAGTAACAAGAAATGCTGATAAAGCAACACGAAATGGCTCAGGGGTTCCGGATCCCGTATTTACCGATCAGCAAATAAAGGAATTTAGTAGTTCCGGAGGAACAGATTGGCAGGATGAGATTTACAGAACTGCACCCATTACCAATCATCAGTTTTCAATAAGCGGGGGATCTGACAATACAAAATATCTGGTTTCCGCCGGGTACCTGGATCATCAGGGCATTTTGATTAATTCCGAGTATAAAAGATTTTCCCTTCGTTCAAATCTATATACTGACATAAATAAAGTTGTAAGTTTTGGTTTTAGCTGGGCGGGTTCGAAAGAACAGGGCAATTCACCTCCTTACGGTGGTGGCACTGCCCTTAGCTTCCTTGGACAGGCCGTCAATATTGCTCCCCGTTGGGCTCCTACCGCATCTCCATACGACTCAGCAGGGAATTACAGCAAGGCACCTTCAGCTTATGGGCCAAATGACACATGGAATCCGTTAGCTGCAGCTAAGGAACCTGATATTAATAATAATACAATCAGGAACAATTTCAATACTTATCTCGATTTTAAAATTATTGAAGGACTGAAATTAAGAATTTCAGGAGGAGCCATCATTGCAAACGGTAATAATAATAGTTATTATAATAGTAAAACATTTGAAGGAAAGCCCGTTAGTGGAAAGGTTGGATATGCCACCATTGATGATGTATTAAATACATTCTATCAAAATTCCAATATTCTCACCTATGATAAAAAGTTAGGAACTAAACACCATCTTACCGTGATGGCTGTTGCTGAACAACAGTTTTCCAAGACTGAAGGTTCCGGATTGATTGCTTCTAAGTTCACAGTTGATCAAACAGGCGTCAACGACCTTGGTGGAGCAGAGCAAATAAATTCGAAATATTCAATCGTAACCGAAAGGGTTTTAAACTCTTATTTAGGCAGGATAAATTATGCTTTTGTCGATAAATATCTTTTAACCCTTAGCTATCGTGCAGATGGTTCTTCAGTTTTTGGAGAGAATAATAAGTGGGGGTATTTCCCATCCGGATCAATAGCCTGGAAACTTGGCAATGAATCGTTCATTAAGGACCTGAATATTTTTTCCGACTTAAAACTTCGTGCAAGCTATGGCGTTGTCGGTAACGAGGCCATCCGGGCTTACCAAACAATTTCTGCAATAAACTCCGGAGCCAATTATCCCTATAATGGAAATGATAACACTGACCTGGGATTTATAATTGCAAATCCGGCTAACCCAAACCTTAAATGGGAAAGCACCACACAGAAAAATATTGGATTGGATTTTTCAATATTCAGGGGAAGGCTAAGTGCGACTGTGGACTGGTATGACAAGAAAACAGAAGATTTGCTTTTAAATCGTACCCTTCCCGGCTATACTGGTTTCTCCAGTATTATAGATAATGTTGGATCCGTTAGCAATAAAGGAATGGAGATTTCAATTAGCGGAGATCCTCTCATTGGGGCGGTAAAGTGGAACTCATCTTTTAATATTTCCTGGAACAAAAATAAAGTTCTGGATCTTGGAGAATCGAAAGTTTTGGAATATAGAACTACTTATGGCGGATATAGCCTCGGCGGCGGTTTTATGCAGCTCCGCGTAGGCGAACCTTTTGGGCAAATGTATGGCTATGGATACCAGGGTACCTGGAAGACAACTGAAGCAGACGCAGCGGCAGTTTATGGTGAACTACCCGGCGATCCTAAATACGTTGATGCCAATTCAGATGGCAAAATAAACTCTTCAGATATAATGATAATCGGAAACTCAATTCCTGATTTTATCTTTGGATGGAATAACAGCTTTTCTTACAAGAATGTCGATTTGACCTTCCTTATCCAGGGTTCCCAGGGAAATGATATTTTTAATCAAAATAGAATACGCCTTGAAAATCCATTTGAAGGTACAAGCGTACGCTTGCTCGACCGTTGGACTCCGGATAATCAGAATACAGATGTTCCCGCGTTTATTGATGCTGTCACCCGCCAAAATGCGAACCTCCCCAATAAAATTACCCTAGGGAAGAATAACAGCGACAGAGGCCGCCTACAACGATATGTAGAGGATGGTTCTTATGTCAGGCTAAGGAATATCACGTTGGGTTATTCCTTTCCCTCATCTGTTCTCAAGAAAATCGGGATGAGAAATGTGAGAGCCTATGTGAGTGGAACAAACCTTATCACTATCACAAAATATACAGGCTATGACCCGGAAGTAAGTGCCTATAATAGTAATGATGCCCAAATCGGTGTAGATCTGAGTAATTATCCGACGTCCAAAATAATCAGTTTCGGTATAAACCTTACATTTTAATATCATACAATATGAAAAAGATAAATCATTTGTCTGGTTATCTCCTGGTGTTTGCATTAACAGTGTTTTCCTTTGCATGCAAAAAACTTGATGAAAATCCAGTGAGTTCGGTAACACCGGAAAATTTTGGAAATTCAGTACTTCAAATTGAGGCAGCCTACGCAGGTTCTGTGAATTATTTATGGAATTATTGGGAAGGGTACGGTTATGCCTACGGTGCTTTTATTAATGACGACCAGCTTAACAACGGCGACTTAAATATCCCTGATGATAATGGGGATGACCTTTGGAATCGACATTATACTGCCTTGCTAAATATTAATAACGCACTTGGGTCAATAAAAAAGGGCAACATAAAAGGTGAAACTCAGGAAACAATTGATGGCCTTGAAGCCCAGGGGAAATTTTTACGTGCGCATAATTATTTTATGCTGGTTCGCATGTTTGGTGGTGTGCCATTAATAACAGAAGACACCCCGGATCCTATTCTAAACCCAATGCCAAGGGCTTCCGTAGCTGATGTATACGCTTTGATAGTAAGTGACTTAACCTTTGCCGCGGCACATCTTCCTGTATCCTGGCCCAATGCGCCCGGTAAGCCAACAAGCGGAGCTGCGAAAGGCATATTGGCTAAAGTATATCTCACTATGGCAACCTACCCACTACATGAAACTTCCAATTATCAAAAAGCTGCCGATATGGCGCTTGAAATAATTAACTCCGGTGTTTATCAACTTGTAGATTCAGTAAGTGAAGTATTTAGCCTGGCAAACAAATATGGCCCTGAAATGATGTGGAGTTATAACTCCACCTATGACGATGTAGCTACTGACCCCCAAATATGGACTGCTGAAGAATATTTCGAAGCGTGGGGCGATGCAGCTGTTGATACCGCGTTTGAACATAGGTGGCCTGACCAGAAAAGAAAAGAAGCTTACTTATTTACAGACTGGAATGGAAAACATTATACCGATTTTTCTTATGGGACACCGTTTTGCAAAAAGTTTTTCTACTATATATCTGAAGATGATTTCCAGGGCTTTGCCTCTACTGCGAATTATCCCATAATCCGCTATGCAGATGTTCTTTTAATATATGCGGAGGCTGCGAATATGGCCAGTGGCGGTGGTACTGCTCCACAAGCTGCGGTAGATGCAATTAACCTGGTTATTAATCGTGCTAATGGTTTTACGCCAAATGCAGCACATCCTTTGTTAACGACAGCAATGACAACAGCTGCATTTGATGCTGCAGTTATACAGGAAAGAAGCTGGGAACTAATGTTTGAGGCCAGCGACCGTTGGTTCGATATCTGCAGAAAAAGGATATTGGATGACCCGAACGTAACGGTCCGGGAATCAGATAGAATAAATTTCAGCGTGGATGATTACTTGTTCCCTATTCCGCAAACTGATTTAAGAATAAATAATTTGTTGGTGCAAAACCCGGGTTATCCAACACCTTAAGTATACGAATTGGGGATTTTTTAAATCAATACCTGAAAATCACTTTTACGTATTTATTTTATGATCTGCATAAGACCCGGTTTAGGAAAGACAGGAAAAGGTTATTTTCCTGTCTTTCCCTGATATCCATAAATCAGGTTTAAACTATGGCTGACGATCTGCAGTTACGGTGGCTCTTCCAATAACCCTCTGATACCTGCAAGACACATATCGTCAGTAGTTGCATACGAAGGCCTTGTTATTTATTACTGATTGGTGAGTTTTCTTTGGCATGTTTCACAAAACCTGCGGGATAATTCATTTTCTGGAGTTGTTATATTGACCGAAAATTTTTTAGCGGATGTGTAAAACGAAAATATATAATAAAATATAACCTTCGCCAGAGGTTGTAATGTTAACTAACGATGTTAATAATATGCGAAACCTAAATGCCTGTAAATACTTCGAAAAAATTCTTGCTTCTTTTTTGTTAATAGTAGCTTTCGTCATTTCGGGCTGTTATTTTAAAGAGAAAAAAAATAAAACCGGCGGCTTTGAAAATACAACCACTGGCAACAGGAATGATACCTGGAAGACTGTTGGTTTTGGAGGTGGTGGTGCTACATTTTATCCGGAAATAAGCCCGTTTAATTCGGAGTATGCGTTCGTAAGTTGCGACATGACCGGCTCCTATGTTACTTACAACGGCGGCGAGTCCTGGAGAATGTTTAATCTTCACAGCCCGGTTGACTTTTATGTTTTTGATCCTCTTGATTCGAATACTGTGTATGCAAATTCGCTGGCATTATTTAAAAGTACAGATAAAGGTGTTACATGGAATCTGCTCTATCCCTCTCCTTCACAAACGTTAGGGTTGGTATCCAAAGGAGATCATGCAGAGGAGATGGTGGTTACACGGGATAGCACAATAAGGGAAGTGCAGGCGCTTGCAGTTGACCCTGAAAATTCAAAAAAATTATCTGCAGTCATATCCATTGATAAAGAAATAGCCTTTTACGTTTCGGACGATGGCGGAACAACGTGGGCAAAAGAAAAAGATCTCAGGGAGAGAGCAAAAAATATCTTTATCAATCCATTCTCTTCAAAGAATAATCGTACCGTATATGTCACTGGAAACAGTGGCGTAATGGTAAGGAGTAATGGAAAATGGGAAATACACTCAACTCCTCCGGGTGTAAAAATGTTGACACATTTTTCAGGTGGCTATGATAAGAAGACTAGCAAGTTTATCATTTATGCTATTTCGGGAAAATCATATTTCAATCCCGGAGAAGATGTATCGGGAATTTATTATTCTGAAGATGGAGGTGCATCGTGGCAAAACAGGCAGGAAGGGCTTACAGTATTTAATATGAAAGGGGCTGATATGCCCGAATGGAGAACTATTGCTACTTCTTTAACTCACCCTGAGTTTGTGTACATTTCTTACAACAATTTAAAAACAAATAACGATACCGCTTTTATTGGCGTTGCAAAAAGCGAAGATTTTGGAAAAACATGGACGCTGCCATGGAAGGATATTATTAAAAAAGGTGGCAATATTCCCTCCTCAAATTTTGATGGTGGCTGGATCAACGATCGCTTTGGTCCAACATGGGGAGAAAATCCTTTTTCCATAGGTATATCACCGGTGAATCCTGATATCTGCTATGCTACCGATTTTGGAAGAACAGTCAAAACATCCAATGGAGGCAAAACATGGCACCAGGTGTACACCAAAAAGAAACCGGGAGGAAATTGGGCTTCAAGAGGTCTTGAAGTTACTACTGGCTATCAGATACTTTGGGACTTCTTTGATAAAAACCATGTGTTTATGAGCAATACAGATATTGGCCTAATGGAAAGTAACGATGGAGGAATAAGTTGGGAAAGTGCAACTAAAAATAATGGAGTGCCTGACAAATGGATTAATACCACGTATTGGCTTGCACTTGACCCGGAAGTGAAAGGCAGGGCATGGGCTGCAATGAGCGGCACTCATGATCTGCCGCGGCCGAAAATGTTTCGTAAGAATGGCGTCAAAGGTTATCAGGGCGGTGTCGCAGTTACAGACGATGGAGGAAAATCATGGAAAGCCACAAGCGGAGCTATTGGGGAGGCCGCAATAACGCATGTGCTCATTGATCCTTCCAGCAACAAAGAAGCGAGAACTCTATATGCCTGTGCATTTGGAAAGGGAGTTTATAAATCTATTGATGGAGGTAAGACCTGGAAGCAAAAAAATAACGGAATAGCTGGAAACGAACCCTTTGCCTGGAGGATTATCAGAAGACATAAAAACCACGCATTATTTCTTATAATTAACCGGAGAAGCGAAGATGGAAGCATAGGCAATTCAGGTGACGGCGCAATCTATCGTTCGGATGATGAGGCTGAAACATGGAAGCCTGTGACACTTCCTTCTGAAACGAATGCACCCATGGATTTGGTAATTGATGAAGAAAATAGCGACAGGCTTCTCTTATCAGCCTGGGGTCGGAGTACAAAAGGAAAATTTTCTCCTGACATAGGTGGCGGAATATTTCTGTCAAAAGATGACGGAAGATCATGGGTACAAGTGTTACAAAAAGATCAGCACATACATGATATAACGTACGATCCCCGCGGCAAAACGTACTATGCATGTGGTTTTAATAGCTCAGCATACCGATCACGAAATAAGGGTGAAACATGGTCGCGCATAAAGGGATACAATTTCAAATGGGGTAAACGAGTTGACATTGATCCATCAGATCCTGAGAAGATATTTATTATAACATTCGGAGGAGGTGTGTGGCATGGCCCTGCAAAGGGAGATAAAAATTCTATAGAAGATATTGTTACACCGGCTTTAGCTTACTAAATTAATATCTGATAATCTCAGCTGGTTGTGAGAGGCATTAAAAAGAGATTTTGTTGCATAGCCAGGATTAAAGATATATTGTGTCAGAAGCTAAAGCCGTTACTCCATTTCTAAACTGAGATCGATTAGTAGTTATGATCCTGAACGGAGAATGAGATTCAACCTCAATCAAATTCGAAAATTAGTATACAAATTCAAGTGATGCTTTTCGACTTTCCAAAAGAAAGTTCGAACTGGACTAGTTCTGTGCAAAAACCCGATGCATAATATCTCCAAAAGGCTTAATACCCAGGTGAATCCCAGTTGAGAATAGCTTCCTCTCCGCTTCTGGCATAATTGTTTACTCCTAAATAGATATGATTCCCAATAGAGAAATCCGTAGACTGTTCAACCTGTACGCGGAATTGCTGGATCTGCATCGCCAGGATTCGAGGTATGCGAAAGTGCTTTCGAGTGCAGCTTTCTATACCCGCCGTTTTCGCGAAGACATTATGTCCCTGGACAAGGCCCGGGTCTCCAAATTGTTCCGGCCACGCATTGCGCGATTGCTTATCGAACTTCAAAAAACGGGAACCATTGCCGCGTTGGACGAACTTATCCAGCTTACACCGGCTGGACTGTTTGAACTTATGCGAATCAAAGGTCTCGGTGGCAAAAAACTTGCAATCATCTGGCATGTCTTGAAAATCGATACCATGGAAGGTTTGTTGCAAGCCTGCCAGGATAATAAACTTAGCAAAATTCCGGGCTTCGGTACTAAGACCGAATCAAATATCATCAAAGCCATCGAATCTTATACCAGTCATCGGGATCATTTCCGGTATGCAACTGTTGCCGATACTGCTGACCAACTTGTTTTGCATTTACAGAAAATCGGTAAGACGCGATTAATTAGCCTTTGCGGTGATATAAGAAGGAAAACAACGACACTCGCAAGAATTGAAGTACTTGCTGCAAAAAAGTTTACGGCCAATTCATTAAAAAAATACATGATCGTGCAATCATCGAGTAAAGCCGAAACAAGAGGTATTACCATTGATGAGATACCCGTCACCATTTATCATACTGCCGAAGCTGATTACTTCCCCGAACTATTCCGTAAAACAGGACATGAAAACCACGTCAAAAAAGTGCTTTCAAAAGTAAAAGGCAAACTGCCCGGCATTTCAGAGGAAGCAATATATGCAAAAGCAAAGATGCCCTTTGTACCTCCTGACATGCGGGAAGATAATGCTGAATGGGATTTTAAAGGAACGCCGGAAGACCTCGTGACCCTGAAAGATATCAAAGGAGTGGTGCATAATCACACGACTTACAGTGATGGAGTAGATACACTGCAAGAATTCGTGCAGGCTTGTATTGATAAGGGATTTGAATACACTGTCATTTCTGATCATTCCAGGAATGCCCATTACGCTGGTGGTTTAAAGGAGGAAAAATTATTGCGGCAATTCAAAGAAATCGATGCGCTCAACAAAGCAACCAGGCCTTTCCGAATTTTTAAAAGTGTTGAGTGCGATATACGCGTTTCAGGTGAACTGGATTTCGACAATAGTTTTCTAAAAAAGTTTGATCTTGTTATCGTGTCTATTCATCAGTTGTTAAAGATGGATGAAGCCAAGGCCACCAGGCGTCTGATCAGGGCAATTGAAAATCCTTACACCACTATTCTCGGGCACATGACCGGCCGTATGTTGTTGATTAGGCCGGGATATCCTGTCAATTTCAAAAAAGTGATTGATGCCTGCGCTGCTAACGGTGTGGTCATCGAAATCAATTCCAACCCATATCGCCTGGATATGGATTGGTCGCATATCCCTTATGCCATGAAGAAGGGTGTGATGATTTCTGTCAACCCCGATGCACACAGCATTAAAGAGATTGATAATATTAGGTGGGGGATTGCCGCTGCCAGAAAGGGAGGCTTGACGAAGAATATGACCTGGAATTCGAAATCTCTAAACGAAATTGTTAAATGGCTGGCCGACCCGTCCGCATCTTGAGGATCTGTTTTTGAAGAACTCGCCAGGATTGCCTTGGCAAAAGGAGTCCTGAAACTTAACCTGGAAGCCGCTTCGCATTTCCTCTTTTCATTTTAGCACAAATAATACATTATTCCGGTCAATTGGAGTTTGTTGGTTCAGGTAGGCTTTGCATAACGGAATGCAGCAACGTACAAAATCTGCAATTTGTCGATGAGAATTTTAAACTATGCCCCGACAAGAAGAAAAAAGCATTTAATACCTTCCTGCCGACAGTTTGTTAAATAGGAACGGTAAGAGCCTGCGACGCTGACTGCTTAATTTTTGACGTCAGCCAATCCAATTGTCGCTGGGTGTGCTCACTGTATTGGGAACACGCCAGTTCCAGCTTCGTGTCCCGAAGTGCTTTTGCAGCCTGCGTCAAAATTGTCCAGCAGAGATTTACTTCATTTGTCATTAACCATAGCTCATGTAAATCCTGTAATAACCCGAGACGGCCATCGTGTATCGAAAGTTTCAATCGTTCAGATTGATCTAATTTTTTGTCTTCGTCGGTCGAATACCTGTTTAATAAAGCCTTTAGATTTTCCGCATGGTCCAAAGACCACGAGGCAAATACCTTGCACATACCCACAACATCAGGCTCGGCAGTATGATGAGCTGCCGCTTTTTTATAGGCTTTTGCGAGAGCTTCCTCCCGGCGCTGAGTATAACCAATATAACTATTTAGTTCCATTGCTTGTTAACATCTCTACGCAGGTTCAGGGCAGCAAAGCCGGCGTTAAAGGATTTATTTTATTTATACGAACTGCCGCATATTTAAAATGTGGCTGTTTGCTCACTGGATCCCACTCCGTAAGAGTGAGTTCATTGGCTGCCCTGTCATGTCCCTGGTCATCGTTGTCCCAATACCCGTAATGAAACGGAATAAATACAAGCCCCGGAGGAGTGTCTCCAATTTGCGCAGGCCCCCTGACAGTACCACGACGTGATGTCACTTCTACCATGTCTCCCTCTTCAATTCCGAATTTGGCCGCGTCTTTCTGAGAAAGCTGTATAAACATTTCAGGAGCCGCATCATTCAACTGTTTGGAACGACCCGTCTTTGTCCGCGTATGAAAATGATACACAATTCTGCCTGTGGTCAACCATAAAGGAAAACGCTTATCCGGTTGTTCATTTGGTGATTGGTAATCGGAAGGAATTAAAAAAGCTTTTCCGTTTGGATCATTGGCCCGGAATTTTTCAGGGGGTTTTTCGGCGCCGGTTGTAAGATCATAGCCATATGTTTCGCAATAATCAAAGAACGTATTAAATACACCATTCTCATAAAGTCGTTCTTTACCATCCGGGTATTCTTCATTACATGGCCACTGTATACCCGATCCTGCCGATAGTTTTGAATAACTCATACCAGAATAGTCACACGGTCTGCCTTTTGAACATTTTTTCCATGCCTCGAATGCCTCTTCAGGTGTTGACCATTTAATAAGGGGATTGCCATCTTTGTCTTTAAAATCCATTCGTTTTGCGTAATCCAGGAAAATGTCGAGATCTGCTTTTGCCTGGCCCGGAGGCTCGACCGCCTTATGCGAAATATGAACAGTACGATCTACATTGGTAAAACACCCGGTTTTTTCTCCCCATAACGCGGCGGGCAGCACGATGTCAGCGAACCCGGCAGTTTCAGTAAGAAATGCATCCTGCACCACAACGAACAAATCTTCTTTTCGCAAGATTTTTCGAATCCTCGATAGGTCGGGCAGTGACACCGCGGGATTTGTGGCGCTGATCCAAAGCATTTTTATTGAGCCCTGTTCCGCATAACGCCATATCTGCATGCAATGTGTCGAAGGTTGCCAATGCGGAATTTTTGAAGGTTCGACATTCCAGAGATTTGCCAACTCCTTAATGTGATTTTCATTTTGCCAGTTTCTGAATCCCGGCATATCTCCATCAGTGCCGCACTCCCTGTTATTTTGTGCAGTGGGTTGTCCATTCATCTGGTACACTCCACACCCGGGCTTTCCAATCATTCCTCGTATCAACTGGATGTTGTTGATCTGCACAGCGGCAGCCGTCGCCTGGTTTGATTGATATACGCCTTGCAAGGCGGTTGACAATAAAGTGTTCGCGTTGCCAATCAGACTCGCTGCCTCCATTAATTTACCAGCGGGAACGTTGCTCACCTCTTCTACCAATTCCGGTGTCCATTTCAACGTTTGTTTTTTCAACAATTCGAACCCGGTTGTATGCTGGTTAATATAATTTTCATCAATCTGCCCGTTTTTTACCAGTAAATGGATGAGGCCATTTAACACTGCCACATTCGTTCCCAATTTGGGTTGAAGATGAACATCTGCTTTTTGAGCAGTAAAAGTTACACGTGGATCGATGACAACAATCTTAGGGGGATTGGGACCCGCGAGCCGATCCAGCATTCTCATCCAAAGAACCGTTTCCTGGGAAGCTATGTTATGGCCAACCAACATGATGCAGTCCGTGACATCAATATCAGTATAAGAAGCAGGTTGTCCATCAGTGCCAAAAGAAATTTTTAGTGCCGCATCTGAAGTAGCTGTACAAAGCCTGGTGTTGCCATCGCAATGTGGTGTCCCGAGGCCGGCCTTAACGATTACTCCGAGCGTGTAATATTCTTCCAAAAAAAGTTGGCCCGACGTGTAAATACCAATAGCGTTTTCACTGTAATTTTCAATTATATTTTTGGAGCGCTGCACCATCAGCTTCATGGCTTCGTCCCAGCTTGCCTCTTCTAATTTTCCGTCGCGCCGCACAAGAGGCGTTGTCAAACGATCACTGCTATTATTGGCAATCCAGCCATTCAACCCCTTCGGTCCCAATCGTCCGCGGTTTACACGGTCCTGGGCACGTCCCCGAACACCGACTATTTTTCCATCCTTAACCCCGATGTCAAGACCACACCCGGTCGAACAAAGAATACAAGCCGATTGAATCCATTCATCAGGTTCCTCAATGGTTTGTTTGTCGACTCTTTCCAACCAATTTTCATAGTAGGGTGTTCGGTAGCCCCAAATATCTTCGATACTGTTGCGGATATTTTCGGTCGTTCTTTCCATTTTATTACCTCATTCTGTGGATAAATCCATACCTGCAGTTAAGTGAAGGAGAAAGATGAACAATCGGACAAAAAGACGCTTGACAATATAAATTTTCAAAAACTATACCAGCAGGATTTGACCTAGAGTTAATTGCATCGCGCCTTCTCAAGGCATAAAATAAATCGTTATCAACATCATTAGACAAAACTACTCTCAGGCTTCGCCGGCAATGGGTATATTCTTTCACATGAGAAACTTTTACCTCCGGTGTAAATTCAAAAAGTAACTCTTGAGATTAATGAGCTTGTGCTTTTAGGGTTCTTGTTTTTTGTGAAGACAGATGGGACACAGTTTGATTCGTCTCTAATACACTTTTGAAAGCAGGCAGCATTCTTGAAAGATAGCTTGCATTTCACCGCACGGGGAAGAAAACTATCATTTCAAATACATTAAAAATCGCTCCGGCTTGATTTTCCAATTGGTCAACTCTTTGATAAAGGAATTCGAATCCAGGCTGGGCAAGCACCGGCGCATAAGCGCATTGACAAATTATTAGAATATGTGAAGGAAGAAAAAGTAAAACTGAATGGAATCATAACTCACCGATTACCGCTAACAAAAATTGCAGACGGATATTCTATGTTTAAGAAAAAAGAGGATAATTGCGTTACTGTAGTATTAGACCGTTGGCCACTTGAACGGGATGACCAGGAACTACCTGCTGCTTAAAGTAATTTTTTGAGCGCTTTTTCATTTTTTGTTGCAATCGACTCCCATTCCTGAAGGACCAGGTGACCGTATCCTTAAAGCAATTAAAATCAGTAATCAAATCAAAGAAACCATTTGGCCCGTGAAAAATCGGGTATTGCATCGGTTAGACACGAAAAAACTGCGCTATAAGAAAATGAATAACTTCAATTGCGATCAATATGATGACAACCCACTCGAGCAGCACACTGTTTCGGTATTGCAGAATATCTTTAAACAGTTCCAGGTTATCCCTCACTATATTCAGGCCTTCCGATACATCGCGAAATCTTTCATTTAGGTCAAAATTCTTCTTGAGCTCGTTATAGAGCCGATCCAGTTCCTCGTTTTCCCAAGTTTCAACAGGCGAATCGAAAATGTAGAGATTTTCCGCAATCCTATTTTTTATCAGCAGTGTTTTACCTATAAATTTTTTCAAATTCCTGCCGGATATATGCAGCGTTCCTTTTTTTGCCAGCAGTTGGGTATGAGAGTTTGTCTCCTCGAGCAGCAACTCAGTTTGATTTGCATAATAGTCGAGGGTCACTGATTGTGTCACATTTAGCATGATCATGCGCAATACGTCGTGGTGACTGTTTTTGACCTCTATTTTATTGTGGCCAATCCTGTTTTCCGGGGAGCCCGTCTCTACCCTCATCTCATCGCTGAAACCCTGCGAAAACCAATTGCGGCAGTGCGCTCTCAGGAAGTCGAGAAATGATTTGATTTCATCGTCCCGGTAATTAAAAAAACTCACCGCACCATAACGAAACAGGTAAATGTATTTAGCGTCACCGCTTTTATAAAATAATTCGGTGGCATCATTATAAAGCAACTCACCGGCGATCACCAGTTTCAGATTCCGGATATCAATGAAATCAGCTACCTGGTATGAAATGACTCTGTACATGGAGTTAAAAAGACAAGGTAACGGTTCATACGAAACAACCGCCTAAAATGAAAGGTCAAAAAAAATAGCTCCGAAGAGCCATTTAATAAAACTGTTTGTTTAAGTTGTTAAACTGCCTGGCTCAACTTATTGCCTTCAGGCATTCTTTTACCTTTTTTTGCTTTTCGTGATGAACGGGCAACGTCATTAGCAAATAACTTAGCTGCCTTTGAAAGCCTTGTTTCAAACTTTTTTTCCTTGAGCAAGCCCTTAAAATCAGAAAGCGCTTCACTTAATTTATCATAAATCAACTTACGCGCTTCCTTTTTACTTAACTTCTGAGTCAATAGTTCCATTGATAACGTTTTAATGACTCAAAAATAATGTTTGAGTAACGTTCCTAATGTTAACTTTTATGTTTATCTCAAAAGTTAACATTGCTGAGGCAAAATGGATCATTATATGTAAATCGTTCACTTAAACAAGATTGTGCGGCAGTTATTGAATTAAAGGCTCGCCGTCAGTAATTGCGTCCAGGAGCCAAATTGGTTTATTCGGGTCGGCTTTTCCTTAATGAGCGCTACGACTCTTCTTATTATTCAAATAATTCCTCGTATTTCCTGTGATTGTTCAAAGGTTTTTCACTTAGATGCTGCCACAACGCCGTTGCAATACAATCGCGTAGTTCAGCAACTTTCATTATCTGCAATGGTCCGTTGAGAACGGGCAAAATTTTGTTCTTCAACAAAAAAAATATGGTGACCATACCATAGCCTCTCAAGCTCGCCATTCATAATTGTTACGCAGTAGGCATGTCTCTGGTCCAGGATCTTTTCCCGCACCAGCGCATAATGCGTCTTTTTTCTATATGAAAATTCTATAGACATTATTTTATCTATCATAACCTAAGTTTAAAAGTATCGGGGAAATGCCGACAGCGGGGTGTCGCATTGAAATGAATATGTATTGAAAGCTCAGTTCTTATGAATAAACCAAAAGTATGCCAGCCAGGAGGGAACTGAAATTGAATGATTGCGTTGCCCTTTTTCCATTTTGATTTTAAAGGCCATTGTTTTTGTGTTGCTGGAATATTCAACTTTTGCTTCCGAACCATTGGCCCGGGATCATCATCTGGCCACCAACAAAGGCTCTTTAATAACATTCGACTTCAGACATAGCTATTTGCTTTGATGTGTGTCTAAAATTGATTCTTATGATTCGCGCATTAACTTTTTCAAACAGCAACCTGTTTCCCGTATTGGCCAATATTTTCTCGGGAATACGCTGGCTGATAGTTATGGGCACCCACTCTTTGTCATTTTTGAAATCGATGCTGACGTCGTCGGGAATACCAAAAGGGGTACTGTCAACGAAAGGATAGATTCTTACCTCTGAAATGACACGTGGCTGACCAAAGTCTATTGCCAGCCAATCCGATGATGACAGTGAACCTAACGTTGACCAACGATTGCGGATTTCAGGGAAATACCAGGTTCGTCCGTCAACCGCCTGGAATATTGAATCAGGAACAGCATTGACCGACGACGATGGTTGCGGAAATCCCTTACCCTCTATATTCAACGCAAAGTTTTCAGAAGACTTTGACGTGTAACGGGCACTGAAACTGCCTATGGAAATTTTGTATTTGCTGCCTTCCGTGGTTGGCGATACCTTCTTGCCATCAAGGTAGATCATTAAACCCTTACCGGAATGATACTTTGTTCCCGTTTCGTCGTACGCAACAGTCAGCTTATGACCGCGATAATTCACCCCGGAAATACAAAAATATTTTATAGTGGTGTCGATAAGTGGATTGATGTAAAGTGAATCTCCCTCAGTCGGGCGAATACCGCATAAGCCGGAAATAATAAGGTTATTGTAAGAGGAATGCAAATAATGATTGCTCCAGTAATAATACACGATCGGACCTCCAATATTTGGATCGTAATTTTCTACCAGGTTGATGTTACCGTCCGGCAAATAGTGCTGTTTGGTGAAAAGCCTCAACGAATGCAAGTAATCGGAATTGGTTACAATATCCTGTTTATAATTATTGAGCAAATTGGCCATGGCAGTAAGAGCCTGGCTGCTTTGATATGGCCAGCTGGGTCCATTCCACTGACTTCCCCGCTTCCCTTCAAAATAAACAAACTGCTTAAAATAATATTCGTAAGTTGGCTCATTGGTTCGAAAACCAAATTTTCCCAACAACTGTGATGTATCCGTTAAATGCTTCCAGGCCGAATTAAATTGCGGGCTATCATCGGGCAGATTAAAATACCATGGAGCAAATCCCGCTAACTCTCTTCCCCGGATAAAATCCCAATATTTGACATAGTTATTATTTACTTTAAACCGGTCGGTAAAATGCTGCAATGAATCGTTCCATAAATTTTGCTGAACATTTGCTTTCAGTGCCTGTGCCCTTTCAAGATATTCGCGACTGGTAGCCTGATCTCCTGAGAGAGCAGCAATCTTTGAGATAGCCAATGCGTTTCCATACATGTAACTGTTAATTGTTGGACGAAACGCCTCACCTCCCTCAAAGCCATCCTTCCCGCCCGACGCATCTATGGATGCAATCGTATACTCCGTTGCATCGGGCATAGCGGGAATATAATAAAGGTTTTTAGACGAATCCCAATGATCGATCCACTGATCATAAGTTTGTTTCATGCTATCCAGCTGCGCAACAATAAAATTCCGGTCACCATTCACAAGGTAATACGCATACGCTGCGTCGGCAATACTTTCGCTATATCTTCGGTTATTTCCTCCCTCACGGCACAAATAATTTATATAACCATTCATGTAGCAGGCATCCGTTAACCACCGCCCCTCATAAATATGGTGCATTGACGCTGCATTGATTGTACAATAAGGATCCCGGTCCCACGGTACATGGTTGATAAATTCTGTTATTACGTATTTGTCCGGTCCGGTATTCCTGATATGAGCTTTGTACAGCTTCCACCTGTAATAATAGACCTGCTCCATTTCTTTGTCAGAGCATTCAAAAAACGGAATATTATTCAGGTACCATTGATCGTCCTCGCCATAATACCGCTTCGCGAACATGCTATGATCGAGACCGGAAAAGTTATTTTGTTCCGAACACTTAGCAAACACGGTTATCATAAAAGCGACTGCAAGGAGTCTTAATGGACTTTTCACCAGATGTTTTTTAGATGATGACTTAACGTAACATAATAAAATTAACCACGATTTGATCGCAGGTCTATAAAAGTTTTTAATACCGGGGGTTGCTTTGCTTCCTTCCCCTGATGAGGACATGAACAAGTGCATCTAACAATAAATCCCACGGAGGTTTTTCCTCACTAAGGGCAAAATATTTACCGATACCTATGGGCAACGAAAGCCGTCCCGACCTGTAAAAGATAGCACACAAATTGTTTCGAAACTTTACATCCCTTTGTTCTGACACTCTAATTACGAACATTTTATTATTAAGCCTAAACATCAACTTATGTTTTACCATGAAAAAGACGCGCAATCCAATGCAAGAGTGTCCGGAGCCGACCCGGTTTTTGCAACGTCATTACTGGAACAATTTGGCGGTGCCAATGATAAACTGGCAGTTGCGCTTCGATATTTTGGGCAGGCACAATGAAGAAAGTAAAACAAATCTGGCAAACCCTGGTCCAATCCTTTAAGAGTTTTGGAGAAGACAAGATTGCCAAGTACAGCGGATCATTAGCTTACACGGTGGTTTTTTCTTTGGGACCTTTATTAATAGTGCTCATCTTCATTTGCAGTATTTTTTTCGGCCAGGAAGCCACCCAAAACAAGATATTCCAGCAAACGCAGGACTTCATCGGAAAGGATGGCGCCTCGCAACTTCAAACGATTATTAAAAATGCATCCTTATCCGGAAAAAGCAATTTTGCAGCGATCATTGGCATCATTACACTGCTCCTGGGAGCAACGGCAATTTTTGCAGAGATACAGGACTCTATCAATACGATCTGGAATCTGAAAGCAAAACCGAAAAAAGGAATTTGGAAGATAATCAGAAACCGCTTTTTGTCATTTTCAGTGGTAGTGAGCCTTGGATTCCTGTTATTAGTTTCGCTGGCGATTGCAACGGTTGTTGAAAGCCTTAGTAACAGGCTAAGGGCCATGCTGCCGGACGTGACCGTAGTATTATTTTACATCATCAACCTGGTGATTTCTTTCCTGGTCACAATGGTGTTATTTGCTTTAATTTTTAAGGTTCTTCCAGATGCAAAGACAAAATGGAAGGAAATTTTGCCGGGTGCCGTTGCTTCTGCTGTTCTGTTTATGATTGGAAAATTTGCAATATCTTTTTACATCGCCAAAAGCAACGTGGGGTCAACTTATGGCGCAGCCGGGTCGCTGGTTATTCTTTTATTATGGGTATATTACTCTGCCATTATCTTATACTTAGGTGCAGAATTTGCAAAGGCCTGGAGTGTTCGTTTAGGCAGGGGTATTCAGCCCAACGATTACGCGGTAATATCAGAAGATGTGAAAGTTGAATCTGATAAAGGGAAAAAAACGGTAGTCGCTCACAACGAATGACTCAATTTGCGATTTCAATCCACACAGGCGCATGATCGCTTGATTTTTCCCATCCCCGGACGTATTTGTCTACACCGCCATCACGTAATCGCTTCACTAAATTCGGTGTAAGTAAGAAATGGTCTATCCGTAAACCGGCATTGCGGGCCCATGCATTACGGAAATAATCCCAAAACGTATAAATGGTTTCGTTTGGATAAAGTTTCCTGATGGCGTCAGTCCATCCTAGTTTTAATAAACGTTGATACGCGTCCCTCACTTCTTCGCGAAACAAAGCATCATTCATATATTTTTCCGGCTTATACACGTCCAATTCAGTTGGCATTACATTATAGTCACCCATCAGGATCGCAGGAGTCTCGCCGCCTACCAGTTTTTTAGCATGTGATGCCAGGCGTTTAAACCAATTCAACTTATAGTCAAACTTAGGACCGGGGTATGGATTACCGTTAGGTAGATACAGGCAACCAATTAAAGTACCCCCCGCATTTGCTTCGATATATCGGCTATGCATATCCTGTGGATCGCCAGGAAGGGCACGCCTGATTTCTTTCAACTCAATATTCCTCGAAAGAATGGCAACACCGTTCCAGCTTTTCTGACCATGCCAAATACCCCGGTATCCGGCATCCAATAAGCTCTTTTCGGGGATTTTTTCCTGCGGAGATTTTAGTTCCTGGAGGCAAACCAGGTCTGGTTTAGATTCATCCAGCCACCGTAGCAAGATCGACAGCCTCCCATTAATTCCATTGACATTATACGTGGCTATTTTCATTTCAAAAAAATTTTGGAAGAAACCCCATCCCCGGTTTACAAAATAATATTTTTTCTGCTTCGCTCATCAACTTTCATTCACATCCTCGCGGTTCAAAGTGACAGGAATAATAAACAGTTCATCGGTTACTTTCTGCGTGCGAGTGTTTGCCAGTTATCATTCCAGCCGCCATTTTTCCGCTCGCTAAGGCCGCTTCAACAGTGCCGCCAAGATCACCGCTATATACAGCTTCGCCAGCAAAATAGATGGTATCATCAATTGGTTTTTGCAAAATCGCTTTTGCACCGGTAGCATCAATTGTATTATAGCTATAACCGCCCTTAATGTTTGAATGATCGTCCCAACACACGATCTTAGAAGAAACCAATTGCTCGCGAAGAAATGTTATGCTTGATCCAAAAATATTTGCGAGAGAATTCAAACCAGATTCACATATTTTATCCTGCGGAAGCGAACGCATCAACGCAGCTTTTGGTCCCCCGATCCAGCCTGTAAGAATTGGCGTTTGATCTGGTAATTGGGTCCACCAGGTTGGAATAGATTGGTCCGATAACAAAAATCCAATATCTTTTTCACGTTCGCTCCAGAACGCTTCCCGGAATAAAAAAATCACTTTAATTACCGATCCAAAACCTATTTGTTGAATTGCAACGTCGTGCTTTCCCAAAACAGGAGCAAAACTAATTTCACCGGATTGCAGCACTCCGGCAGAAACCGTGACAATTAATTTTGACGCTTCATATTGCCTGTTATGAGTGGTAAACACCGTCACACGATCTTTCGCGTATTCCACCCTGCGAACAGTCTCGTTGTATTTAATTTGACCACCGCGAACGCTACTCCACCCTATTAATGCATCTATCAAACGTCCATAACCACCTTTAACGCGGTATTGCGCCTCGTCCAGTGCTTCCCATTCTTTTAAAAATGCAAAAAACGATGCCTTGTTAATGTCTGCAAGGCTAAATCCTTCTGCAAAGTTTGTCACACTTTTTCTTATTTCGTCGTATTCCCCCGCAGGAAGATAAGTATCGAGAAACTGCCCGATTGTGCAGTCTGCTCTTAAATCCTTCTTTTTCTCATCCAATGGATCTGGGGCAGCATCTTCCTCCTGTTCTTCGATCCAGACACCATTTCGCACGAAAATCATTTTACCCTGCACTTCCGTATACTCAATATTTGCCCTGCGCAATAATGCCTTCGTAACGGGACTTTTGCCATGAAGAAATTCCGCACCCGTTTCAATGGCAGTTTCAAAACCTGTTGGGATTTGCGTCGCGATACGGCCACCTGCGACTTCCGCGGCCTCCAACATACAAACCTTAAAGCCCGATTCGGTTAATTCATCCATGGCTGCCAGCCCTGCAGCGCCCGCGCCTATAATGATAACATCGAATTTCATTGTCACGTAAGTTAGGAAACCACGATCAACTTACGTATATGGTGGGTTCCCTGAAAATTTGATCTGCTTCAAAATCACAATTTGAATCCGATGCTACCTTGAAGTCGATTTTTTTCTTGCCCTTGCCCTGCCCACCGCGTTCTTTGAAGGCGGTGCGCCAGCACCTTTCCTGCCGGACGCTGATGGTTTGCGTACCGACTTGCCCCGGGAACCAGTCCGTCCGGCGTTTCTCCTGCTTTTTGGATTGGCTTCTTTATTCAGTCGACCCACAGCAAGCGCTGTCAACAAATCATCGGCTTCATATTCTTCGTCAAGAGTTGTTTTTAACTGACGCATTATTTTAGGCAGTTGCAGCTCTTCCGCGTAAGCCCGGGCTGTGCCATAGCCGCAAATTTCGTAATGCTCGATCTTTTGGGCACTTCCTATTATCGCAGCATCCATGACATCAGGATCCATGTCTTCCGACATGGTTTTTTCTCCCTCTTTAATCAGCCCCTCTATCCCCTTGCATTTTTTGGAACCAAATAAACCGGGCAAAAATGATTTTCGGGCGGGCTCCTGGTCCAGCAGCGACATGATATCATCAAGACGTTCCTTATGCACTTGTGTTATTCTAAGATGATCCTCGAGCGCTTTTTTCAATTGACGGTCTTTTGCTTTCTCGATCATCGAAGGCAGTGCTTCAATTATTTGTTCTTCGGCAGAATACAAATCCTCGATTTGGTGCTTCAGCAGATCTCTTAACTGATTCATTTTATCCATAAATAATATTTTTTATAGATTTTGTTTAAAAAATAGTGCCGGTTTTATTTTCCGGACGTTGTTATAATAAACTAATATTATTCAACCGTGCGGAGTAAAAATCTTCAGTAAATGAACTGTCTTTTTAATTCTGTTTGGTTTTCGAAACGCTTGCGATTGTTTCCCCGCACTGAGTACAAATCTCCACATCTTACTTATTAAGTTTCGTGTGAATATGCACAGTAAGCCAATTGAAATAAGGAAACTTCAGTCTGTAGCAGAATAATTGTTCAATTTTTTGGCGAAACGGAAAGTGCAGGCAGCATTTTTGCCTTAGTCACGCATAGCTTCTCCTGAAGCGCCGCGGAACGCCATTCAATACCGCGACAATAAATACATTTCATGCAACAATGTCGAGCAACGATCCATAAACCTGGATTGGTGCGAGCATTTAATTACTAAACATTTTACTGTTCACGAAGTATAAGACGGTAATATAAAAATTTATTACTAATGAGAGACGATATGAGACAGAGTGACGATAACAGGTTTATTCCCATGACGACAATAAATGCCGGTAAGGGAAGAGAAGTGAGACCCGATATCTATTATTACACCAACCAGATTGTAAATTTTGTGATGGTGGGTGATCCGAGCGGGACTGATTGGGTGCTGATCGACGCGGGAATGCCGAAGTCGGGACATAAAATACTGGAAGTGGCTACTGAACGGTTTTCGCGGAACAACAGGCCATCAGCCATTTTTCTTACACATGGTCATTTTGATCATGTTGGAGGTATTGTCACGCTACTCGAAGAATGGGAAACACCGGTTTATGCTCACCCGGCTGAGTTTATGTATTTGAGTGGTCGCGAAGCGTACGACGAACCCGATACAAGAGTTGAAGGTGGTTTGCTGGCAAAAATATCATCGATCTACCCGCACGAGCCGATCGATATTACGCCTGCATTGGTGCCCTTACCACATTCCGGGAACTTGCCTGGTTTGCCCGGCTGGAAGTGGATACATACTCCGGGACACACGCCCGGTCATGTGTCTTTTTTCAGGGAAAGCGACAGAACACTTATTGCCGGCGATGCTTTTGTTACTGTCAGAACCGATTCATTCTATAAAGTAATCATCCAAAAAGAGGAAATAAATGGTCCGCCAAGATACTTCACTACGGATTGGGATGCAGCTTTTGAGTCGGTTAAAAAACTGGAAGCACTCAAACCTGAAATTGCTATTACAGGACATGGACCGGCAATGGAAGGCGAAGAGCTGAGAAGCGGGTTAAAAGAACTGGTGGATGATTTCTATGAGGTGGCGGTACCTATGTACGGAAAATATGTTAAGTGAATAAGAAAAAAAAGATAATGATCGAATAAACCTTTAAAGCCAGACTATGGATATAATTTGCTTTTGTCATTTACGGTGGAATTTTGTTTACCAGCGTCCGCAGCATTTATTGAGCAGGTTTGCCTACCAGTACCGGGTTTTCGTAATTGAAGAACCTTTGTTTGATGCAAAAGTTTCTTACGTTGAAACTTCGCTAAGTAAGGAAAATGTATGGGTAATTACCCCTCATTTGTCAAAGGACCTGGACACAGATCACATTGCAAGGGAACAACAAATCCTGGTGAAGAAGTTCTTCGCTGATTTTTCCATCGGGGATTATATCGCCTGGTTTTATACACCGATGGCATTGAGCATCTACGAGTCTGTGCCCAGGGCAAAACTGGTGGTGTATGACTGCATGGACGAACTATCAGCTTTCAAAAATGCTCCGGCGGGGATTTCTCAAATGGAATCTTTGCTACTCGAAAAAGCCGATTTGGTGTTCACTGGCGGCTATAGCCTCTACGAAGCAAAGCAGCACCAGCATCCCGCGGTTTTTCCTTTCCCCAGCAGCATTGACAAAGCTCATTTTTCTAAAGCCCGTCGTGATACAATACCTCCAATGGATCAAGTGAATATTCCTCGTCCCCGCATTGGATTCTTCGGCGTAATTGATGAACGTTTTGATATTGACTTGTTGAAAAACACAGCCGAATTAAAACCAGGCTGGCAATTTGTTATTATCGGGCCAACAGTGAAAATAGATCCTGCAAGCCTTCCCAAGGCTTCGAATATTCATTACCTCGGTAGTAAGTCCTATGAAGAACTTCCTGCCTACCTCGCTGGTTGGGACGTGGCGATGATCCCGTTTGCACGTAATGAGTCCACACGGTACATCAGTCCGACAAAGACGCCCGAGTACCTGGCCGGTGGCGTGCCGGTAGTTTCAACATCAATTCAGGATGTTGTTACGCCTTACGGTAAGGAAAAACTGGTGTATATAGCCGATGATCCGGAAGAGTTTATTAAGGGCGTTGAATGGTCCCTGTCCAACAAAAACAATCCAGCGTGGTTAAAACCGGTAGACGATTTTCTCACGAATATTTCATGGGATGTAACATGGCTGAAGATGATACTCCTTATTCAAAGCAAGTTAAAAGCAAATCAATCTCGTAACCTGACAACAAAAGAAAATGAATACGTTTGACTATTTAATAGTAGGCGCCGGCTTTGCCGGTGCTGTGCTGGCGGAAAGACTCGCCGCACAGCTGGGAAAGAAAGTACTGATTGTAGATAAAAGAAACCATATTGGTGGTAACACCTACGATTATTACAATACTGATGGAATCCTGGTTCATAAATACGGACCTCATATATTTCATACGAACTGCAGGGAAATTTATGATTATCTCGGGCAATTCACCACGTGGCGGCCTTATGAGCACCGCGTACTTGCCAGTGTGGATGGCATGCTGGTCCCAATACCGATTAATTTAAATACGATTAATACGCTTTATGGATTGCAGTTATCTTCGGATGAAGTGGAACAATTCCTGCAATCTAAAGCAGAACAAAAAAATCGAATTATTACTTCGGAAGATGTAGTGCTGAGCAAAGTCGGACGGGAACTTTATGAAAAATTTTTTAAAGGCTACACTAAAAAGCAATGGGGTCTTGATCCCTCGGAGCTGGATGCATCGGTTACAGCACGGATCCCAACCCGCAACAACCGAGACAACCGTTATTTCACCGATACCTACCAGGGAATGCCTTTATACGGTTACACCAAAATGTTTGAAAACATGTTGTCGCATCCCAATATCAAGATCATGCTCAACACCGATTATAAAGATATAGAGTCGCTGGTCCCGTTTAAAGAAATGATCTATACCGGGCCAATTGACTACTACTTTGATTATTGTTATGGGAAACTCCCGTATCGCTCTATTGATTTCAGGTTTGAAACGATTGAATCGGAAGAATATCAACCTACAGGCACCGTAAATTATCCCAATGAACATCCTTATACACGAATAACTGAATTCAAATACCTCACCGGTCAAAAACATGCTAAAACCACGGTCGTCTATGAATATCCAAAAGCAGAGGGCGATCCGTATTACCCGGTGCCGAGGGAAGAAAACGCAGAACTCTATAAAAAATACCAGCTTCTTGCTGCCGGTATAAAACACGTGCATTTTACCGGCCGGCTGGCTACTTACAGATATTATAATATGGACCAGGTGGTAGCGCAATCACTAAAATTGTTCAAGACACTTACCGCCGGGCCGGAAACAGAACGACATGTCAACGGTCACAAAGTATCCATACTTCAATCCTGAGCTATGGGGTGGTATCGAATGTACCATCAACCGGGTAAAAAACACGTACCGGGATCAATTGCTATTGTCAGGGCATTACGACAGGCTCCGTGATATAGAAAAGTTTGCTGAACTGGGGATTCGAAAACTTCGGTATCCTGTATTGTGGGAACGGCATGAACCGGTTCAAAACCAAAAAATCAATTGGTCATGGGCAAATGAACGGTTAAATACAATTCGGAAAAATAAGATCGTTCCCATTGTTGGGCTTTTGCATCATGGAAGCGGACCTCATTTTACTGACCTGGGTGATAAAGAATTTCCTGAAAAACTCGCGGCCTATGGCCTGCGGGTAGCTAAACAATTTCCATGGGTAATGTTTTATACGCCGGTAAACGAGCCACTGACTACGGCCCGATTCAGTGGCTTATATGGCTTCTGGTACCCTCATCGGTCTAATGAAAAATGTTTTGTTGAAATGTTGCTTAACCAGGTGAAGGGAACAATTCTAACTATGCGTGCAATCCGGACCATCAATCCTGATGCACAATTAATACAAACAGAAGACCTTTCCAAAACCCACAGCACCCCGTTGTTAAACTACCAGGCCGGATTTGAAAATGAAAGACGTTGGTTGACCTATGATCTGCTTTGTGGTAGAATGAATCGTGACCATTTTTTTTGGAATTACTTTTTGTCACTGGGTATTCCCGAAAAGTCACTCCAGTTTTTTGCAGAGAATTGCTGCCCCCCTGCAATCGCTGGTTTCAATTATTACGTGACTTCCGAAAGATATCTTGACGAACACACTGACAATTATCCTTCCTGGACACATGGTGGGAATCATCAACATAGATATGCAGACACAGAAGCCGTGAGAACGGGCCACAACCATGGCATCACTCCCTTGTTAACTGAAGCATGGGATCGCTATCAAATTCCATTAGCGGTATCGGAATGTCACCTGAGCTGCTCGCGGGAAGAACAGCTAAGATGGGTAAAAGAAATTTGGGACAGTTGCCGCGGTTTAAATGAAAAAGGTGTGGAAATAAAAGCAGTTACAGCCTGGGCTCTACTAGGCGCTTTTGACTGGAATAGTTTGCTGACGGAACAGAATAATTATTATGAATCGGGGGTTTTCGATATCGGTAACAGCCGGGTGCGACCGACTTTATTGGCGAAAATGATTCGATCACTTTCGTTAAACGGTTCTTATGCGCATCCTTTGCTGCATCAAAAAGGCTGGTGGCATTCGAATAGACTTTTAGATGACGAACCTGACAATTATCAAAAACAACACGAAAAAACAATGCCTCTGCTAATAATAGGAAAAACCGGGACACTGGGCAATGCATTCATACGGATTTGCCAGCAACGGTGTATTCCCTTTGTTGCTTTGGGCCGCAAAGACGTCAACATCTTGGATGAAGAAAGCATACGGGCCGCCATAAAAAAATACAAGCCATGGGGCATGATTAACGCGTCCGGTTACGTAAAGGTCGACGAAGCTGAAATCAACCACCGTGAATGTTATGCTGTCAACGCCACTGCTCCTTCTCTTCTTGCCCGCCTTTGCTATGAATATGGAATAAGGTTTATGAGCTTCTCGTCAGACCTGGTATTTGACGGGTCGAAAGGTGCACCGTATTTTGAGGGAGATGAGGTTCTGCCCCTGAATGTCTACGGGTCAAGCAAGGCAGAGGGAGAACGTTTAATGCTTGCTGAAAATGTGTCTTCACTCATCATCCGCACCAGTGCTTTTTTTGGACCCTGGGACCAATACAATTTTGTTTATACTGTAATGGATTCACTAAAATATAACCGGGAGCTATCTATGCCGACGGACGTGATTGTTTCACCTACCTATGTGCCTGACCTTTGCCATGCTGCCATGGATCTTTATATTGACGAAGAAGAAGGCATCTGGCATTTGTCCAATGACGGAATGACGAGTTGGTCCGCGTTTGCCGGGATCATTGCCGAAAGGACCGGCTTTAAGAAAAACAAGCTCGTTGGCCGGCCGTTGATTGAAATGGGGTGGAAAGCCAGCCGTCCACTTTATAGCGTACTTCAAAGTAATAAAGGAATAAAACTTCCGAATTTTGAAAACGCTCTTACGCGTTATTTTGAACAACTTACAGTATAACCAGGTACACTATGGCTGGAAATAAATTCATGTTCGCAACAGGGATCGAAAACAGTTATCCTACCATTCTTCTTCCGGATGGAAAGACGAAACGGATAGACGAAATGGAGAAAACATTTCATTATGATAACTGGGAAAAGGATTTTCATTTAGTAAAACAATTGGGCATTGAATTTTTAAGGTATGGCCCCCCCTATTACCGAACACACATCGCCCCGGGTAAGTTTGACTGGGACTTTACGGACACCACATTTAAAAAGCTAAAAGAACTGCACATTACACCGATTGTGGACCTTTGTCACTTTGGAATTCCTGACTGGCTTGGAAATTTTCAAAACCCGGAATTCCCCTATCATTTTGCCGAGTACGCCAAAGCATTTGCACAGCGGTTTCCTGACCTGAACTTATATACCCCTATCAACGAAATCTTTATTACCGCCATGTTCTCGGCACAATATGGCTGGTGGAATGAACGGCTGCAATCAGACCGCGCCTTTGTAACTGCATTAAAACATCTGTGCAAAGCGAATGTAATGGCTATGAACAATATTTTGCAAATTCACCCCGAGGCAACATTCATTCAAAGCGAATCATCGGAGTATTTTCATGCCATGGACCCGCTGGCGGTTCCCCTGGCGAGATTCCTAAATCAAAAAAGATTTCTTTCTCTCGATCTCACTTATGGGTATCCATTGAACGTAACGATGTACGAGTACATGTTGAAGAATGGTATGACAAAGCAGGAATACCTGTGGTTCGCGGAAAACCAGGTCAAGGCACGCTGTATCATGGGCAATGATTACTATGTCACCAATGAACACCTTGTTTTTCCCGACGGCCATACACAGGCGGCGGGCGAGATCTTCGGATACTATGTGATTACCAACCAGTACTTCAAGCGCTACAGGCTTCCCATCATGCATACTGAAACCAATATCAAAATGCCTGCCTCCCGGGAATGGTTGTTAAAGCAGTGGGCCAATGTCCACCGATTAAAACATGATGGTATTCCGATTATTGGCTTTACGTGGTACAGTCTTCAACACCAGGTGGATTGGGATTCTGCTCTTAGAAATGACGCAGGCGTCGTAAATGAATTGGGTTTGTTTGACCTTGATCGAAATATTATGCCGGTAGGTGAAGCCTATAAGAAATTAATTGAAAACTGGAAAGACATACTCAATGAGGAAAGTTTCGGGCTGGTTTTTGACAACTGGTAATGAGATTACCTTACAAAGATTTTTTCCTCTTTGATAATATTTGCTGTAAACTGAGAAAATAACTCGGACGCGTGCATCTTTTCCTTTGCCTTACCCGCACCTTCCGATGAATTATCTTCAGACGGTCTTTCAGTAAAAGGCATAATGCCTCCTTTTGTTTTCCGCACTACGGCTCTTAAAGCCTGCTTGAGAGATAAGATGCTTTTTCTCATACAGATGTTTTTTTGTCTATAACTTCAAATGTTATGCCCCACACCGCATGTCTATAAAATGCTGACACCCCAATGAAATCAATTGAAAACTATTTTTACTATTGAACGGGGTAAGAAACTATGTATTGGCAATGGGGAAAATCTTGCGCATTGCCTTCGTAACTAATGCTTCAATTTAAGCTTATTCACAAGAGGATTGGGATTTTGTTTACCTGATTTCTTTCGGGCGGAGTGGAAGAGTGGAGCCCACAAATATACTGCAAAGTAGAGTAACCCCTGGTAAATAATTTTTCATTAAACGTATTTCTTGCTCAAGTAATATCTTAGCAATTGCTACCGCGCGAAAAGCGAAGAGAAAAGGAACCGTTTTGCTTTTAAATTTGACTTCAATGATTCTTTCCAGGAAAAATCTAGCGTTGATCCGATCACGTCCGGAACTTACAATGCCTGATCAAAATGTTTTTTCATTACCGGAAAAAGTGTTACAGTTTGGGACAGGTGTATTGTTGCGGGGCCTCCCTGACTATTTTATCGACAAAGCCAACCGGCAAAACATTTTTAATGGCCGTATTATAGTCGTCAAATCAACCGCAGCACATGGTGCGGATGCTTTTAGTCAGCAAGATGGATTGTATACTATATGCATTCGTGGAATTGAAAATGGTCAAAGTCTCAAAGAAGATATCATTAATTCATCTGTTAGCCGGGTGCTCTATGCTTTGTCACATTGGCAAGAAGTACTGGATTGCGCTTCTGACCGGAACCTGCAAGTGATTCTTTCCAACACTACCGAAGTCGGAATAGCACTTGATAAAGACGATCAGATCGACGCATCACCTCCCCGTTCTTTTCCTGGAAAACTGCTGGCATTTCTATATAAAAGGTATTGTGCATTCAATGGTGATGCCGGCGCGGGCATGGTGATCATTCCAACCGAACTCATTCCTGGTAACGGGGAAAAACTACTTGCCATCGTTGAACAACTGGCAAACATTAATAAACTGGAGCATCAATTTATCGAGTGGCTGAAAAAATCAAACTGGTTTTGCAATTCATTAGTGGACCGGATCGTACCCGGCAAACCACCACAGGCGATGCAAGCTAAAACCGAACAAGAAAACGGATATGAAGATGAACTCATGATCATGAGTGAAGTGTACCGGCTTTGGGCAATTGAAACAAGTGAGCCAAAAGTTATTGACATACTATCCTTTAGCAAAGCAGATAGTGGAGTAGTGATTGCAGGAGATATAGAAGTTTACCGTGAATTAAAGTTGCGTTTGCTAAACGGGGCGCATACGTTTAGTTGCGGACTGGCACACCTCGCCGGTTTCGCGACGGTAAAGGAAGCCATGGATGATGCCGCTTTTTCTATTTTCATCAATAAGCTGATGATGGAGGAGATTGCCCCAGCAATTACGTCGGACGCAATCTCACTTAATGACGCCACGTCGTTTGCCGCAAAAGTTCTTGACCGCTTTCGGAACCCGTATATCGAACACCAATGGCTGAGTATTACGATGCAGTATTCATCAAAGATAAAAACGCGTACACTGCCGATTATTCAAAACTTTCTTCAACGTTTTCATTCCGTACCGGAATGTATTAGTATCGGTTTGGCCGCGCACCTCCTTTTTATGAGATGTGAAGAGGACGTCGACGGAAAATTCTATGGCGAGTTAAACGGAATAAAATACGTTGTGAATGACGACAATGCCGCTGTATACGCGGATAAATGGAAGGCTGCCGATACATCAGGCGGTCTTGTCAGAAGCATATTTTCGGACCAGTCTCTTTGGGGACAGGATCTTTCACAACATGGTGACCTTTTAAACGCAATAACGACTAAATTGCAGGAATTGTCCGATAAGGGAGCCACAATTGCTATCGGCAAATATGCTCAACCTGCAAAACCTGCTGAGATCATATGACGCAAAAAGTTTTAAGGATTCACCCCGAGGATAACGTACTGGTAGCCTTAAAAGATCTTAAGAAAGGAGAAGTAATTGAATTTGATGGCAGACAGTACACGCTAGCAGACCCTGTTGCGGCCAAGCATAAGTTTTTTATGCGAGACATGAACGAGGGTGATGAAGTAAAGATGTATGGTGTACTCGTCGGTAAAATACAACAGCCGGTCGTTAAAGGTGGCCTGATGACGACATCCAATGTAAAACACGCTTCCGAGCCTTTTACATATCGTCCATATTCGTATAGTTGGCAGCCGCCGGATGTTGCAAAGTTCCGCAACAAAACTTTTAAGGGTTATCACAGAGGCGATGGCAGAGTTGGCACAGCTAATTACTGGCTTTTTATTCCAACAGTCTTTTGCGAAAACCGTAACCTGGATGTGATCCGTGAAGCTTTGCATAATGAATTAGGTTATGCGGTCGCAGATAAATACAAACAGAAGGTTCACCTGCTGGCTAATCTATATGCCAGAGGAAAAGAATTGTCAACTGCCGATCTTGCTGTTGAAGAAGCAACTGTTAACACATCGAGACTATTTCCAAACGTAGATGGCATTAAGTTTCTGAATCACCAGGGCGGATGTGGTGGTACCCGGCAGGACGCTGCAATTTTGGGAAAACTGCTGGCCGCCTATGCAGATCACCCAAATGTAGCAGGAATAACAGTTCTTAGCCTGGGTTGCCAAAACCTACAGGTAAAGGATTTCGAAAGCTATCTCAGTCAGAGAAATCCCAACTTTGACAAACCTTTGTTCATATTTGAACAACAACAATCACAAAGCGAAGAGCAACTGATCACCGAAGCAATCCGCCAAACATTTATCGGCCTGTCAGAAGTAAACAAACAACAACGAAAACCGGCATCGCTCGATAAGCTGACGATTGGTGTCAAGTGCGGCGGAAGCGACGGATTTAGTGGGATCTCGGCCAATCCAGCTGTAGGTTATTGCTCCGACCTGTTAACCGCACTCGGTGGAAAAGTGCTACTCGCAGAATTTCCTGAATTGTGCGGTGCCGAACAAGATCTTATCGACCGTACAAAGGATAAAGCTGCTGCAATGAAATTTATTCGCCTGATGACAGCCTATAACGAAGCGGCTGTTAAAGTTGGATCCGGTTTCTATGCGAATCCATCGCCCGGTAATATACGCGATGGATTAATTACTGACGCGATAAAGAGTACTGGTGCCGCAAAAAAAGGCGGCACGTCACCCGTCGAAGATGTACTTGATTATACAGAGCCGGCGGTAAAGCCGGGATTAAACCTCGTGTGTACTCCGGGAAATGACGTGGAAGCTACCACGGGGAAAGCAGCCAGCGGAGCAACATTGATCTTGTTTACCACCGGGCTTGGTACGCCAACCGGAAATCCTGTTTGCCCCACGATCAAGATTTCCACCAACTCATCGTTAGCCCGCCGTATGAAGGATATCATTGATATCGATTGCGGTCCCATTGTAGAAGGAGAAAAGACAATAGAGCAGATGGGTGAAGAGATACTTGAGTACTGTATCAAAGCTGCCAGCGGAGAAGTCATACCAAAGGCGGTGCAGCTTAACCAGGATGATTTTATTCCCTGGAAACGGGGAGTGAGCCTATAATCGTCAAACGCCGTACTGTTCATTCCATTCACAATTCTCAATTTAAGCCAGCATGAAAAACTTCCTGGACGACGATTTTCTATTGCACACAAGAACATCTGAACGGCTCTATCATGAGTTTGCGGCGCAAATGCCGGTTATTGATTACCATAATCATTTACCACCGGACCAGATTGCCAACGATATCAATTTTGAAAACTTGACACAGGCCTGGTTGTATGGTGATCACTACAAATGGAGAGCCATGCGCACAAATGGTGTAGCTGAAAGATACTGCACCGGTGACGCGGATGATTGGGAAAAATTTCAGCAATGGGCGGCCACTGTTCCGTATACGCTCAGAAATCCGCTCTACCATTGGACCCACCTGGAATTGCGGCGTTATTTTAATGTGCAGGATAACCTGGATGCTGATACGGCCCGGCAAATTTATGACGAATGTTCCGGCAAGTTGCAGACGGATGAATTTAGCGTCCGTGGTTTACTGGAAAAGATGAATGTCAGGCTTGTTTGCACAACTGACGACCCGGTTGATTCGCTGGAGCACCACCGGAAAATAAAAAACGATAATTGGCTAATAAAGGTTTTACCGGCATTTCGCCCCGATAAAGCGATGAATGTAGATGATGTGATTTCATTCAATAACTACCTGACATCACTTGAAAAAGCGTCCAACATTTCTATTAGCACCTTCAATGATTATATAGCTGCTTTGAAAAGACGGCATGATTACTTTGTTGCGAATGATTGCTGCGTAAGCGATCATGGCCTGGAAGAAGTCTATGCAGAAGATTATACCAGTACGGAGATCGTCGGCATATTCGCAAAGATTCGTTCAGGTGGCAGTTTATCAATGGATGAAATAAAAAAATTCAAATCAGCGATGCTGGTCACTTTTGCTGAATGGGATTGGGAGAAAGGATTTGTGCAGCAGTATCACCTCGGCGCCTTAAGAAATAATAATTCCCGCATGCTCTCGCAGGTTGGCCCTGATACCGGTTGGGACAGCATCGGCGATTTTTCGCAGGCTAAATCGTTAGCTAAATTCCTAAACAGGCTGGACGCAAAAAACATGCTGGCCAAAACAATTATCTACAATCTTAACCCGGCAGATAATGAACTGATGGCAACGATGACTGGTAATTTCAATGATGGTTCTGTTGCCGGTAAAATCCAATGGGGCTCCGGGTGGTGGTTCCTGGATCAGAAAGACGGCATGACGAAACAGATCAACGCTCTCTCTAATATGGGATTGATCAGCCGCTTTATAGGGATGCTGACCGACAGCCGCAGCTTTCTTTCTTTTCCAAGACATGAGTATTTCAGGCGGATACTCTGCAACCTGTTTGGCGAAGAGATCGAGAACGGTGAACTGCCGGCGGATATTCCATGGATCGGGAAGCTGGTGCAGGATATTTGTTATAACAACGCTTTAAACTATTTCAATTTTCATTCTGCAGAAAACCAAATGCCTGCTGCAAAGAATACCGGTTGAACTACTCCGGGAAATGCAGGCCACCGTCGTGATTAAACGAATCTTTACTTATTCCCAAAAATAGATGACTGGAAAAAATCATACAGCAGATCTAAGGTCCCCGTCAACCGAAACTGCAAAAACTGACAGAGCGGTTCTTTGTTTTGGAGAGATTTTGTTACGGATGAGTCCCGTACTTGGGCGTAAATGGCTACATAATGCTTCAATACCCGTATATATAGGCGGAGCTGAATTGAACGTGGCGACGGCCCTCGCAAGGTGGCATATGCCGGTCAAATATTGTACGGCAATGCCTGATCATTATTTAAGTCATGAAATGTTAGAGGAATTGAAATCGCTCAACATCGATGTTTCGCCGGTTTATTTTTCAGGACAAAGAATTGGCGCTTATTATTTGCCGCAGGGGGCTGATCTGAAAAATGCGGGTGTGATCTACGATAGGGCTTATTCGTCATTTGCCGCATTGCAACCCGGAATGATAGATTGGGAGAAGGCGTTGCATGGTTGCAGCTGGTTTCACTTTAGCGCCATCAGCCCTGCATTGAATGAAAATGCAGCATTGGTTTGCAAAGAAGCATTAAAAGCAGCGTCTGCAAAAGGATTGACCATATCGGTTGATCTTAACTATCGTGCCAAGCTCTGGCAATATGGAAAACAGCCGGTTGAAATCATGCCTGAATTAGTTCAATATTGCACCGTGATCATGGGTAACATGTGGTCAGTTGAAACTTTATTAGGTCTTAAATCTCCGATTGAAAGCAGCGAAGGGATGACCAGTGCCAATCTTGTAGATGCCGCCGGTAAAAGCATGCTCCAGTTACATCAACATTATCCAAAAGCCACCAGTTTCGGATACACTTTTCGGCTCGACAAAGATTATTGGGGAGTATTGCAACATGGACATGAAATGGCTATCTCCAAACATTTTAAAATCGATTCGGTAGTTGATAAAGTTGGAAGTGGCGATTGTTTCATGGCCGGTCTCATTTATGGATTATATTATGGTCAGAATCCGGATGACATAATTAATTATGCGGCGGCGGCGGGCTTTGGTAAATTGCATGAATTCGGCGACGCCACGCGGCAAACAGTGGACCAGGTAAAAGCAAAAATCTAATGCAAAGAGAACAAGAGGTCATAGGCAAAATAAAAGATGCAGCATTGCTGCCGTTATTTTATCACGATGACGAAGATGTTTGCAGGCAGCTGGTTTCTTCACTTTACGACGGGGGTATTCGCTGCATTGAATTTACTAACCGTGGTGAGCACGCCGCTAAAAATTTCCAGCACCTGGTCAAACATCGGGATGCTGATATGAAAGACTTGCTGTTGGCGACGGGAACGATCAAAACCGCTGATCACGCCAAACAATTTATTGAAGCTGGTGCCGATTTTTTGATCAGCCCTTTTTTTGACGCGGCCGTCTGCGATGAAGCGTATATGCAAAAAATATTCTGGATTCCAGGTTGTATGACCCCGAACGAAATTCATATTGCTGAACAGGCAGGTTGCACAATGATTAAACTTTTCCCGGGAAATGTATTGGGACCGGGTTTTGTCGAAGCCATTCTTCCCTTATTCCCTGACCTGGATTTTATCGTGACAGGAGGCGTCGATGCCACTGAAGAAAATATTAAGGCCTGGTTTAAAGCGGGAGCTACCGGTGTGGGGCTCGGCAGCAAACTCATTAGCAAAGATGTACTGCAAAAGAAAGATTATGCAGCACTACAGGTAAAGGCAAAGGAAGTCATTTCGATCATACAAAAGATCAAAACAGCTCAAAAGTAACTCTGAAGCTGAACAAGCCTCCGTCCGTGGTACGATATAAACTTTTATCCGGGGATTAAAGGAGTTACAAAAGCCGGGCATTTCATAAAAACCAAAATGCTGCAAGCCATAGGAAAATATCGCTGGACTATTTGCGGGTTGTTATTTTTTGCAACAACGGTAAATTACCTCGACAGGCAGGTATTAAGTCTTTTACAACCCTATTTATCGGATCCTTCAGTTTTCAATTGGAGCAATACGGACTATGCAAACATTACTTCGGTCTTCCAGCTTGTTTATGCAATTTCCCTCCTGGTAGCCGGCAGGATCGTTGATAGGATGGGCACAAAGAAAGGTTATGCCTGGTCCATTGTCATATGGTCGTTGGCCGCAATCATACATGCTGTCGCCATTCCAATTGGTAAAACCCTTTCTTCTGTTTTAGGATGGATCGGCATCGCCGGTGTGGCGGCATCCATACTTGGTTTTATGTTTTCAAGAGCCGTGCTGGCATTTGGTGAAGCAGGTAATTTCCCCGCGGCTATCAAAGCAACTGCGGAATATTTTCCTAAAAAAGAGAGGTCATTTGCCACCGGCATATGGAACTCGGGAACAAACATTGGGGCCATACTCGCACCATTGACAGTTCCCTGGATTCGCATAAACTGGGGGTGGCAATGGGCTTTTATCATTATGGGGCTGATGGGCTTTCTTTGGTTGATATTTTGGATGATCTACTACGAAAAACCGGAAAAACAAAAGCGTCTTTCAGCAGGAGAATTTGATTATATCAGTTCGGGTGAAGAGGAAGAGATGAAACGGGAAACTAACAAGGAAAAAGTCCCGTGGGGTCGTTTGTTGCAATACAATCAAACATGGTTGTTTGCCGTTGGTAAATTCATGACCGATGGCGTGTGGTGGTTTTTTCTATTTTGGCTGCCTGCCTATCTCAAAGCACAGTATGGAATCGTTGACAGGGGCGTGATGATGCCTCTTGCCGTTCTGTACACTATTTCAACCATTGGCAGCGTGATTGGCGGCTGGTTTCCCATCTATTTCATCAAAAAAGGCCATTCAGCCTATGATGGAAGGATGAAGGCAATGCTGTTGTTCGCTTTTATTCCACTTGTGATTTTGCTTGCACAACCCTTAGGATACATTAGTCATTGGGTACCTATACTTTTAATAGGCATTGGCGCGGCCGCTCACCAGGCATGGAGCGCTAACTTGTTTACGACAGTGTCGGACATGTTTCCGAAAAAAGCCGTGGCTTCAGTTGTTGGTATAGGAGGCATGGCGGGTGGTATCGGTGGAGTGCTGTTGTCAAAAATCGGTGGTGCTCTGTTCGATCACTACAAGCTGATCGGAAACGTTGAGAAAGGCTACACTATAATGTTTACGATTTGCGCACTGGCGTACGTTACGGCGTGGGCCGTAATGAAATCGCTCGTTCCAAAATACAAGTTGATTACAGATCTATAGTTTCTAAAAAATGGTGTCTTTCCCCGGACACGAAATTGAAGAAAGACACCATTTGACAAAACCTACTATTCCTTAACTCCAATCACGCTTACCCATATTTCCTGTTTGATAAACTACACTGCTATTTACATGCCATGAATATCGGGAAATCCCGGATCCAATGATAAGCTTTAAGAAATGGGCTGGCACTTCGGCAACAATGACAACATGATGATGAACCTTGTGGAATAAAAAACACAATTTGCCAGTCGGTTTCGTGGAAAAATGAAAGTTAGTGTGGATAAGTGCACTTGCGCCGCGCCAAGTCACGGGCCGACTGCTTGCCTTATTGGCGAGAATTGATCGCAGATATTCCAAGGATCCAGTGACCAAAGCAAAGCCTGCTGAGTTTGACATGCAAGCTAGCTGTCACCTGAACTATTAATATTCTTTAAAACTTTTTCCAGGTCAATTCCTTTGCCCAAAACCGGTTTAAAGATGTCTCCCTCTTTTTTTACCCGTTTTGCAGCATTCAGAATGGTAAAGTTTTTTAAGGCCAATCCTTTTTTGATTTCGTCCCAATACAATGGCATGGATACCGTAGCCCCGGGTTTTGGACGTAAAGAATAAGCAGCGGCCAGGGTGGCCTTTGGACGATTTTGCAAATAGTCAATGTATAATTTGCCCTTCCGATTTTTGGTAAGCCGCTCTATGCTTGTAAATGCGGGCAATTGTTCATGAACTCTTCTCGCAATGATTTTTCCAAACAGCTGGCATTCATCATAAGTATATTTTGCTCCAAGAGGTATGTAAATATGAATACCTGTTGATCCGGAGGTCTTCGGATACCCGGTAATTTTAAAATCATCCAATATCCGCTTGACCACCTGCGCTGTTTGGATCACCTGTTCGAAAGTATTGTTCTTGTCAGGATCAAGATCAAGGCAGCACCAATCCGGATGACCTGGTTTATTAATCGTGCTGTTCCATGGATTCATTTCAATGGAACCGAGATTGGCCATATAGAGAATGCCGGCCTCATTGGTCGGCACCATAAAATTTTTGTTTTCGCCTTCGCTTGTCGTGTACGGGAACTTTTTTACCCAACCCGGCGCCACTGTCAGATCCTTATGATAAAAGCTCTTTCCCGCAATACCATTAGGGTAGCGGTTTAAAGATTGCGGACGATTTTTCAAATAGGGCAAAATGTAAGGGGCAATTTCGTAATAGTAATTTATCATATCCCGCTTGGTAAATCCTTCAGTGGGCCAGAAGACCTTACTGAGATTGGTAAATCGTATTTCATGGCCGCCGATCTTGCAAACCTGTGTCTCCCCCTGGGAATTCAGCAGTCGGCTTCGGGTTACGCTCCTGGGTCGCGGGGTTTGCATTTGACCCGCAGAATTTTTAACTTTGGTAGTCATACCGTAGGTGCCCGAAATTCTATGCCTAAGTCTTATCTCATCCTCTCTCCTATTGACTTTGCGATTACCCGAAAATTGGCATAATTATTTAAAATTGAATTCCTGGTCGGGGTAATACAACCGATGTGGATTTTTCATTGTCGACTTAAACAGGGTAATACAGTACACCTTGAATGGACCTTAGTCAATGGCCGAAGAAAAACAATCTGACTAAATAATGATCGGAATAAAACAGAGGTGATCCTTAAAATAAATCATCATGAAACAAAACAAGGAAATATCAAAAAGCACAAACTTTCTTCATGTGAAGAGATCTATAATACCGGGTGCCGGCCAGGGTCTGTTTACAAAAAAACAGATCAGGAAGGGTACACGTATTTCAGAATACAAAGGAAGGATAACCACATGGAAAGACATGGATCATAAGAATGGAGGCAACCCGTATATTTTCTATGTGAACAAGGATTATGTGATCGATGCCTGGCATTTCAAAAGAGCAAAGGCCAGGTACGCGAATGACGCAAAGGGCCTAAAAAGAATTAAAGGCATTACGAATAATGCAAAATATATTCATGATGGAAGAAAGGTATTCCTGGAAGCCAAAAAAAATATTCCTCCCGGGGGTGAAATATTAGTGGACTATGGTAAAGAATACTGGGACGCCGTGAAATACAATAACAGCATTCGCTAATTGCAATAATTCAATGGGTATCTCAAACTTAATATTATGCTGAAAGACCAGGAGTAGGATTTGGCGCAATATATGGCGGGACGTATATAAACTTCAGCCGTATCGACTCGAAGAACATTTCACAAGGCGCTCCACTGGAACGGGTCGGCCAATGCAGATATAATCCATTTACACTACAAAATAGTTGTTAAGTCATCGATAATGCTTAATTCCTGTTACACCGATACTTCATCGAGCAATTTTAAGATCGATTCATAGTTTTCTCCAACTGCTTCCGACAACGCCATTTCACAAGTCCTGGATGTGGAGTAATATCCGTAGTACTTTACCTGCTTCACTTCCGCTGCTTCAGTTTTAGTTGCTGAAGCAGTCAATTCCGGATAGTACAATCCCCTATCGCCCGCCATGCCACAGCATTTCAGCGATAACGGAACATGGGCATTGGTGGAACACGCATCGCCGATCATTTGCATTTTTTTCAACGATCCCATTTTATGAACAGAACAAACGGGATGAAACGCCACCGGCCCCTTTTGCTTCGGGATTTTCAACCTTGGTAGTAGATCGTCAGCGGCAAAATCGATGACGTCAAGGATTTTCATCTGATCATACCGGCTTTTATTTTCATCCGTAAGATAGCTCTTGCAAGACTTAATGGTTTGTGTGCAGCTTGTTACATCCATGACGATTGGGAGCCTGCCTTCCTCCGAATTTTTCCACAATTTATCTATCATCTTGTTCGCCGTAATACTATACGCTTCCGAAAAACCCTTGGACGAGAAAATCTGTCCACAGCAAGTGCCATTGATATCCACGGGTATTTTTATATTTATTCCCGCCTTTTGACCAACAGAGTTTACAATTTCCACAATATCGTCACCCATCAGCCGTGATATACAACTCGGAAAATAAAGAACCTGTTCATTTCCTGCCGCGCTTATAGCCCGGGTAATTTTAGCCGGTTTCCTGATATGATTTGACCATATTGGCGTCGCCGGAATAAGTCGCTTCAAACCCGACGTAAGATTTTTCATGAAACTGTTTCCAAATAATCGGTTCATTACATGACCGGAAGAAAATATACTTTTTGCAACCATTTCAAAAAAACCAAATTGTCCTGCAATTTTTTTGGCTACTTTATTCTGAAAGACTGAATGATTTTCGCGCTTTAATCGTTTTATTAAATCGCCGGTATTAATGTCCACCGGGCACTGTGTAGCACACATGCCATCGACAGCGCAGGTGGCTATTCCTTCATATTTATAGTCTTTCAGCAACGCCTGAACGGTTGTTTTGTCCCCGCTTGCTTCCAGGCGTTTTATCGCGCGACGAATACCGATCCTCCGTCGTGGCGTTAAAGTAAGATCGCGGCTCGGACAAACCTGTTCGCAAAAGCCACACTCAATGCATTTGTCCACCTCTTCTTCCACCACCGGCATCATTTTTAAATGATGCACATGTGTTAATTTATCTTCGGTTATAATAATGCCGGGGTTTACCAGGTTTGCCGGATCGATAACGGACTTTAATCTCTTCATTATTTGGTACGCGTCGCTTCCCCATTCTTTTTCAATAAATGCCGACACCGCACGACCGGAACTGTGTTCTGCTTTTAAAGCCCCGTCATATTTATTCAAAATCAAATCAAATAATTCATCGTTGAACTTTTCATAGTGGGCTATATCTTCTTTTGAAAAAAAGCTTTGTGAAATGACGAAATGCAGATTACCATCTTTGGCATGACCAAAGATGATTCCATTTTCATAGTTGTATTTTTCAAACAAATTCTGTACATCCAAAACTCCCTGGCCCAATCGTTCAACCGGGAATGTAAAATCTTCCATTAATGCTGAAGTGCCCCTTGCCCTCATACCTGCGACGGAAGGATACATCCCCTTCCTGATCTTCCACATCATTGCCTGCTGGCCAGGGTCCTGCGTAAAAGCCGGTGCAATGATTAAGGGTAATCCTGCGAAGACAGGTTTGGCACTTTCATATTTATCGAGCAATTGCTGCAGAGTGCTTTCCTGGAATTCACATAATATAGCCGATGCGTGAGCAGGCAGATCTTTCAACAGTGCGGGTACGCCGGGCATATCCTCCACTGAACGTAGCGAGGCCCTGTCCATAAACTCCAGCGCGGCTGCACCGGTATTTTTTAAATCGTAAATCGCATTGCATGCTTTTTCGGGGTTTTCAAAATAAAGCATGCCCGTTATTTTATGCGGCAAATCAGGAACTGTATTGAGAACTGCTTCTGCAATAAAAGCCAAAGTCCCTTCACCCCCAACAATAACATGAACCAGTATGTCAAGAGGATGTTCAAAATCCAAAAACGCGTTCATGCAATAGCCTACCGTATTTTTTTGCCTGTATTTGTTCCGTATACGTTCAACAAGAGGGGAATTAGTTAATATTTCGCTTCTTAAACTGCGAAGTTCGTTTGCAATTTGCGGAGCTTCTTTTTCAAATCTCGCATAGTCTTCGGGTATTCCTGAATTAAAAGCCATTCCATTGGGTAATACAAAAGTCATCGAGCGGATAGTATGATAAGAATTTTGTATCACGCCGCAGCACATACCGCTGGAATTGTTTGACAGGATACCACCCATCATCGCCGCGTTAATCGACGCAGGATCAGGACCGATTTTTCGACCAAATTTTTTAAGTGCAAGGTTTACATTAGCCCCTATAACCGCAGGTTCGACCCGCACCGTCTCCCCATTATTTCCGGGAACAACTTTTCTCCAGTGGTTACTCAAATCAACCAGGATACCATCCGTTACGGCCTGGCCCGAAAGACTGGTGCCACCTGCCCGGAATGTAAGATGTATATTTTCACGATGGGATAATTCAAAGATTTTTTTTATTTCTTCAATAGAAACCGGCTGTATCACGGCAAGCGGGACTAGATAGAAATGACTTGCATCGCTTGCGTAGGCATACCGGTCGATCAACCTGGCCCTGACCCTTTCTTTTGGCAAAATATCCAGCAGCTTTTTTTCCAGCTTGTCCATCGCATTATTGTTGAAAGCAAATTACCGATTTCAAATCACGTTAGCAATTGACAAAACCGTTTAGCTAATAATATATTTGTAATGTCACGCCTTTTTCATTTTTCTCCATTTGTCATGCCTGTTATAAACACATTGTTATGAAAAAACTAACTTCTTTATTGGTAGTTTACTGTTGGTCATGATAACATCTGCTCAAGCCCGGGGGCAGCGACATGTATTCACTTACCCAAACCCAAGACTATTAATCGAAAAGAATGAGTAGCAATGATACCAGCGCAAATAATAATGACCGGTTGGAGAATATCAAGCCCGGGCGAGAAAAAATAATCTTTGATGTCAAAGGGGCCGGAATGATTGTTGTTTGAACCAGGCCCTTTAGAAATCACATAAATGTCTCCGTGCAGCTTTATATTTCAAACGTTTCGTTGTGGTTAAGTGTAGCATATTATTCAACTTTCAGTCGCAGCTTCATGCTGTTGTGCCCTTCTAAATAATTTTTTAAACGGATAGTAAACCGTATTGTGTAGTCGCCGGCAGGCAGGTCCTTAGTATCAGCAACTATGGCCAGGCTTTCACCGGTTATTAGCTGATACACCGTGATCCCGGTTTCTATTTCTTTTATTTCTTTTTTACCTTCTGCGACACCCAGTACCAGCTGAGATGGCAGAGACGGGTGACTATCAAGATAAGGGCGATAAATTTCCGGGAAACTGGCATAAATTCTCATGGGCAAGGCCTCACCTTTACGTATGATGTAACGGTTTTTCTCAGCATGAACAGTCATTTTACCCATTGGTGAAAATGACGAGTCATACCACAGCCTAAGCCATTCTTTACCGACCAATACAGAGTCTTTGTACGGTGACGATATTTCCCGGGTCGCGAAAAAAACCGGTTTACCCAATAGATTCAAATCAGTATGCCATAAATTAAAATTGGTTTCTTTTGATGTGTAATAGTGAATCTCGTGCGAGGGTTTCCCGGAGTAGAACCAAAACAGTGAGGGATACTGATAAGAATTAGTGAAAATAACGGGGTAGTTGCCAGTCTTTTTTTCTAATTCCGGCACCCACCGCGAGGCCGCATGAAATCGATTTTTCACGCCGTTGTCAGGGCCAACATCAAACATCATGTAAATGCGGAAAGCAAGTGTCAATACCAATGATATGCCCGCAATAACCTGCAAAGATTTTAAGAACCGGCCATGACCCAAAAAATAATGGTAGCTAAGTATGGTCAACGGAATTAAGGCCGGCGCGGGCCAGTTGACTTCTGAAGGGCCGCGAAAAGTGCTGATAAAAAAAAATGCATATATGCCAACCAT
>Ga0207701_10000331_pt1 | contig 48356 bp, 43 predicted proteins | sample KBSSwiSSwithPhiX_FD_184294 | JGI IMG/M metagenome (GOLD analysis project Ga0207701, IMG submission 184294) | Switchgrass rhizosphere bulk soil microbial communities from Kellogg Biological Station, Michigan, USA, with PhiX - S5 (SPAdes) (version 2) | ecosystem: Environmental > Terrestrial >... | reverse complement strand
GTCGCTCACATATGCCCAATATGCTCACTCCTCTCGCCTTGCCCGCCGGGCGCCGCGCTCCGGGACTTGTCCCAGCTATCACGGTTCCAGGGGACTAGCCGATCTGCTGCACGTTGAGGAAATTGGTATCCGCGCGGGTCAGGTCCGGCTGCACGCTGATGAAGACGACCACCGATCCCGGCTTCACCAGGCCACGCTCGAGGACCAGCACCTCGAGCTTCTCGACATCGCGCTCCGCGGTCAGGACCGGCGTCACTCCCCAGAAGAGCGCCAGCGATGAGGCGATGGCCTGATTCTCGGTCGCGGCGAAGATCGGGGTGCCCGGTCGCAGGGCGGAGAGCAGCCGCGCCGTCTTGCCGCCGCGCGTCACCGCGATGATCGCGTCCGCGTGCCCGGTGGTCGCAAGCGTCACCGCCGACTCGCACAGCGCGCGGCTGTGCAGCAGTCCGCCAGGATCGATCGCCGGCGCGAAGCGCACCGCCTGCGGGATGGACTCGGCGTCCCGGATGATGATGTCGAGCGCACGAACGGCCTCAACCGGGTACAAGCCCGCGGCCGTCTCGCCGGTCAGCATGATCGCGTCCACCCCCTCGTCGACCGCCTTGGCCGCATCACTGACCTCGGCCCGCGTCGGCCGTGGCTCGACTCGCATCGAGTCGAGCACCTGGGTGGCGACGATCACCGGCCGGCCCATCGTCCGAGCGCAGCGAATGATCTCCTTCTGCACCCGCGGCACTTGTTCGTAGGGCAGTTCGAGCCCGAGATCGCCGCGCGCGACCATCACCCCCTGCGCCACTTTGAGGATCTCCGGCAGATTGTCGATTGCCGCCGGACGCTCGACCTTGGCGATGATCGGCACCGGGCGCTCGAGTCCCGACATGTGCGATGCCGCCATCCGCACGTCGTCGGGCGTCTGCACGAAGCTGAGCGCGACGAGATCGATGCCGAGGTGCAGTCCGAACTGCAGGTCGGCGACGTCCTTGGCGGTCAGCGCCGAGGTCGGGAGCGTCACGCCGGGCGCATTGATGCCTTTGTGCGCGCCGAGGCTGCTGCCGTGCACCACCACTGTCCGCAGCTCGCCGGCCGTCCGATCGATCACGTTGAGCTCGATCCGGCCGTCGTCCAGCAGGAGCCGGGCACCGGGTTGGGCCGAGCGAATCAGCTCGGCGAACGGCGTGAACACGAGGCCCGGCCCGCCCGGCGCGTCGCCTTCAGCGATCCGGAGCTCGTCTCCGGGCTTGAGCGCGATCGCGGCATTGCCGCGGAGCGGACCGGTGCGAATCTTCGGGCCGCTGAGGTCCTGCATGATGGCCACGTGCTGGCCGCAGGCGCGCGAGGCGGTGCGAATGCGCTGAAATGATTCGGCGTGTCCGTCATGGGTTCCGTGCGAGAAGTTCAGACGGAAGACGTTGACGCCGGCCTCGATCAGGGCCTCGAGCGTCTCGGGCCGATCGCTGGACGGGCCGACTGTCGCGATGATCTTGGTGTGACGCATGAGCCTCTCGGATGTGGGGCGGTGGTCCACGGCATGTCAGGACAGCCAGGAATCGATGGGCGGTGTGGTCAACCGCATCGCCGTGGCCCACAGACCTCGGAACAGGCGGTCCGCAAACAGCGCGCCGCAGGGCCGCAAATCGGAGGCCGCGACGTCGCGCACGACGATGCATTGCTCGGCGACGCCGTGACGGCGGCGAGGATGCGGTCGCTCACGTCGGGTACGATACCCTTGAACCCCGCCGGACAACCAGCGGAACAGCTTTGTATCCGGGCTATCCTCATGTTCTTCAGGGCTTGTGCGCTGGCGTTGTGTCTCGTGGCGTGGATCTCGACTGCCGCCTCGGCACAACCGTACCAGGAACCTAAACCGCGCCGGCAGTTCATCACCCTCACGCTCGATTGGCTGAACACGCAGCCGCTGCACTTCGCCGAGCACCCGCTCGAGGATCTGCTCGGTACCCAGGTGGCCGCGGCGCAGTTCCAGAACTACGACTACGAAACGCGCGACGGGCTGACCCGCATCGATGTGATCGAGTTCAAGCGGCGCGGGCGGGGCGCCGGGGTCACGGTCTATCCCTTCGGGGCGAGCGTTGGCAACGCGCTCGGGATCCGCGTCAGCGTCGAAGAGCTTCCGACGATCCGCGTCGAGTTCGACGGCCCCGGCCCGCTCGACAGCTATCAGCTGCTGGACGCGCATGCGTACGACGTCGGCGTGGGGTTGTTCGTCGTCGATCGCTCGCGTGGCTGGGGGCTCGGCAGCCGGGCATTCATCGTCGGCGGCGCCGGACGGATCCGCAGCAACCTCGGCGACGGCACCCGCGTGTTCGCCGAAGGGGGCGGCGGTCTCAGCTCGGGACCTTTCGGTGTCGAGCTGTCGATCAAGTTCGCATGGAACCGCCTCGAGGAGCCGGTGCCGCACAAGTTCATCACTATCCCGATCGCGTTGCGCGGTACGGTGAGTTTCTGATGGCGCTGCGCTCGGCAGCTCTCAGTCGGTTCGAACTCCTTGACCGAACCTTAAGGCCGAACCCTGAACCCTGAACCTTGAACCTTGAACCCGTAAACGAACATGTACATCGAAGACTGGCTCGCCGCCGCCAAAGCCGACGCGATCAAGCGCAAGATGCCGGAGCTCGTGCCGCTGCTCGAGGGTCTGGCGGCATCGACCGCGGCGCTGCGGAAGGCTGACGCGGAGGATCGCGACAGCGCCAAGTCCGAGACACCGCCGGAGCGCACGTGAGCGATCTGCGCACGATCAGCGAGATCGCGCCGCTGGTGCAGTCAGGACGCCTGTCCCCCGTCGATCTCGTGGCCGGCTGTCTCGAGGCCGCCCGCACGCGATCCAGCCTGAACGCGTTCATCACGCTGATGGCGGATCAGGCGAGAGCCGACGCGGAACGGGCCCGGTCGGAGATCGCGTCCGGACACTACCGCGGGCCGCTCCATGGCATTCCGATCGCGGTCAAGGATCTGATCGACGTGGCCGGAACGAAGACGACATCGGGATCGGCGCTGCCGGTGACCGCGGCGGCGGCGGACGCGCCGGTCATCACGAGATTGCGTGAGGCGGGCGCAATCATCATCGGTAAGACCAACCTGCACGAGTTCGCGTTCGGCACGACCAGTGACGAGACCGCGTTTGGCCCGGTGCGGCACCCGCTGGACGAGTCGCGATCCGCCGGTGGATCGAGTGGCGGGTCCGCCGTCGCACTCGCCACCGGCATGGCATTCGGTGCGCTGGGCACCGACACAGGCGGTTCGATCCGCATCCCGTCCGCCGTGTGCGGCCTCGTCGGCCTCAAGCCGGCCCTTGGCGAGGTCTCGACCGCCGGAGTCGTGCCCCTGAGCGGCACGCTGGATCACGTGGGCCCGATGGCCCGCTCGGTGGCTGACGCCACGTTGATGCACGACGTGCTGACAGCAAGTTCAAGCACCGCGTCGGCGCCTCAGGGTCCGCTGACGTTCGGCGTCCCCGGTTCGTACTTCTGCGATCTGCTGGATGCCGGCGCCAGAGCGGCGCTCACGCGTGTGCGCGAGGCCCTGGTCACCGCCGGGCACCGGGTCGTCGACATCACGATCGAGAACGCGGCCTGGACCCCGCACGTCTACCTGCACATCGTCCTGCCAGAAGCCACGTGCTATCACGCGCCGTGGCTGGAGCCGCACGGCGATGACTACTCACCTGGCGTGCGGATTCGCTTGGAGATGGGTGGCTACGTGCTCGGGGAGGATTACGTGCGGGCCATGCGTCTTCGCGACCGGTTGCGGTCGCACGTCGACCGCGCCCTCGCAGGTCTGGACGCCCTGCTGCTGCCCGCGCAGCCGATCGGCGCGCCGCGCATCGGCGCGGCCACCGTGGAATTTGAGGGGGCCTCTGTGCCGGTGCGGGCGGCCATGCTGCGCCTGACTCAGCTCTTCAACATCACAGGGCATCCGGCGTTGGCAGTCCCAGCAGGCCTAGGTGGCGACGGGCTCCCGCGAGGCGTCCAGATCGTCGGCCGCAGCAGCGCCGAAGTCCTGGCCATCGGCCGTGCAGTCGAACGCTACAGCTCAGGCGGGGACGGATCCGTCGGCGGCGGCACCGGATGAAGGTCCGGACCTGCTGACGGATCGTTGTCCCCCGGCGGTATCGGCGAGTTCACCGGCGGTGGCGTCTTGATGACGTCCGGCGGATGAGGTACGTCGGGCAGCGGTGGCTGTTCCAGCATCCGCTTCGCTGCTGCAAGCTGGCTGCCCGACAGCTATCCGCCTTCCCTGAGGCTACGGCGCGACTGGCGCGCGATCCCGGATCCCGGATCCCCGATCCCGATCCACAATCTCTCTTCATGGCCTTCGATGACATCACCGTGCGGGAAGCGCGCGAGAAGCAGGCTGAGGGCTACACCTACGTGGACGTCCGCTCCATTCCCGAATTCGAGCAGGGACATCCACCCGAGGCGGTCAACGTGCCGCTGTTCCATCGCGACCCGCACAGCGGTCAACTGATGCCGAACCGGGAGTTCCTCGACGTCATGCGCGCGAACTTCGCGTCGGACGCCAAACTGATGATCGGCTGCCAGGCCGGAGTGCGCTCGGCGCAGGCCTCGGAGATGCTGGTGCTGGCCGGCTTCAACGACGTGCTCAACGTCACCGGCGGATTCGGTGGTGCGCGCGATCCGATGACCGGCGCGGTCAGTGCCGAGGGATGGCTCCAGGCGGCGCTGCCAGTCGAAACCGCGACGATCGAGGGGCACGGTTACGACGACCTGCACGCCACGCTGGCGGAACGGGGTCCCGTCGCCGAGTGATCGCTCGCGCCTTCCATGGATGGGAGCGGCGGCTCGCCTCCGCTTCGACCGATCGCGTCGTCCGGCCCTTCGAGTGGGGCGTGGAGTGGATCGATCCGTCCGCGGCCGCCGTCTCTGATCCGGCCTCGTGGCTCGAGCAATGGGCAGATCGCACGGTGGCCGGCAGCGAGGCCTTCTATCACGCGCCGACGTGCGACGACTACGCGCTGGTGGGCCACGAGCTCACGTTCCCGAGCGCGATCGAGACGCCACATCCCGAGAACAACCTCGTGCGCGCGCGGTATTTTCCCGAGCAGTCGGCGCAGGGGCGCCGCCGTGCCGTATTGGTGCTGCCGCAGTGGAACGCGGACGCCGGCGGCCACATCGGCCTGTGCCGCCTGCTGAACCAGTTCAAGCTGTCCGCGTTGCGCCTGACGCTTCCCTATCACGACGAACGCCGGCCGCCGGAGCTCCGGCGCGCCGATTACATCGTCAGCGCCAACATCGGACGGACGACACAGGTATGCCGCCAGGCAGTGCTCGATGCGCGGCGGGCGATCGCCTGGCTGGCGCAGCAGGGTTACGAGTCCATCGGCATCCTCGGTACGAGTCTCGGCTCCTGCTTGTCGATGTTGACGACGGCGCACGAGCCGTTGATTCGGGCCGCCGCCCTCAATCACATCTCGCCCTACTTCGCGGATGTCGTCTGGAGCGGGCTGTCGACGTCACACGTGCGCGAAAGCCTCGACGATCGCATCGACCTCGATCGGCTTCGCCGCATCTGGATGCCGATCTCACCCTTCCCGTTCCTGGAACGCGTGCGCGGGCGGCTCCTGCTGCTCGTCTATGCCCGCTACGACCTGACGTTCCCGGTCGGCCTGTCGCGGCTCCTGGTGAACGAATTCCGCCGCCGGGGGATCGCGCACCAGCTGATGGTGCTGCCGTGCGGCCACTACAGCACCGGCGTGACACCGTTCAAATGGATGGACGGGTTGACGCTCTGCCGCTTCCTCGCTCGAGCGCTCTGATCTCGGCGTCCCGGTGTCTAAGCCACGCGGTCGACCCGCCGCGGACGATGCCGGACCTCTATCTCTCCGGCGTGAGAGCATGGCGCTAAGTGTCTCGTCCGTCGGCGGATAGCGGTCGGGAACCGGCGAGTGGCGGGCCCGGCGAGGAACCGTTCTCCGGCAGCGTCCGTCCAAGACACAGATTTACGCGCGTTATAGACTGCACCGATTGCCATGACCTTCGCCCGCGTCAGCCTCAGCCTCGCCGCAGTGGTCGGGATGGTGGCGCTCGCACTGGCCGCTGCCACCATTTGGCTGCTCGTGTCTCAGCCGGTCACGACGGCGGATGCCGCCGCGGATCTCGCGCGCGGCAACGTGTCCCCGCTGGCCCGGGCGCTGGCCGGCGTGCTCTACGACGCGTTACAGGGTCTGCTGCGCTATCTCTGATCGCTCGCCACGGCTGGCGCACGCGAAAGCGGGCGCGCACGTCCTCCCATGCCAACCGTTCTAGTGTTCGAGCGGCCGTGCAGGCTGCCGCTCGACCGCTGTGACCAATCGCGCCGTGGGGAGTCTACGCGATGTGCAGGACGGAAGGCCCGAGCGTCTCGAGTGCGGGGCCCACCTTGTCACGGTCCCCGACGATCACCGTCAGCAGCCGTTCGGGATGGATGTAGGTCACCGCCGCACGGGTGACGTCAGCTTCGGTCAGCGACAACACGGTCGGCACGAACGTCGAGAAGTAGTCTTCAGGAAGGTCGTAGAGGGCGAGCTGCGCCGCACCGCGGGCGATCTGCTCGCCGGTTTCGAAGTTGCGCGGATAACCGCGGGTCAAGGCGGCGCGACCGAGCAGCAGCTCCTCGCGGGTGACCGGCCGCTCGCCGCGAATCGCCTCCAGCTCGCCGATCGCTTCCTTCACCGCGTCGGCGGTGGCTTCGAGCTGCACGCCCGCTTGCAGCACGAACGGACCCACGCCACGCCTCACGTCGAAGCTGGTACGTGCGCCGTAGGTGTACCCCTTCTTCTCGCGGAGATTCATGTTGATCCGGCTCACGAACTGGCCGCCGAGGATCATGTTGAGGGTGACCAGCGCGTGATAGTCCGGCGTGCTGCGGCTGACCGAGACGTGCCCGATCCGCACCTCCGACTGCGCCGCACCCGGGCGGTGGACCATGACCAGCCGGTCGGCGGGCGGAGGCGGCGCCGGCGTGGAGCGATCGGCGCGGAGGCGATGCGGGAACGACGGCCAGTGCGCGAAGGCTTGCTCGCCGAGCGCGGCGAGCCGATCGTGGCTGCCGTCACCCACCAGAATCAACGTCGCGAACGCCGGATCGTAGCGCGTGTCGTGAAACGCCCTGGCCTCGTCGACGGTCAGCGCCGACAGCGACGCTTCGGTCCCGATCGACAGATGCCCATAGGGATGGCCGCCGTACAGCCGCTCGACGAAGACACGTTCCGCCACGGCTGACGGCACATCGCGCAATTGCGTGAGGCGATTGAGGCGCAGCTCGCGTACGCGATCGAACTCGCGCGTCTCCATTCGCGGCCTGATCGCCAGATCGGACAGCAGCGCCAGCCCACGATCGGCGAAGCGCTCCAGCATCGTCAGGCCGAGCAGCGTCGCGTCGGACCCGACCTCGGTGTCGAGGCTGGTGCCCATCCGGCCAAGCGCCTCGTGGAAATCGAGCGCACTCAGATCGCCGCAGCCCTCATCCAGGAGATCACCGGTGATCGCGGCGAGCCCGGGCCGGTTCGCCGGGTCATCAGCCGCGCCCGTGGGGAGCAGCAGCAGCGCGCTGATCACCGGGACATCGCGATGTTCGGCAGTCCACACGCGTAGCCCGTTCGGGAGCCGGCGGCGGACGATTTGTGGAAAGTTGAACGCCGGCTCGGGACCGAGCGCTGGCAGTCTGGACCGATCGACGGGCATCAGGCCACCGACACCGACGTCGAGCCCTCCAGCGCGAGGTCCAGACGGCCACGCGGGACGACGCTGAGGGTGATGCGGTGCGCAGCCTGCAGCGCGCGGGCCGCGGCATCCTGCAGGTTGGCCGGTGACGCCTGGCGGTAGCGATCGAGATCCTGGTCGAAGTAATCGGGATCGCCCAGGAACACGTTGTAGGCGTTCAGCTGATCGGACTTGCCGCCGAATCCGCCGACCGTCTGCAGGCGGTAGATGAAATGTGATTCGGATTGCGCCAGGCAGCGCTCCATTTCCGTCGCCGTCGGGCCGGCGGCGATGAAGCCGGCGAGCTCGCGGGCGATCGCGGCCTCGAGCTCCTCGAGCGAGCGGCCCGGGGCCGCGGTGGCCACGATCTGGAAGAAGCCGCCAATCTCGCGCGAGTTCTGCGACGCGGCGATCTCGGTGGCAAGGCGCTGATCGTAAACCAGCGCCCGATAGAGCCGGGAGGTCTTGCTGCCAGCGAGGATCTCCGCGATCAAGTCCATCTCGGCGTCGCCGTCGGCGAACAGGCCGGCGGAGTGCCAGGCGAGATAGAGGCGAGGCAGCTCGACGCGATCCTCGAGCACCAGCCGTACCTCAGTCTCGGGGGGCACCGGCGCCGCTGCTTCGACCGGCGGCGGAGGATCGCCGGCATCGATCCCGCCGAAGTAGTCCTCGACCAGGGCGATCGCACGATCGGTGTCGATGTCGCCGGCGAGCGCCAGCGAGGCGTTGCGCGGCCGGTAGTAGGTCTGGAAGAACGCGCGCACGTCAGCGAGCTCGGTCGCGCGCAGATCGGCGGCTTCGCCGATGGTCAGCCAGTGATAGGGATGATCCGGCGGATACAGGGCCTTGACCATCGCCATGCCCGCGAAGCCGTATGGGCGGTTCTCGTAATTCTGCCGCCGCTCGTTGAGCACCACGTCGCGCTGGTTCTGGAATTTCTGATCCGTCAGCGCCGGCAGCAGGTAGCCCATACGATCCGATTCCATCCACAGCGCCAGCTCCAGCGCGTTGGTTGGGACGACTTCCCAGTAGTTGGTGCGGTCGGCGTTGGTCGAGCCGTTCAAGGTCCCGCCGGCTTCCTGCAACGGATGGAAATAGCCCTTGTCGTGGTGTTCCGACCCTTCGAACATCAGGTGCTCGAACAGGTGCGCGAACCCGGTGCGACCCGGCTTCTCGTTCTTCGAGCCGACGTGATACCAGACGTTGACCGCGACGATCGGGCAATCGTGATCCTCGTGGACCAGGACGTCCAGACCATTGGCGAGGGTCACGCGCGTGTGCGGCAGGGGCATGGAGGAAGGGCGACCAGGAGTGGGCCGCGCTACTGCATCGGGCGGAACTCGCCACAGGTCGGCATCGCCTTCCCGAAGTAGGGGTTCTGTAGCGAGTTTGCGGTCTGCAGCCACGTGTGCTTGACCATCGGGCAGTAGGCGAGCTTCAGGCCGCTGACATCGGTCCACCCGTCCGCCTTCGCGGCGGCGACCACCGCATCGCTGAGCGGCCCGAACGCTTCGCGCACCGCCTTCAGGTCGGCCGCCTTCTCGACGTTGGCGGCGGCGGAAACGATCGCGCTCCCAGCTTTCTCGAGCTTCGCCGCCTGCTCACCAATGGCGTGCGCTTGCGCTTTCACGGTGTCGGTCTTGTCGCCGGCCAGTTGCTGCTGCATGTCGAGGTACGACGCCACGATTGCCTTCATCGGCTCGGACGCCTCGGCCCGCACGCCGACCAGCGCGAGCACACCGAGCACCGCCACCATCACGCCACGATTCCAGATGCGCATGCAGAACCCCTGAACCTGAACGTTGAACCTTGAACCCAACCTTGAACCCTGAACCCCATGAACCTTGAACCGTTTCAGGTTCCCTACCTCACCTGCATCAACGGAATCGCCCGCTTCGTGTAGCTGGCGATCGAGAGCTGCGCGGCGAGGCGCTCGGCGGTGGTGCGGAACGCCGCCGCGGCTGGCGCGTCCGGCTCGCCGATGGCGATCGGCACGCCGGTATCGCCGCCGATCCGGATCGGCTCGTAGATCGGAATCCGACCGAGGAACGGCACAGACAGCTCCTGGGCCAAGGTTTCACCCCCGCCTTTGCCGAAGATGTCACTCTCGTGGCGGCAGTTGGGGCAGATGAAATGACTCATGTTCTCGATCAGCCCGAGCGTCGGCACGTTCAGCTTCTGATACATCCGGACGGCGCGGCGCGTGTCTGCGAGCGATACGGTCTGCGGCGTCGTCACGACAACCGCGCCCGACACCGGCACCGTCTGACTGAGACTGAGCGCCACGTCGCCGGTGCCCGGGGGCATGTCGACGATGAGATAGTCGATCTCTTCCCAGCGCACCTGCCGGAAGAACTGCTGGATGACGCCGTGCAGCATCGGGCCGCGCCAGATCACCGGGGCGTCGTCGCCGGTGAGAAACGCCATCGAGACGAGCTTGATCCCGTACTGCTCGGCCGGAATGATCTTGTCGCCGTCGGTCGTGAGCTGGGTGTTGATCCCGAGCATGATCGGGACGTTGGGGCCGTAGATGTCCCCGTCGATCATCGCGACTCGGCCGCCACACTGGCTCAACGCGATCGCGAGGTTGACGGCGACTGTCGTCTTACCGACGCCGCCTTTGCCGGCGCCCACCGCGATGATGTTCTTCACGCCCGGCACGGCCTCTTTGCCGGCGTCCGGGCCGAGATTCGCGCGCACCTGTGCAGTCATCTCGATATCGACCGCGGTCACCCCCGGGATGCGGCTGACCAGATCGCGCGCCTGCTCGCGCATCTGATCCTTCACCGGGCAGGCCGGGGTCGTCAGCTCGATCGCGAACGAGACCCGCCCGCCCTCGATCCGCAGGTTCTTGATGAACTTGAGCGACACGATGTCGCGATTGAGGTCCGGGTCACGAACTGCCGTCAAGGCCTGGAGAACGGCGTCCTCGGTCGGTGCATGCATGAAGATTTGATTGTACAGGGTTCAGCGTTCAGCGTTCAGCGTTCAGGGTTCGGGGTCCCGGGCCCCTTACGATCGCTGCTCGGCGATGTCGCCGACGATCGGCAGCTTGAATCGCTCGCCCTGGTAGGCCTTGAACATCAGCAGCAGCCACACGATCGCCGACACCGGCGGAATCAGGATGAAGGAGATCAGCCAGCCGAGGAGCGGGATCGAGAGGAACAGGAACCACGCCAGCGACAGGATCCCGAACACGATCACCGACTGCAGGGCGTGGAAACGGACGAACCGATTCTGGCGCTCGGTGACCAGCAGGATCGCACCCGAGATCCAGCCCAGGAAATAGGCCAACGTCGCGACGACGTTGGCGTCGAGCCCGAGGCTGGTGCGGTCGGTGTTGTCAGGCATGGTCGGGTGTCAGCCTTGTGGAGACGGCTCGAAAAAGCCGCGCGTCTCGTTGTGGAGCAGCACCCACAGCGCGTAGATGCCCAGGGCAGTGCCGAATGGCAGGACGAAGAGGTTCGGGACCGCGAGCCCGAGCGTCGCCGTTCGCCCCTTCGGCTGACGGCGCTGGAGCGCGCGCCCCGCCCATGCGTTGGCCACGCCGCCGGCCAGCAGCGCGGCGGCGAAAATCGCAAACGCGAACCACGTCAGCGCGGCGCTGATCTCCGCTCCCGGCGAGGTCCAGCCGACGGCCGCGGCACCCACCGACAGCAGGAGCATCGAGACGCCCAGCATCAGCATGATGCCCCCCCACGTGAGCTGCAGAACGCTGAGCAGGTGGAGATGGGAACGCACCGGCCGCCGTCAGCGGATGCTCACGTGCACTTCGACCAGCGTATACGGGGCTCCCGGGGGCATGACGCTGAAGCGGAACCGCGCCCCTTCGCGGACGCCGGCCGGCACCCGCAGCTTCAACTCGTGCGACGAGGCGACTTCGCCACCTCCGCCGCAGGGCGCACACCATTCCTGCCACGTCTCGCCGCGGCCGCCGCACCGGCCGCAGGTGCGGCGCAGCGGCACGTCGAGCGGCACGGTGGTGCCCCAAAAGGCTTCCTGGGGACTCAGCACGATCTCGGCGCGCAGCCCCCGCCCCGGCACACTACCGAAGAACGACTGCCGCATCCGGTCCAGCACGCTCGCGACTGACGGAAAATCGATATCGACTTCATCGGTCAGCCATTCCGCCCGCGCCGGCCCGGCCCCGTGATCAGAGGATCGCTGACCGCTGTCGTACGAGCGTCGCCGCGCCGGATCGCTCAGCACGTCGTAGGCGCGCGACACCTCCAGGAATACCGCGGCGCGGTCATCTCCCGAGATATCGGGGTGATACCGCCGCGCCAGCTGCCGGTACGCGCGCTTGATCTCATCAGCGCCAGCGCCCGGCGACACGCCCAAAACGTCGTAATAGTCACGCATGCAGGCTGACCGGTACGCCGGTCCCTCAGCTACGATAGGAGCCGATCCGGGGTCTGTCAAGGAAGACAGACGCGCCGGCCGGAGACGCCATGAAGGAATGTCCGCTGTGTGGCGAAACGATGCGGCTGACCACGCGGGAGTTCCGCACCTCCGCCGTCGGGCCAGAGGGTCAGCTGGACGTGCGGCAGGTTCGCGAGTGGGTCTGCCCGGAGTGCGATTACTTCGAAGAGGTCGACGCGAGCGAGGAGTAGCGAAGCGACGGCGCGATCAGCGCGCGCCGAGCGTCAGCAGCAGTTCGTTCCGCACGTTTTCTTCGAACTCCGAGATGCTGAGCTCCTTCTCGCACTCGTCGCACAGCACTTCGATCACCGCCGGGCGGCCTTCTTCGTTCGCCTCGACGCGGGCGTCGTCGCGCACCTGGACGACGTGCATCTGCAGGGTCTTGACCAGAAAATTCCGGTCGTTCCCGCAGTTGGGACAGGTCAAAGCCATCTAAGCTGAACTCCTCTCAATCGCAAACCTTCGAATTGTACGGGTACCACTTTCCCGTAGCAATGAAGATCTTGCGGCAATCGACGCGAGTTGGAGGACCGAAGTCGGTTCGTGGGTGGGCGAATCGATCCCTCAACAGCGAATGGTGCGGCCGTCGAGGACTTGAAGAAGGGCGCCGCCGCGAGCGCGGCGCCGGCAGGTTTACTCGTCAATCTCCTCGTCGTCCGCCTCATCGAACTCGGACGGATCGCCGAGCCGCAGCACCTGTCCACTGGTATGCCCAGCGAGGATGCAATGCGGCCCCTTGGCCTCGAGCGAAATGACCGCCACGTCCCAGGGACGGGCGCGGTACGCCGCCGCGACGCAGCCGCACGGCAGCCCTTCAAGGGCCTCGAGCTCGAACACCGTCGTCGTACGCGTCACCGGGCTCGGCGACTGATATCCACCAGCAGGAACTGTCATCCCGCACCTCCGCGTCGGCTACCGTTAGGACTCTGCTTGCAATAACGGAGCCGCTCGATAACTTAGACCGCGGTCGTGCGGATTTGGTTCCTGCCGGCACGGCAAATCGATGAACCGCCGACAATTAGCTCGACTGATGGGGCGCGGATGCGAGGCCGGGGCCGTTGACCGGATCGGAGTACAGGTCCGACGGCGCGCCGTCCCCTGGCCGCTCCAATCCGTCAAATAGCTCAGGCCGCACGGGTTACGCCGGAAACCCGGGTGCCACCGGAGTCACCTACGGCGGGGCGGGGTGCGTCATCGGCTTCCCAGGGGATCGGAAGCGCGCGTTCTTTCCGTTAACGTAGAGCGCTCAGGACGCGTAGATCAGCCGCCCGCTGACGGGGGTACCGGGGAACATGCGCTGTGCGGCGCGTACGTAGATCGAAAGCTGGCGTTCGTGCGATGGCCGCGGCTTGCCCGTCTTGAATTCGATCACGATGACCGATCCGTCATACGACTGAACGAGGCAGTCAATCGTGCCCCGCAGAATCCGCCCGGAGGCTGCGTCATCGATCGAGAAGGGCACCTCGTGATGTACGTCCCCACCGCCGAGCACTGCCGTCACCTCAGGTTGCGCCCGCATGGCCTGCCATGCGGTGACCGCGTCCCGCACCACCTCGTCGAGGTCGTCGACCGCGACCCGCTCCTCGAGGGTCAGCAGCGATCGTGCGCGCTCGAAGGCACGGCTCTCGAGTCCGCCCTGACCCGCGTCACCATCTCCGCCATATTGGAAGAGCCGGTGCACGAGCCGGCCCGTCACGCGCTCGCGCGCTGATTCCTCAGGCGCGTCGCCTGCCTGCGCGGTCGGGTCGGCCGTGACGGAGACTGCGCTGCGTGAAGGCGTCGTGTTTTCGGCGGCGAGCGGGACTCGCAGGCGCACGGACGTGGCCCGGTGACGATGCTCGGCAACCGCGGGAGCGGTGCCGGCTTCGACCGGAGCTGCACGGCAGACACGGAACTCGAAGGTGCGTCCGGAAGCCCCGGTCCAGGCGACCGTGTCCATGTCGGGCAGCACGCCGTCGGCGCGCACGAACAGGCCCTTGAGGGAGTCCGGCAGCACCTCAGCGAGGCTGCCACGCCCGGGGACCAGCGCCCCCTCCTTCAACGCTGATGCGAGATACAGCCGGTCGCGGGCCCGGGTGAACGCGACATAGAGCAGGCGTCGCGTCTCGTGTTTCTCACGCGCGCGGTCGGCTTCGTCCAGCTCCGAGACGAATGGCCCGACGGACACCGACGCCTCGCCGTCGCCGCCGGCGATGACCCGAATCGGCTTCGGCGGGCCGGTCGCGCCCTTCGCCATGTTCACCACGAACACGATCGGGAATTCGAGCCCCTTGGAGGCGTGGACAGTCATCAGGTTGACTGCGTCGAGCGCTTCGATCACCGCGTTCGATTCGTCGCCGGCGGTGAGCGCGTCGATGTGCTCGGCGATCCGCGGCAGCGTGGCGTAGCCGCGATTCTGGATTCGCCGGATCATGCCGCGGATCTTCTTGAGGTTCTCCCACGCCTGATGCCGTCGCGGTCCGCGCAGCTCGTAGGCGTAGGCCGTCTCGTGCAGCAGCTGCTCGAGGAGGTCCGCCGGGGCTACGCGGTCGACGCGCGGCAGCCAGCTCGCGACCTGCGTCCGCGCGTGCAGGAACGCACGGCGATCGGCATCGGCCAGCCCGCTGACCGCCGCGGGCGGCTCGGCGCCCGAGAGCGCGATCGCGAGGCCTGGGGCGAGCTGCGCCAGAGCCGCATCCGAGAGGCGCACGAAGCGGGATCGCAGGAGCGCGGCGGCCCGCAGGTCCGAGCTCGGACGGGCCAGGTAGCGGACCAGCGCGACGACGTCCTTGGTTTCGTCGGCGTCGAAGAAGCCTAGACCCTTGTAGACGTAGGTCGGAATCCCGAGGCGTTCGAGCTCGTGCTCGAACTCGCGATGACTCGCTCGCGATCGGAAGAGGATCGCGATGTCCCCCGGTGTCGCCGCCCTGGCGACGCCGGTGCGGCGATCCCGGACCGTGTCCTCGCGCAGGATCCGTGCGATCTCCGCCGCGACCGCGGCGGCGGAGACCACGGGATCGTTCGCCACCGCTAGGCCCAGCGCGGGACCCCGCCGCCGGTCGCTCGAGAGGTCGATCGGAAAGTGATCGCCCGGCCCGTAGGTGAACTCGTCGGCGCGTGCTCCGGGCTGCGACATCTCCGTGAACGCGTCGTTGACGAAGGCGAGCAGCGTAGGTACCGCGCGGAAGCTGCGCGCGATCGAACGCCGGGGGCTGCCCGACGGCCGCAGCGCCTCGATGTAACGGCTGGCCTCGTGCAGGACGGCGACCTCCGCGTCCCTGAAGCGGTAAATCGACTGCTTTCGATCGCCGACGATGAAGACGGACGGGCGGGTCGCGAGCCCGAGGCCTTCACCCCAGGACTGGACCAGCAGCGACACCAGCTCCCATTGGGCGCGGCTGGTGTCCTGGAACTCGTCCACCAGCACATGGTGATACCGCGATTCGAGACGGTAGCGGCTCTGCGCGAACTCGTCCATCTGGCGCAGCAGGTCGAGGGCGCGTTGGAGCACGTCCGAAAAATCCAGCACCGAGCGCTCGTCGAGCGCCCGCCGATATTGCGAGAGCGCGATTCCGAACATGCGCTTGATGCCGCGCGCCATGATCGCGTTGAGATCGCGGGCGAAGCCCGACACCACCCGTTCGATCGCGGGGCCGAGCTGCGAGACCGCCTGGCGATGCCGGCGGGCCGCGTCCGCAGACGGATAGTGCTCCGCCTTGTAGGGATGGATCGCGCCGGTCGCGCGCGGCCGGCCGTCGCCCGTCAGGAAGTGCGCCGAGATGCGCTCGATCAGCCCACGGACCTCGGCATCGCTCGGCTGCTCCACCGCGGACAGCCGGCGGATCTCGCGGAGCAGCAGTTGGTACCGCGGGTGGGCGATGGGGCCCTCCTCGAGGAAGCGCGCCTGACCGCCAGGGACCGACCGCAACGTGTCCCAGAGCGCCGTCAACGTCCGGCGGCAGACCACCCCGGCGGTCAGGTCGCCCGGGCCGCGCTGGAGGAACCGATCGAGTGCGCCCCACGCCACCAGCCGGCGATCCAGCAGCGCCGCCAGCCCTTCACGCGTTCGCGACAACCCGAGCTGGGCCAACACCAGCGCGATGTCCGGCTCGTTGCGGGCGAGGCCCGTGAGGATCCGCAGCGCCTGATCCAGCGACTCTTCGACCAGCCGCGGCACCTCGGTTTCGTCGGCCATCTCGAAGCCCGGATCGACGTCCGCCTCGAGCGGGAACTCACGCAGCAGCGACAGACAGAACGCGTCGATGGTGCTGATTGCAATCTCGCCGAGGCGATCGCGCAGCTCCACCCAGCGCCGGCGATCGAGCTCCGATCGCTCGGCCGCAACGCGCAGTTCCGTGACGATGCGCTCGCGCATCTCGGTGGCGGCCTTACGCGTGAACGTCATCGCCAGGATGTTCGCCGGCTCGACGCCGGCGCGCAGCAGGTTCAGATAGCGCGACACGAGCACCGATGTCTTGCCCGTGCCCGCGGAAGCCTCGAGGACGACGTTGTTCAGGGGATCCACGGCGAAGCGGCGTGCCGCCTCGTCGGGGTCGGCCGCGTCCGCCGAAGCCGGCGCTCCGGGTGCGGGTTCCTCGGGGATCAGCACCGCGGCGGCCGCGGCCGCCACGATCGGGTCATCGATCGGAACCGCTGCGGCGGGCGCCGCGACGGAAGCGTCCGGTGCCGGGTCGGCAGGCGCGTCGAAGAGGGAGGGCTGGTCCGACGAGGACCGGCTGCCGCGGCTACTCGTCGCCAACGTAGTCCTTCCGGCAGACGCTGGCGTAGCCGCAGCGCGTACAGAAGTACGGCTCATCGGGATCCACGGGAAACGCACCACGCTCGATCGCCGCCACCGCGGCGACCATCCGATGCTGCCCGTCCGCGACCGCCGGCCCGATCTGACCGGAGTTGCCGCCGAGCGAGACGAAGGCGTTCTTCTCCTTGAATGCGAGATACCCGGCGCGCGACAGCGGCCACGCACGGCCGCGACGGTGTTCGAGCTGCTGTGACGCGCACACGCCGTAGACCGCGAGCTGCAGCGCCCGCACCGGTTTCGGCGCACGTCCGAGCTTGTAGTCCACCACCCGCAACGTCCCGTCGTCCAGGAGATCGATCCGATCGGCTTTCCCGCGGATCCGCATGCGAACCGGCTCACCCTCCGGGCCCTCGAGCGTGAACTCTCCTTCGAGGGTGTGCTCGAGCAAACGTTCGATGACGCCGGCGCCCTGCTCGATCTCGAAGGCGAAGGCGCGCTCGGCCAGCCCGGACGCCGCCGCCGACCCGAGAAGGTATGTCCGCTCCAGCGCCCGATCCGCGTCGGAAAACTGCTCGAGGCGGGTCTCGACGACGCTCTCAAACAGCTCGAGCGCCGCCTGAAGGGTGTCCGGCGTGATCGAGCGATGCCCCGCGACCTCCCAGGCTACGAAGAAGCGCTGGAAGACGTCATGGAGGAACTGTCCACGCTCGCGCGGGTTGAGCCCAGCCTCCTCGTCGCGCTCCTCCTCGAGCCCCAGGACGTAACTCGAGAAGTACTTGAATGGACAATCCAGGTACCGCTCGACGTGGCTCACGGCGTACTGAATCGCCGCGCGCGCGCCGGCCGCGCCGTGGAAGCCGGGATCGGTCGAGGCGATGCGAGCGACCCGCATCTCGAGCCAGGCCCGCTCGATCGAGCCGAGCGCGAGCGGCGCCGACTCCGGATCGGTGCCGCCCAGGACCGGCATGGCGCGCAGGGCTTCCTGCACGAACGAGATCTCTTCGTCTCCTGCCGATGCGAGACGCTCGACCGCAAGCCCGCTCGCGGCGATCTCCTCGAGAAACGTCGACGGCGACACGATGGCGTCGTCTTCGAGCGTGAACGTCGAGACCGACACCCGCCGGCGCGCCAGCCGCAGGAGATCCTGAAACCGCGCCCTGGCGGCGGTGAGCCGGTCGATCTCCTTCGGCCATCCAAGCTGGCCGAGGAGCGACATCGGGTAGAAGATGTTGCGCCGCGCCCGCTCGGGCCAGTCGCTGTCGGCCAGTCCCACCAGCCGAACCTCGTCGACATCGGCGTAAGCCGCGGCGCGCGCGTCGAGCAGGGTGACACCGGCGTTGCCGGTCCGGGGCGAGAACGTCTGACCCTCGATCCAGCGGCGTACTGTGTTGGCCAGCTCGGTGACCATCAGCGCTTCGTCATCGTGCGCGGCGTGCGCCTCGGCCAGCGCGCTCAGCGCGCCGAGGATCGCCGCCCTGGCGCGGGCATGATCGGCGGCCGTCGGGTCCGCGGCTGCAGGACGATGTTCGTGCCGGGTGATGAAGGCGACCAATCCGGCAATCTGCTCGGAGGCGGTGCGCGCTTCGATGCCCGCTTTGAGCTCCCGCGCCGCTCCGGCGGCGGCACGCAAAGCGCGATGCGCGCGCACTCGGGCGCTGCCGGGGCGGCCGGGAGAATCGAGCATGTCCGACGCGGCGAGGCTCTCGAGACGATCCCACCCCCCGAGATATTTGATTTCCCGGAGGTGGGCATCGAGCGCCGCGACGTCCGCCGCGTCGAGCGGCACGTCATCCGCCACGAACCGCCAGTGCGGCGAGGCCAGCAGATCGATCAGCGGCGCACGGCTCGCTTCCGACATGCCGACCTCGAAGGCGAGATCGAGTGCGGCCGCGAACGGCTCGGCGGCGAGCGGGCGGGCATCTGCCGCCTGATACGGCACTCGCGCGTCATCGAACACCGTCCGCGCAAGGTAGAGGTACGGGAGCGGACGCTGGAAGACGACGGCGGTCCGATCCGAAAGCGAGCCGGGTGCCGCCGCACGGATCATGTCGGCGAGCTCCTCCTCGCGATCGCGGGACACGAACCACCACCGCCCGGGACCATCGTCCGGCACGGGCGGCGCGGCGATCACCGGCGTCGCGGACGCGGGCGCGACGCGTACTTCTTCGAGCCCGGGAAACAATTCGTGCAGACGCTGGTGTAGCCCGGTCGCCAGCACCTGCTCGGTTGCGAGCGCGTCGATGTGGTGAACGCCGGACATCTGCGACAACAGGGCGTAATCGGCGCTCCACAAGCCGCACGGATCGGCCGACTGATCGGCGATGGTCAGGATCACGCGCGCGTACGGTCCGGCGGTGGTCGCAGCGATCAACCGGGCGCGCAGGCCATGCTCGTCGAGCCGCCCGGTCGCCGCCACGCGCCGTTCGAGCTCGCGGAACACGGCGACGAGAAAACGAGTCTGGCGCAGCAGGCGCTCGGCACCGCGGTCGCTGTCGGCGCCGGGCTCGAGGCTCTCGATCATCAGTCGCTCGAACTGATCGATCGTGCGGCCATGGCGGCGCAGCTGGTCGTAGAGCGCGAGCATCTCGACGATCAACCCGGCGCGCAGCCGGAATGGTGCCGGCACGCCGGCGGCGCTGGCGAGGCGAGCGGCGCGGCGCACGAGTACCTCACGCTCGAACTCGGACAGCAGCGCCGGTGCCTCGGGCAGCTCGCGATGGAGCCGCGTGTAGAAGTCCTCGCGCGTCAGGATGTCGGGCATCACGACGGCCGCGGCCGGCGCGACGAGGGACAGGTTCTCGATCGTCCGGCGCAGCGCCTCGGCCGCGCCGCGGGTCGCCACCAGCACAGCGCACCGGCGCGCGGCGAGGGGTCCGCCCTCGGCCGCGAGGCGGGCGACCGTGACGTGCAGGGTCTGCAGATCGGGAAGGCGCAGCAGCCTGATGATGCGGGGCGTGATCACTTGATCGGCGGGCTCGTGAGCCGCTGGATGTCGTCGCGGGCGCGATCCAGCATCAGCAGCGCACCGGCCGCCGCTGACGACGCCTGCCAGGCGAGGCTCATGTCGTTGGTCCCAATCGCCTTCATGCGGATCTCGATCGCGCGGGCGGCCATCTGAAAGGCGTTCTGCAGCAGGCCGTGCACCTCCGCGGCATCCGCTGGCGGCTTGATGAGGGCCAGCTCGCGCGAGGCGAGGCCGGCGCTCTTCTCAACCTGGCGCAGCGTGCGCGCCGACGGGCCGGCGAGCGAACGAATCTGCTCGAGCGACGGCCGCGTCGCCAGCAGGGCGTCGATCGACGGACGGGCCTTCCGGACGTACGCGCGCATCGCGCCGACGCCGAGGGCCCACCGGTCCAGCGTCAGCCGCTGGCGCCGCGCCGCCTCCAATCGAAGATCCATCGTCGCCAGCAGTGCCGCGGTTTCCTGCGGCCGTTGCCGTCCCAGCTTGTCGTCCGCCTGGAGCACGCTGCGGATCAGTCCCTCAACGCCGGTGACGTCGGCGCGCCGCACGCGCTCGTCGGCGGCCTTGAGCATGCGCGCGCTCAAGGCGGCGTACGCCTGATCCGTGCGCGTCGACGTGACGAGGTCGGACATCGCCCGGGCCCGGAGCGCGGCTGCCCACCCGCCCTCTGCGGCGGGCCCGGCCAGCGCCTCGGTGATGCCTTTCAAGAGCGACGAGCGTTGCGCAGCGTCCTGCGAGGCGCGGCTCAGCGCGAACGCCTGCTCGACACTCTCGCGGGTCGTGGGCGGCGGCAGGAGCGGTACTGACGGCGGCAGTGAGGCGTTGGCCACCAGGGTGACATCGAACCGTGACTGCCCCGCCGCCACGCGCAACTCGGAGACGACCTCGTCGAGCATGTTGGCGAGTTCTGCGACGTCGTTCGCGCGATAGCCGTAGTTCCGGGCCGGCCAGTCCGCAAGCAGCCGGCGCGCGCGATCAGCCAACGCCACGCGCGCGGACGGGTCCTCGGTGAACGCGATCTGGTTCAGCGTGCCCGCCACGGAATCGCTCAAGCGGGAGAATTCGGCCTCCGCCCGGGTGTCGATGAAGTGGCGGGCCCGGGCGGCCTCGGCGTACGCGTCAGTCCGCGGCCAATCGACCGCTGATTCTGCCAGGCTGACCAGTTGCAGCTGCGGCGTGTCGCTGTCGAGACCACTCAGCGGAAGCGAAAACACCACCGTGCCGGCCATCCGCGCGTACTCGCCATAGCTGACCGCGCTCGTGCCGTCGATCATGAACAGTCTGTACAGGATCACGTCGCTCGCACGCAGCGGCGCGGCGAGGGCAAACACCCATATCAGGAAGACGCAACAGGCGCGGCGAGTGGTCAGCTCGCGCAGGGGTGCGAACATCGATATTCCAGCGTAGTGGCCGCGTTCTGACCCGTCAAGCCGCCCTGGCAAAAGACCGGGAATCCGCGGCGTGTGCACAACCTGTGGAAGATCGGTGGAAGCGCTGTTGATGTGACGATCACGCAAACTTTTTTTCGCCCATTCCGGCACGCGATCGGCGGCGGCGTGCACTACGAGGGTGCGCCTTCGATGGTCCTTTCGCTTGCCCGGAACCGGGGGGTGACTAAAATCCTTCTTCGTTCTCCTGCTCCACAACTTCAGACGACGGCGGGAATACTGTGATCCTTCACCAGTACGACCAGACCATCAACGGCCGTGAGTACCACATCGAGGTCGCGAACGTCGGTGCCGGGCAATGGCGCGCGCACATCAAGCGCACACCCGGCGGATCGGCGGCGCTGATGCCGTTCTATGGCAAGACGCCCGACGAAGCGGCCGGACAGTTGAGCCGCTGGTTGTCGATTGCGCATGGACGTCCCGCAGGGCAATCATAATGGTCCATGCGCCCCACGTCGCTGGTCTCGCTCGTCCTGCTGACGCTCGGGCTGCTGCCCCAGGCCGCGCATGCTCAGGCAGTCGCGACCGCGCCGCCACGCCCCGCCGGCGCCGCAGCGGCGACGGCCACGCTGCCGCGAGTCCGGCTCGTGGCGACGGGGGGCACGATCTCGAACCGCAATGGCGGACGGCTGAGCGCCGAAGAGCTCGTCACGGCCATGCCGGGCGTCGATCGTTACGTGCGTCCCGAGGCCGAGCAGTTCGCCAACACCGCCAGCAGCGAGCTGACGTTGAAGCAGTGGCTCGACCTGGCGCGCCGGATCAACACGCTGGTCACTGAAGACGCCGACCTGGCGGGCATCGTCGTCACGAGCGGAACCGACACGCTCGAAGAAACCGCGTACTTCCTGAACCTGACCGTGCGCTCGGCGAAGCCGGTCGTGGTGGTCGGCTCGATGCGCAACCCAAGCACCCTCGGATACGAAGGGGCCGCCAATCTCCTCGAAGCGTTCCGCGTCGCGGCCACTCCGGAGGCGCGCGGCAAAGGCGTGCTGGTCGTCCTCAACGACGAGATCAACGCCGCCCGCGACGTCACCAAGACCGACGCCCTTCGGCTCAACACGTTTCAGTCCCGGCCGTACGGCGTGCTCGGCGTGGTGGACAGCGATCGCGTGGTGTTCTACCGCGATCTCGTCAAGCGCCATACCGAGCGGAGCGAGTTCGACGTCGCCCGCATCGACGAGCTGCCCCGGGTCGACATCGTCATGGTCTATCAGGGCGCCTCGGGTGACATCATCAAGGCGATCGTGGATCAAGGCGCCAAGGGCATCGTGATCGCCTCGGCCGGCGCCGGCGCGACCAGCGGCACGCAGGCTGAGGGCATCCAGTATGCGATCGACAAGGGCGTGTTCGTGGTGACGAGCACGCGCACAGGCTCCGGCCGTATCGCCGCGCGGCGGCGTGGAACCGCCGCGCTGGGGCTACCGTCAAACGAGGGCGACCAAGGCGCGGCGCGGCCGGCAGCCGATCGGCGCATCGCCGCGGAAGATCTCGCGCCCGTGAAGGCGCGCATCCTGCTGATGCTGGCCTTGACCCGCACGACCAGTGGCGCCGAAATCCAGCGGATGTTCACGGAGTACTAAGTCGCGGCACTTTCTGCACACCATCGGGTGCGAACGCGGAGAAGATATTCGTTATTGCGGATGACACGCCGGAACCACGCCGCGCTTCGCCAGCAAAATAGCGGACCTCACTCTGGCGGGATGTTTGCACCGGGATCACACCATGCGACGTGACTCCAGGCCCTCAGGGGCTCCGACGCGACAATCGGGCGCGCTCCCCGAAATCCGGCTGCAGGGCGAGAGTGTCGTGTTCTATCTGGATATCGCCACGGGCCGCAACGGCGCGCGCCTCGTCCTCCGCTGTGATGCGGACGGACAGGTCTGGGCCTCGATCGAGGACCATGCCTCTAGCGCCGGCGCCCGTTCTGACGCCGCGTAGAGAACGAGGTTCGAGGCGCGTAGATCTTCTGATTTCCTTCCGCTAGTCGTCCGACATTCCGACAGCCACGTTCCCGATCCCCGGCACTGGTCCGCGCCCAAGCGCGTGCGCTTCGCAGGCCGAGTACACCGCCCGCATGTTCGCGTAGAGGGCGGCGGCCGTAGAGTTGGGCGCGATTCGGCTCGTCGCAACAGGATCGGCGAGGCCGTGAACGATCTCCTCCCAGCTCACCGGTGCGTGATCCGATTCAGCGTCCGCCTCCGCCGCGCGTAGCGCAGCGCCCAGAGATGCGGAATTGCCGACCTCGAATTGGTACACCTCGGCGTTGAAGACATCCGCCATCACCTGCAGAATCTCGCGGTTGGCAGAGGCGCCGCCGGTCGCGTGGATGGTGTCCACTGCGACGCCCATCCAGGCCGAGTGGATCGCCATCGACAGCATCTGCGCTTCGATCACGCCGCGCACGTGGCCGTCACGATCGCCGGGCTGGAGGCCGTAGCGATGGACGCCGGCGGTGGGCACGTCGGGCGTGATCTCTGGTTCGTACCACGGCAGGAACACGCGGCCGCCGTTACCTGGCGGCGTCGCGGCGAGGATGCGCGAGAACTCCGGCCAGGACAGATGGAACTCGTCGCGGATGTGCTCCCGGGCCAGCGATCCGTTCTTGAAGCAAGTCAGACCCATGTACGCCCCGGTCGGCGATCCGAATACGTGACCCGTGCCGGTCGTATCGACACGCGGCTCCTGCATGAGCCCGAACACCGTGTCGCTCGTGCCGAGCGATACCGCCAGACGTCCCTCGCGGACCAGCCCGGTGCCGATCAGGCTGCAGGGATTGTCCCCTGACCATACGACCACCCGCGCCGCCGGGAAGCCGTGCTTCACCTGCCAGTACGACGCCAGCGGCCCCACCACCGAGGAGGCCGGCGCGAGCTCCGGCAGCTTGGCCCTCAGGCCCGGCGCCGTCGCGCTGGTGGCGGCATCCCACCACGTCGACAACGCGAGATCCATCAGGTTCATCCCCGATCCGTCACCGGGATCGATCGGGGCGTGGCGTCCGGCGAGCAGCGACGCGAGGAACGAGCTCACGAGATGGATCCGATCCGTCCGGGCGTAGGCCTCCGGCTCGTGGGTCGCGAACTTGCGAATCTGCGGCCCGGTGAAGCGCTCGAACGCGCGCGAGCCGGTGTGCCGGGCCAGGGTGTCGTCCCCGCCGACCGCCGCGGCAATCGCGCGGCACTCCGCCCCGGTGCTCGAGTCCATCCAGATCGGCGAGACGGGGCGCGACAGCATCGGCTCGACTTGCTGCGCCAGGGGACGCGCGGGGTCGAGCGCGGCCAGCCCCGCGGTGGCGCTCGCATTCAGGTACACACTGCCGTGCTGCTGGGCCGACCCGGAGATCGCGGCGATGCGGCTGACGTCCACGGCTGCGGCGACCCTCGCCATCATGGCATCGAGCGCGGCGGCCCAGAGCACTGGCGACGACACCGCGACGGAAGGATCGGTGCTCGGCAGCACGCCGTGATGCGTGCCGAATTCCGGAAACTGCTGGTCGAAGGCGAGGCTGTCCTCAAAGACGACGCGGCGGACCCCGCCCTCGACGGCGATGACGATGGCGCTGAGGCTCTGAGTACTGGAGTCGAAACCGAGATAGAGCGGCATGGCCACAGCCTACCGCATTCCCGGCTGAGGCTGTCCGGCGGGTCTACTGTTGCTGTTGCTGATCGTATTCCTGTTGCGCCTGCTCGTCGTCTTCGATGAAGAGCGACCACTCTTCGTCGGCCGCGAAATCCTCGCCAGGTGGCAGCAGGGTCTGCGACGGGGCGACGCGGACGCGCACCTGAAGCTCGGTCTCGGCCCGCCCCTTCATCGTGCCGAGAGTCGGCGGCACGTCCGAGTAGTCGCGGCCGACAGCGGTCCGGATGTGGCGGGCGCCCGCGATCAGGTCGTTGGTCGGATCGAACCCCACCCAGCCCAGGCCAGGCATCAGCGCCTCGACCCAGGCGTGGGTTGCCCCGTCCGCCGATCGATCGTTGTGCTCGTCCCCATGATAGAGGTAGCCGCTGACGTAGCGGCACGGGATGCTCAGCCCGCGCACGATGGCGATCATGATGTGGGCGAAGTCCTGGCAGACGCCCTGGCGGGAGCTCAGGCTGGCTTCGATCGGCGAGTTCACGGCGGTGCTCTTCCGCACGTACGCGAAGGCCCGGTGTATGCCGCGGCTGATGTCGTGGACGAGCGCCAACGGATCACGGCCGTCCGGGCGCTCGACGCCGAGCTCGCGCGTGAGATCCTCGAGCAGCGGCGAGGTGGACGCGTAGTGGCTCGGCATGAGCATCGGCCAGTGGTCCCCCTCCGCGATCAGCCGTTCGAGATCCGCCCACGCGTCGCCCGGGAGCGATTCGGGAACCGCCGCCGGCGGCTCGATGTTGACCAGCGCGTCGGCGACGATCGCCAGCTCGCGATGATGCTGCGGCAGATCGAAGTGGTGCACCTGATTGCCGAGATGGTCCTGGAACGTGAAGATGCGCGCGCGCGGGTTGACCTGAAGCCGGAAGGTGAAACAGCGCTGGGTGGCCTCGCTGATGGGATGCATGCGCACTTCCATCATGCTCTGCCACACGGGGCGGTTGTAGCGATAACGCGTCAGGTGGCGGATGGCGTAGAACATCAGCTCTCGAAGGCCAGCTCGATCGGATAGTCGATGTAGGCCTCGTGGACCGCGAGATGCAGCGCGGCGCATTGTTCGAGCACGCCGTTCAGGAAGGCGTGCAGGTCGCCGGCCATGAGCTCCGCCATCGGGGTGAAGGCGAGCGAGGCCCGCAGCCGGCCGATGATCCGCTCGACCTTGGCCCGCTTGCGCGCCGAGGAGCTCGAGATGATCGCCTCGAGCGCCGCCTCCATCCGATCGACCGCGTAGCGCACCGAGTACGGGAACTCCGGGTGGACGAGCAGGAACTTGGCTATCCGCTCGGGCTGCAGGTCCGCCGTGAAGACGCGACAGTACGACTCGAACGCCGCACAGCTGGTCAGCAGCGTCACCCAATCGAGATCGTCGGCCTTGGTCGAAATCGAGAAGTAGGCATCGAGCATCAGCGACACCGCGCACGCGCGTTCGGTGAACTTGCCGAGATGCACGAACCGCCAACCTTCCCCGTGGCTCATCGTCGACTCCGTGGCGCCGTGGAAGGAATACGAACCCTCGCGGACCAGCGAGACCAGGCGCATCACTGCGGCGGCGTCCTGCGGATCCACTTCCGATTGCGCCACCTCGTGGAACAGGCGATTGAGCCGCTCCCACATCTCGGAGCTGATCTCTTCCCGGACCTGCGAGGCGTTCTCGCGCGCGGCGGCGATGCAGTTGACGATCGAGGCGCGGGTGTGGCGGTCGGCGGCGAGCCGCCCAATCGCCAACTGCGGGTCCTGATCGCGGACGTCGGCGGGCAGGCCGAGCCCGGTCAACGCCCGGTACCAGCGTTGATCATGGGCGAACTCGACGCGGTTCAGCATCAGGCTGTGCGTCGCCTCGATCGCCCGGGCGCAGTTGTCCGCGCGCTCGAAGTAGCGGCCCATCCAATAGAGACTGTCGGCGACCCTGGACAGCATGGCGATCAGTTCTGCAGGACCCAGGTGTCCTTCGACCCGCCGCCCTGCGACGAGTTGACGACCAGCGATCCCTTGCGTAGCGCGACCCGCGTCAAGCCGCCCGGAACGATCGTCGTCTTTTCGCCGAACAGCACGTAGGGGCGGAGGTCGACGTGGCGCGGCTCGATCGCGCCGTCGATGAAGCACGGCGCGGTGGACAGGTTCAGCACCGGCTGGGCGATGTAGTTGCGCGGATCGGCCAGCACCCGCGCGCGCATCTCGTCGCGCTGCGCCTCGCTGCTGTGCGGGCCAATCAGCATCCCATACCCGCCTGACTCCCCGACCGCCTTGACGACGTAGTTGCCAATGTTGTCAGTGATCTCTTTCCGGGCCGCTTCGTCCGTCATCAGATGCGTTTCGACATTCGCGAGGATCGGATCCTGATCGAGGTAGTAGCGGATGATCCGCGGCACGTAGGCGTAGATCGCCTTGTCGTCGGCGACGCCGGTGCCGAGCGCGTTGGCGAGCGTCACGTTGCCGGCGCGATAGGCGCTGAACAGGCCCGGCGCGCCGAGGGCCGAATCGACCCGGAACGCCAACGGATCGAGGAAGTCGTCGTCGACGCGGCGGTAGATCACGTCGACCCGCTGCAGCCCGGTGGTCGTCCGCATATAGACGACGTTGTCGTGGACGACGAGGTCGCGGCCCTCGACCAGTTCGATGCCCATCTGCCGCGCGAGATAGGCGTGTTCGTAGTAGGCCGAGTTGTAGACCCCGGGGGTCAGCAGCACGATCGTTGGATCGCTTCGGCCGTCCGGCGCCAGTGAGCGCATCGTCGACAACAGCAGCTGGCTGTACTGCTCGATCGGGCGGACCCCGTACTTCCGGAACAGCGCCGGGAAGATCTGCTTCATGACCTTGCGGCTGGAGAGCATGTAGGACACGCCGCTCGGCACGCGGAGGTTGTCCTCGAGCACGACGAACTGGCCGTCGGGCAGGCGTACCAAGTCCGTGCCCATCACGTTGACGTAGGCGTCGCGCGGCACCTTGACGTTGGTCATCTGGCGCCGGAAGTGGCGGCAGGTGTAGATGACGTCGGCCGGAACGATGCCGTCGCGCAGGATGTGGCGCTCGTGATAGAGATCGCGCAGGAACAGGTTGAGCGCGGTGATCCGCTGGGTCAGGCCGCGCTCGATGACTTCCCAGTCAGCGGCGGAGATGATCCGCGGCAGGAGATCGTGCGGGAAGATCCGCTCGGTCCCTTCCTGGCGGCCGTAGACGGTGAAGGTGATCCCGGCGTTGAAGAACGAGAGATCCGCCTGCTGCTTGCTGCGCCACAGCTCCTCGGGGGTGAGCTTGAGCAGCTCGCGGTGCAGGCGCCGATAGGACTTGCGCGGCTGCGAGCGGCCGTCGAGCATCTCGTCGTAGATGCCTTCGACCGTGTAGCCCGTGAATGGGTCGGTGGTCGCGACGGCCATCAGCAGGTCGCCCCGGAGTGCGGTCTCAGCTCTGATCGTCCGCCGGTCGCGGCCGCCACGCGCCGGCGACGTGCTGGGCGCGATCCGGCTCGTCGAAGTGAATCTCCGGTAGCTGCTCGACGGCGCGGCGGAGCGACTGCTCCCACGAGGCGTGAATCAGGTTGAGATCCTGATCCATCGCCGCGAGCCGGCGGTGCCGCGACGCGGTGAAGGAGTTCTTGCGATAAATCAGCAGGTCGATGGGTGGGCCGACCGTGACGTTCGAGCGCATGGTCGCATCGAACGACAGCAGCGCATACTTCGCGGCGACTTCGAGCGAGGTCGCCATGTCGATGCCGCGATCCAGGATCGGCCGGCCATACTTGCACTCCCCAAGCTGCAGGTACGGCGAGTCCTCCGTGGCCTGGAGCGGGTTGCCCTGCGGGTAAATCAGATACAACGCGGGCTCTTCGCCCCGCACCTGGCCGCCGAGGAGGAGATTGACGTTGAAACTGAAGCTGTCGCGCTCGAGCGCGGCGCGATCGATCTCGGACACGCTCCGCACGCACTCGCCGACAATCCGGGCGGCCTGATACATCGAGCGGGCCTGCGCCAGCCCCTGGCCGGCATCGAAGTCGGCCCGCAGGAGCGACATAATCGACTGGCTGATCGACAGGCTGCCGCTCACCAGGATGATGAAGACCCGCTCCCCTTCCTGAACGAAGCGGTGCATCTTGCGGCAGACGTTCACCTGGTCGAAGCCGGCGTTCGATCGCGAATCGGACGCCATTACGAGCCCGTCGTCCGTCACAATGCCCAGGCAGTAAGTCACAGTTCCTCGTGCGGTGGAAAGTCGATGGACACATCATACACGCCGGCCGCGCCACCCCTGGCAGCAATGCGCGGGCCACACGCGCGCCGCTCGGGCGTCGCGGGTCCGGGCTGCCGCCCACGCGCAACGCCGCTGGCCCGTTGCATGAATACGAGGGGACCATGCTGATCCGCCTTGGCTACGATATCCGGTTCACGATCGCGCAGCCGGTGCCGATCGTGTCACTGCTGTCAGTCCATCCGTCCCGCCGTCATGATCTTCAGGGGCCGGACCGCGTGACCGTCGATTCCGGCATCGAGGCGACGGAGTATATCGACGCCTTTGGCAACATCTGTACCCGGCTGGTCGCCCCGCCAGGGACCTTGCGGCTCACGAACTCCGTCGTGGTGCAGGACTCCGGGCGGCCCGACCCGATCGGGGCCGACGCTCGCGAGGTGCCGATAGAGGAACTGCCCCCGGACACGCTGCGGTTCCTGATGGCCAGCCGCTTCTGCGAAGTCGATCTGCTGTCGCCCATCGCGGTCGAATTGTTCGGCGCGGCGCCGCGCGGATGGGGGCGGGTGGCGGCGATCTGCGAGTGGGTCAACAGCAAGGTGACCTTCAGCTATCCGCACGCCCGTCCGACGCGCACCGCGCTCGACGTGTTTACCGAGCGGATCGGCGTCTGCCGAGACTTCCAGCACCTCGCCATCACCTTCTGCCGGTGCCTCAACATCCCGGCCCGGTATGCGACCGGCTATTTGGGCGACATCGGGGTGCCGCTCTCGGAGTCGCCGATGGATTTCAGCGCGTGGTTCGAGGCCTACCTGGAGGATCGGTGGTGGACCTTCGACGCGCGGCACAACGTCCCGCGCATCGGGCGCGTCCTGATCGCAACCGGGCTCGACGCCACCGACGTGGCGATCACCACCTCATTCGGTAGCGCCAAACTGTCGCATTTCGAGGTGGTCACCGACGAGATCGGCTGACCGCGGCCGGCCGCCGGCGGGCGCCGCGCGCCCCGCAAGTCGGTGTGGAGAGCTCGACATTTCTGCATCATCGAGAAATCCGCGATTCAACTTTGTGGGATCGCTTAATTCTCGAGTGTTTTTGACCGGATTGATAGCGCCGGACGCCGCGGCCGCGGCCCGTACAGCGCGAACCGCGTCCCGGGTGGGACGCGGTTCCGCCAAACGCACGATACGACGCGACGAAAGTGTCGGACGCCTGGCGTGGACCGCCAGCGTTGTAGCCTACTTCTTGGCCGGCTTCGACGACGAATGGGCCGGCTTCGCGGCCGCCGCCTTCACGTCGGTCGCGACGTGCTGGGTGCCCTCCGTTTTGTACATCACAGTGACGGTCGAGCCAACCGCCGGGTCGCCTTCCTTCTTGGTCGAGGGGTCCAGGACGTAGCTCACGTCCTTGCCCTTCTCCGTCACCACCAGGCTGGTCGCGTCCATGGACTTCACCACGCCCTTGGCCGTGTGGGTGTGGGTCGCCGCGGTGTCGGCCTTCTTCGTGGTGCTCTTGGACGCTGGCGCGGTCGCGGGCTTGGTCTGCGCCGCCAGGCTCATCGCCGGCACGGCCAGAACGGCTGCGGCCACTACGGCCGCCTGCAACATCTTCTTCATTGCTCGCTCTCCTTTGGATGACGTCGTCGTCATCTGTCGTCCATTTGACCGGACGGGGCTGAGCGGAACATGAAGCATGGATTAATTAAAGTTAACCCGGCGGCACCTGCACCGGCATCCGCACCGCCATGATCGTCCCATCGCCGGGCCGGCTGTCCACCGCGACGGTCGCGCCGTGCCGGTCGGCGATCCACTTCACGAGGCTCAGGCCGAGGCCCGCGCCTTCGGACCCGGCAGACCGCGCCGGGTCACCCCGGAAGAACCGCTCGAACACGTGCGGCACGGCGCCGGGCGCGATGCCGACGCCGGAGTCGTGCACCTGCAGCACCGCGTCGACGCCTTCACGCTGGACCCGGACGCCGATCCGGCCGCCCGACGGCGTGAATTTGATGGCATTGTCCAGAAGGTTCAGCAGCAGCCGTTCCAGCCAGCTCGCATCGCCCAGGACTGTCACCGGCGCGGGGGCGTGGACGGTGAGCGTGACGCCTTTTGCCTGCGCCACGGCCTCGACCTGATCGACCAGCGTCGCGGCGAGCTGCGCCAGGTCCACGGGCGCGCGCTGGAGCGGGATCTGGCCGGCTTCGGCGCGTGCCAGGGTCAGGAGCTGACTGATGAGACGGGCGAGCGTGTCCAGCTCCTCCAATTGGTCGGTCAGCGCCTGTCGATACTGCTCGACCGACATGTGCTGCATCAGGGCGAGCTCGGTTCGGCCGCGAAGGGCGGCGAGCGGGGTACGAAGCTCATGCGCCAGTGCGGTGCTGAACTGACGCATCTCCGCAATCGCCTGCTCCAACCGGCCGAGCGTTTCGTTGAAGGCGTGCGCCACCTCGTCGAGCTCGTCCTGTGCGCCGCGCAGCGGCAGCCGCCGTCCAAGGTCCGCGACGTCGATCTGCCGGGTCGCCTCGGCCATGGTGACGAGCGGGGCGAGGGCACGCGCCGCCATCCAGCGGCCGATGACCAACGCGAACAGCAGCCCCGCCGGCACGCTCCAGGACAACAGGCGCACGAAGCGCTGGAGCGCGTTGTCGATCGCCGTCAGCGGGATACCGACCTGCAGCACGTACGAGCGGCCATCGCCGGGCGACAGCAGGCTGCTCGACAGCCGGATGCGGCCGTGATCCGTCTGCATGTCCAGGATCCCGGGGGACTCGCGGAACGCCTGCACCTCGGCCGGCGTGTAGTGGAGCCCCAGCGGACTGAGCGCCGGCGACTGCACGACCAGCTGGCCGGTCAGCGCGTCGTAAATCTGGTAATACCTGGCCGGCCCCTCGACGAACGAGACCTGTTCGGGATCGGTGCGATCGTAAATCAGGGAGGGTCCGGCGTCGGCGAACCGGAGGTAGCCGTGCAGCGCGCTGGTGATCTCGTCGAGGTCGGCGGACGCGCCGGCATCGAGCTGGCGCGACAGCACCTGGTAGTACAGCACCCCCATGGCGGTCAGCAGGAGCGCGAGGATCGCGGTGTAGAACGCGGTGAGCTGCGTGCGCAGCGAAAGCGGCTTCACGGCGGCGCGTCCGTCAGCATGTAGCCGACGCCGCGCACGGTGTGGATCAAGGGCACGTTGAAGCCGCGGTCCACCTTGTTCCGCAGCGAATTCACGTGCACTTCGACGACGTTGCTGACGCTGTCGAAGTGGATGTCCCACACGTGCTCGATGATCAGCGACTTGGTCACCGGCCGATCGCTGTGCCGCATCAGGAACTCGAGCAGCGCGTACTCCTTCGGCTTCAGATCGATCTTCCGCCCCGCGCGGGTCACCGTGCGGCGCACGGTGTCCATCTCGAGGTCGGCGAGGGTGAGGCGGGTCTCGCGCGGCGTGCCGCGGCGCAGCAGGGCGCGCAACCGCGCCGAGAGCTCGGCCAGCGCGAACGGCTTGGCCATGTAGTCGTCGGCGCCGGCGTCCAGACCGCCGACCCGGTCCTCGACCGAGTCGCGCGCGGTGAGGATCAGCACCGGCAGCGACGGCTTGCGGGCGCGCAGGTCGCGCAGCACCTGCAGCCCGGATCGACCGGGCAGCATCAGGTCGAGCACCACCGCGTCGTAATCGACCGTCCTGGCCTGGTCGCTCGCGTCGCGGCCGTCCGTGAGCAGGTCCACCGCATAACCCTCCTGCTCCAGGCCGGTGCGGATGAACCCACCGACCTTGCGGTCGTCCTCGACTACCAGCACGCGCATCACAGCCCTCTCGATCGGCGTCAGAGAAAGATCCGGCGGTAGCCGCCAGCCACCAGGGCCGACACGTCGGCGAGGATCCGCGGCAGCTTCATCCCTCCAGGGTATGCGAGATAGTGCGGCACCCAGACGGGATCGAACTTCTGCTTGTACGCCCGAAGGCCCTGGAAGTGATACATCGATTCGCCGTGGCGATAGAGGAACGCCCCGAGCCGGTTCCACAGCGAGGCGGCGGGCGACTCTTCGATCCCGGATAGCGGCGCCATGCCGAGCACGAACCATTCGTACTCCTGAGCCTTGGCCCACTGCAGCAGATTGGCGAAGAGCGCCTCCATCACGCCCTTGGGGGCTCGCTGATCGAAGCGCATCAGGTCGACCGATACTTCGCCGTGATCGGCACTCTCCCAGATATTGGCGAACGCCACCACCTCGCCCTGAAACCGCACGATCGCCACCGGAAATCGCGCCACGTACTCATCGTCAAAGAAGCCAAGGGAGAAGCCCTTTTCGGTGCCGGCGCGAGCCTTCAGCCAGTCGTCCGACACCCCGCGCAGCGCAGGCAGGAGCTCCCGGACGCCGGCTGCCGGGACGATCTCGAACCGGCCCCCATCCTTCTCGAGGCGGCGGATCGACTGGCGGTAGCGCGCGCCCCGCGGGCCTTCGAGGCTGAACGTCTTGAGGTCGACGCGCGCCTCCTCACCGACCTTGGCGAACGTCAGCCCGAAATCGGCATAGCGATGGAGGTGCGTGGTCCCGACCTCGTAGAACACCGGTATGCCGCCGAAGTCGTCGCAGCGCTCCAGGAACTGCCGGATCAAACCGCTGACCGCCTCCTCCGGTCCGACGGGATCGCCGAGCGCGACCCAGGTCCGCCCCTGAACACCATACATGACGAACCCGGTGCGGTCCTCGTTGAAGATCAGTCCCTTGTCGCGAAGGTAGACCAGGTGCGCTGACGTCCGCGGCTGGCGGGCGATGATCGCCCCCGCGTCGCGCAGGTCTTCCTCGGAAGGCTTTTCCACATCGTGCGGAGCGGGCCGCACGAGCCGGGCGATTCCGAACAGCAAGGCCACCACCGCGGCTCCGACCGAAGCACGCAGCGACCGTGAGGCCTCACCACGCAACGCGAACTGCCACCACAGCTCGCCCGAATAGTCGACGTGTTTGAAGGCGAACAGGCCGAGCCAGATCGACGCGCCGAGCGTGCCGAGCACGGTCGCCACCCACACCGCGGAGAAGCGTGTTTCGAAGAACGCGGCGCGGCGGTGAAAGGCCGGATGGGCCCTGAACAGGAACACCAGCACGCACGTGAGGAGGATGGCTTCCTCGTAATCGAGCCCCTTGAGAAGGGTTGTGACGATGCCGATGCCGATCGCCGCGGTCGCGAGGTAATACGCGGCATCGAGCCGCCGCGCCAGGCCCTGCGATACCAACAGCAGGACCACTCCCACGAGGCTGCCGGTGAAATGGGAGACCTCGATCACCCCCAGCGGCAGCCACCGCTCCAGACGCTCGAGGCGCCCCGGTGCGGCGGGTGTGGCTCCCGAGAACAGCAGGATCGAGCCGGACAGGAACGTCAGCAGGGCGAACAGGCGTGGCGTGATCAGCTCGGTGGCGCGCCCGATCACCGCCGTGACCCTGGCGGTCTGCGCGCGGCGTTGGTACAGCTCGTCGATCGCGAGCCCGATCAGCGCGATGGCGAACGGCAGCAGATAGTACACGGCGCGGAACACGACGAGCGCCGGCAGCACCTCGCCGGATGGCAGGTATGGCTTGAGCAGCACCACCATCAGCCCATCGAACACCCCGAGCCCGCCGGGCACATGACTGGCCATGCCGATGAGGATCGCGGCGAGGAAGGCGCCGAGGAACGCCAGGAACGGCACGGCGCCCTGGGGCAGCAGCACGTAGAGCACCGCACCGGCCAGCGCCCAGTCGACGACCGACAGCACGAGTTGCGTGACCGCGATGCTCACCGGCGGCAACGGGAAGCGGTAGGGTCCGAGGCGAAATCCCCCGCGGCCGGTGGCTGACACACCGACGTACGCCACTGCAGCCGCCGCCAGGAGCCAGCCGATCGGGGCCGCGACCCGCGCGCTCGTCGCGGCGACAGCGGCCACCGGGCTGACGGCCAGGCTGATGCCGCCCAGCGCCAGCAGCCCGAGCCAGAACGTCACCGAATACGAGAAGACGATGCGCGAGAGATCCTCGCCGGTCAGGCCCCAGCGACTGTAAAAGCGATAGCGCACCGAGGCGCCGGAGAGCATCGCGAACCCGATGTTGTTCGACACCGCGTACGACAGGAACGAGGCGAACGCGACCTGGGCCGCCGGCAGCCGCTTACCGATGTAGGCGAAGGCGAGGAAGTCGTAGCCGGTGAGGACGGCATAGTTGAGCGCGGTCAGAACCACCGCCAGGCCGAGGCTGGACGGACGGACCCGGCCGATGGCGGCGGAGAGCTGGTGCCAGCTGACCCCGTGCAGCTCGGTACGCAGCACCCGCAGGGCGATGGCAAAAACGAGCAGGCCGGCGGCGACCGGGACCCACCGGCGCGCGGTGGACAGCATGATGCGTCAGTGCGCGGCCCGCTCGTGCACCCAGTCGAGGGCCTCGAGCAAGCGGGTATCGAATTCGCCGAGGTTGTTGCTGAACCCGTGATCGGCGGCGTCGATGGTCCAGAGGCGTTTCGGCTCCGCCGCCGCGGCAACGATGCGGGCGGTGTCGTCCGAGGTGACGAAGGCGTCGTGAGTCGAGCGGATCGCGGCGAGCGGCAGCGGCGCCACCCGGCTCACGAACGACGTGGCCGTGAACGTGGGCTCGTTCGGCACGGTGTGCGTCACGTAGATGAGGGAATCGCGCCAGCGCCACCCGAGCTCGTTGACCTGTGGCAGCCCTACCCCGACGACCCCCGCTGCCGCGGCGTGCACCCGAGGATCGGCGGCAGCCAGGACTGACAGCCCCGCGCCTTCGGAGACGCCCACGAGAACCGGCCTGACGCTGACGCCACTGGCCGCGTAGTCGAGCAGCACGCGGTAGTCGCCCGGCACATCTTCGGGGCGGAGAGGTCCGGTGGCCGAGGTGAATCCGGCGAGATAGCCCTTCACGTCGAAGCCCACCACGAAGAAGCCATGCGCCGCCAACACGTCGGCGATGTGCGGTCCGAGGTGCACCCAGCCGCCGTCACCGCTCGACACGATCACCGGACTCCCGCCGCGCCGGCCGTAGGTGTGCAGCGTCTGCGTCTGCCCGCGGATGACGAGCGTCTGCGTCACGTACGTACTGCCGGTCGCGGCGATCGAACATCCGATCGCCAGTGCCGCCAGCAGCACGGCGGGCAACGCTGTGCGGCCCTCGCGCCGACGGCTCACTGCGGCGGCGCCTCCACGCTGATCGCGGTGGCGATGCGCTGCTTGCCCTCCGTGCGATAGCGGATCTCGACGGTCACTCCGGCAGCGATCGCGCCGGCCCGCTGGGTCGCCGGGGTCAGCTGGAACGACGTGTCGACGCGCTTGCCGGCCGTCACGCGGGTAATCGTGATCGCGGACGAGGTCAGGCTCTTCACCACGCCCTTGGTGGCGTGCGTCGCGACTTCGTGCGGCTCGGCCGGCTTGGCGGGCTGCGTCGCCGGGGGCTTCTGAGCGGATCGCGGCGGGAGCGCCTGGGCCGGGGCCTGGACGATCAGCGCCCACAGCGTGAGCAGGACGGCCGGCGGCAGGCTCTTCATCGGGGCTCCCTCTACCCGATAATTGTGGCCCCGCGACGCTGAGCCGGACATGAAGTCGGCATTAATTCACGTTAATGTGCCGCGCACGGGAGTGCGGGTGGTGTTCAGCGGGAGCCCGTGAACAGCTTGAGGTCGACCGCTCCGGCCATCAAGGCGTAGCCCGGATTGGCGGGATGCAGCAGGTCCGGTGAATCCGCCTCGGGACGGAACCGTGACGGCGTCTGCGGATCCCGGGTTGCGGCGTCGAAATCGATCACGGCGTCGAAGCCCTTGCCGGTGCGGATCCAGGTGTTCACCGCCTGCCGAATCGCTTCCCCCTCGTCAGTGAACACATTCGACCCGCCATATGGTGTGAGCGTGCAGCCGATGACCTGGACGCCTTCGGCGTGGGCGGTTTCGATCACCTGACGGTAGGCCGCGATCAACGTCTCCGCGGTGAAGCTCTTACCCGCCTGGCCGGAGCGCGTCGCGCCGGTAATGTCGTTGATCCCCTCCATCATCGTCATCCACCGGACGCCCGGCACAGCGAGTACATCTCGCGCCAATCGAGCCACACCGCTGTTGTTGTCTCCGAGCACGCGGTTGCCGGAAATCGCCGCATTGACGACGCCGACCCCGGCCGTCGCACGATTGGCCTGCAGACGGGTGGCGAGCACCGCCGGCCACATGCCGAGCGTGTCAGGCGTCGACTGATCGCCGTCGGTGATCGAGTCTCCGAAGGTGACGAGTGCGCCGGCGCTGGCGGGCGCAGCGACGTCGACGCCGCTCAGCCAGTAGTAGGATTCCGCCGTCGTGGCGAAGTCGGTCATCGTCGCAGCGGCGGTCGTGTCGCCGGATGTCGAGACGTAGGTGGGGCGCAGGCCGAAGGTGTGGCTCGTGGGCGGGCCGGTCTCGCCCGGAAAGAACAGGCTGACGGCGAGATCCGACAGCGGGCGGACGTCGAGTGCGACCGGATCGCTGACGACCACCTGGCCGGCGTAGAGGGTCGTCGCCGGCTGACCGCTGAACGTCAGCACGCGATCGGACCCCGGTACGATCGAGGCGCCGTCGGCACGAACGCCGATGTGCGCGGCCCCGATCGTCACAGCGGGGGCGCCAAATGCCTGCGACAGCCGGACACGTACTTGCGAGCCGCCGATGCTGGTCCGCACGATCATCCGGATCGTCTGGTTGTTGAGTCCCGGGAGGCCCTTGGGAATGCCGAACCGCCGCTGCGGAGTGCCCGGGGCCGGTGCAGGCGCCGGTGTGGGGGGCTGCGCAGCCGGAGGTGTGGCGGGCGCGGGTTGTGCCGGTGTCCGATAGGCGAGTTGCGCCGTGCCCCACGTGGCCACCCAATGTTGTGAGGACGGCAGCCGCGACTGCGCGGCGGTGGTGGTCAGCAGGACGGCCGCGACGAGGAGTGCGGCGAGCGGTGCCGCGAGATTCCGAGGCGCCGTTCGCATCAGCGACCCGTCCCGCCGGCGTGCAGCTCCCGCGCGAACTCCTCGTACTGGTTGACGGCGACGAAATCGACCCCGGCACGAATCGCCGCACGCCACCGCGTCCGCACCGCGTCGAGCGATCCGAAGTTGTAGCTGGCCCCCCATCCGCCCGACGTGTCCGCCGGGTCGTACCCGTCGAGCGTGTAGTAGCGGATCCAGAGTCCGGCCGCATGGGCCGCCTTGACGGCCGTGGTGAGCCGCTGCTCGTCCTCAGGCGTCCAGGCACCAGCCTTGGGCTGACCGTCCGGCTCGATCTGCGTCCAGGAGTTGTTCCACCAGCGCCGGTAGTTCGTTCTCGCACCGGGCAAACCATCGGGCTGCCGGTGCACGGCTCCGAACAACCGGAGCGGCGTATTCGCGGGGATCCGATCGAAGAAATCCTGCTGCTGCGTGTCCTGCTCACCCGTCAGCACCAGCACCGGCGCCAGCCGCATCGGCTCGACCGCCGCCGGATCGGTTCCCTTCTTCGCGGTGCACAGCCACGTCTCGTACTCGCCGAGCAGCTTCCAGACCGCCGCATGATGCTCGGGCTCGTCGGACTTGAAGTCGAGATTGAGCGTGATGATCGGCCAGTCGTCGCGCCGGTTCTCCTGGAGCGCCTTCTCGACGATCGGACGGATGCGCTCGAAAAAGTACTCGCGCATGCCCGGTTCGCGGCCGGTGAAGGGTTGCCCGTGACTCACCACCGAGCGCCCTTCGCCGCTGGCCGGATCCCGGTACCAGATGAGATCCTGCTCGATCGCCAGCGGCACGCCGGTGCCGAGCGCGCGATCGATCCGGTCCGCCCAGCGGCCGTCCTCAGGATAGGAATTGTGCGCGTCGAGCAGGACGCGCGTGCCGGGAACAAGGGCATCGAAGCGCGCCCCGGCCGGCACACTCAGGATGCACCACGTCAGGATGGACGTGAACAGCAGGCGGCGCATGCGGAGATTCTACAACCCGGATCGCGGATCGCCGATCAGGGATGGACAGGGACACCCGCTCTCAGCTGTCAGCCTTGAGCCGGTGGAACCTGCGCTGACCGAGGACAGGGATCATCACGCGAGGTGGAAGATTTCCTCGATTCGCTGCATCCCCTCATCAGGGCGGCCCTCGAGCCCGGCGAAGAACGGCTGCATGTCAGCCTGCCAACGGACGTTGATCGGCTCGGTTTCCATTCCGGCGAGGGCGCGGGCGAAGTCAGGCGTCTCCAGATAGCCGATCAGCATCCCGTCCGGGCGCAGGAACAGTGAGTAGTTCGTCCAGCCATGGCGGCTCAGCGCGCTGAGCATCTCGGGCCAGACCTCCGCATGACGCGCCCGATATTCCTCCAGCCGCTCGGGCCGGACCTGCAGCACGAAGCACACGCGCTCCATTGGTTCTACTCTCCTTTATCGCTTGCCGCTTGCCGCTTTCCGCCTTCGCCGAGACTACGGCAGACTGGCGCCGCTTTGATGATGCTATCCATCCCAACGCGAACCCCTGAACCGAACGGTGAACCTCTGAACCCGACCTTGAACCCTGAACCTTGAACCTTGAACGCTGACCCCGCTCCCAAAATGTACAGCGGAGCGCAATGTATATAATCCGCGTCGCCACTGGAGCGTGCCCATGCCGATGCTGGATCGCCGCGCGTTCGTCGAGCACTTGCTGTCGGCCGCGGCGGCCCTGCCACTCACCCGCCACCTGAATCTCGAATCCGCCGGGCAGTCAGCCGCGGTACCGACGCCGCTTCGACTCGAGTACGCGCGGGCGGCCCAAAGGTGGGTCGAGGCATTGCCGATCGGCGGCGGACGGCTGGGGGCGATGGTCTTCGGCGGCATCGGCACGGAGCGGCTGCAGCTGAACGACGACACGCTGTGGTCGGGTGGCCCGTCCGACACCGGCAATCCCACCGCTCGCGAGGTGCTGCCACGCGTGCGTCTTGCGATCACGGAGGGACGATTCGTCGAGGCGGACACGCGCGCGAAGGGCCTGCAAGGGCCGTACACCCAGACCTACCTGCCGATGGGCGATCTGGTGCTGTCGTTCGAGCACGGCGACATCGGCGCCGACTATCGGCGCGTGCTCGACTTGCGCAACGCCGTCGCGACGACGCGGTTTCGCGTCAACACCGTCCACTACACGCGGGAAACCATCGCCAGCTTTCCCGCCCGCGTGCTGGTGATGCGCCTGACGACCGATCGACCGGGGACGCTGCGGTTCGCCGCGCGGCTGCGCAGCCAGCTGCGCTATGACACGATGGTCGACGGCGGGACGCTGGTGTTGCGTGGCCGCGCCCCGGCACATGTCGATCCGAGCTACTTCGCGCAGGACGATCCGGTCCGCTACACCAGCGACGGCGGCATGCGCTTCGAGATCAGGGTCGGAGCGGTGGCCGAAGGCGGGGCGGTGGACGCGTCGCACGACGCGCTGACGATCGAGAACGCGGACGCGGTCACGCTCGTCCTCGCAAGCGCGACCAGCTTCAACGGCTACGACACGTCGCCGATCGCCGCCGGGCGCGATCCGTCGGCGCTCTCATCCGCGGATCTCCGCGCGGCGCTGGGACGCTCCTGGAGCGCGCTTCTCGAGGAGCATGTCGCCGACTATCGCGCGCTGTTCGACCGCGTCGCGTTTTCCGTCGACACCGGCGCACCGACGCAGCCCGCCGCACCATTCGTCTCCACCGATCAGCAAATCTTGAAGCTCGGGGCGGCCGATCCCCTGCTCCTGGAACAGCTGTTCCAGTACGGCCGCTACCTGCTGATCGCCTCGAGCCGTCCCGGATCGCAGCCCGCCAACCTGCAGGGGATCTGGAACGACGAGCTGCGCGCCCCGTGGAGCTCGAACTACACGATCAACATCAACACCGAGATGAACTACTGGCCGGCCGAAGCGGGCAACCTGCCCGAGCTCACCGAGCCGCTCCTGTCCTTCATCCCGCAGCTCGCCGCCAACGGACGCAAGACGGTCGCGACGTACTACGGAGCCTCCGGCTGGACCGCGCACCACAACAGCGATCTCTGGCGGCACAGCGCGCCGGTCGGCCACTTCGGTGAGGGCGATCCGGTGTGGGCCTTCTGGCCGATGGCCGGCGCGTGGCTGTCGCAGCACCTCTACGAGCACTACCTGTTCGGCGGTGACCTGACGTTCCTGCGCGATCGCGCGTTTCCGATCATGAAGGGCGCTGCGGAGTTCTGTCTCGACTGGCTCGTTGACGACGGACATGGGCACCTTGTCACGTCACCGTCGACGTCACCCGAACACAAGTTCATCACCGCCGACGGCGGCCGTGCCGCGGTCTCGATGGCCTCGACGATGGACATGGCGCTCATCAGGGATCTGTTCTTCAACCTGATCGACGCGGCCGAGGTGCTGAAGGCCGAGACCGCGTTCCGCGCCCGGCTCGAGTCGACACTGGCACGGCTGCCGCCGTATCGCATCGGCAGCGAGGGGCAGTTGCTCGAGTGGTTCGAGGAGTTCAAGGATCCCGAACCGGATCACCGGCACTTTTCGCACCTGTTCGGGCTGCATCCGGGCCGGCACATCACGCCGCGGACGCCCGAGCTCTTTGCCGCGGTGCGGCGCTCGCACGAGCTGCGCGGCGATGCCGGCACCGGCTGGAGCCTGGCCTGGAAGGTCAATCACTGGGCGCGGTTGCTCGACGGCGATCACGCGCTCAAGATGATTGGCAACCTGCTGCAACTGGTCGACAGCACGAATCCGAACTATCGCAACGGCGGCGGGGTCTATCCGAACCTGTTCGATGCGCATCCGCCGTTTCAGATCGACGGCAACTTCGGCGTGACGGCGGGGATGCTGGAGATGCTGGTGCAGAGCCATGCCGGCGAGCTGCACCTGCTGCCCGCGCTGCCCGGCGCATGGCGAGCCGGCGCGATCACAGGCGTCCGCGCGCGTGGCGGGTTCGTGGTCGATCTGGCGTGGCACGATGGCGCGGTGGCCACAGGCACGATCACGTCGGCGCTCGGCGGCGTGGTCCACCTCCGTACTGCCGTGCCGATCACCGTGAGCGGCGCTTCGTCGCGACCGGCCGCAGGGGCCAATCCGAATCCGTTCTTCAAGGTGCACGATCCCGGACCGCCCGCAGTGGCCGATCGGTCGAAGCTGATCGCGCCGCGCCCGGATACCAGCAGCGTCATCGAGTTCGCCACGACGCCGGGCGGCCGCTACACCTTTCGCGCGTGATCGCGCGACGACCTCCCGCACCAACCGCCGATCGCTCCAACGAATCGCGCAAGAAGCGTCGCGAACGCGACTGCGCTTCCGGATCGGGCAATGAACGGCCGCAGTTTCATCGGAGGCAGATAGTGGCGGAAGGGTGGCTCATCGTGACTGTCCTCCCCGGCGGAGTAACTGTCTCCCGTCGGTGGTCGGTAACCGCGAGACATCGGATCGCACGCGGGAATCGTTGGCCATTCGCGTGGCACCGCAATTGCTGGGCTTTCGCGTCGGCTATCCCGCGGAGGTTCTGCATGCCGCGTCGTCGTGTGTTGCTCGTGGAAGATGATCCAGCAAGTGATGGTCTCCTGCCGCTGCATCTGGAGGTGGCGGGATACGAAGTCGTCCACATCGCCGACGGCGGCACGGCGCTGAGCCGCGCGCGCGACCTGCCGTTCGATCTCATCCTGCTCGACGTCGCGGTTCCGGGGCTGGACGGCTTCACGGTCTGCCGAGCGATTCGTGAATCGGGCGCCAACATCGAGACGCCGATGGTCATCGTGACGGCGCGGGCTGCCGAAGCGGACAAAGTTCTGGGGCTCGATTGCGGTGCGGACGACTACGTCACCAAACCGTTCGGAAAGCGTGAGCTGCTCGCGCGCATCGGGGCGCTGATGCGGCGCCATCCGCGACCGCGCAGCGCGTCACTGCGCCCGCCAATCGCATGTGCCGGCGTCGAGCTGGACAGCGATCGCCGCCGGGTCGTCGTCCGCGGCGATTCCGTGCAGACCACGCGGCAGGAGTTCGACCTCCTCTTCCACCTCGCCTCGCACCCCGAAACCACCTTCAGCCGCGCTGCGCTCCTGCACAACGTGTGGCACGATGACGACGATGTCACCGAGCGCACCGTTGACACCGTAATCAGCCGCCTCCGGCGCAAGGTCGAACGCAATCCGCAGTCACCGCAGTTGATCGTGACGGCGTGGGGCGTCGGTTACCGCTTCGCCGCCGCGGGGTGAAGCGCAGCGCTTCGCCGGACAGGCCGCAGGGCTACAGGGCTCAAGGCTGAGGGGTGATGGCTGTGAGCAGGCCCTGAAAGAGTCGCCCTAATCTGCAGTAGCAGGGGATGATGGCAGCGCGAACGAGCGGTTTCCCCTCTGCCCTCTGCCATTCGGCATTCGCGGTCTGCCATCCACCATCCGTCATTTGCGATCTGCCGTCCGCGATTTGCCATCTGCGATCTGCGGTCTGCCATCTGCCATCTGCCATCTGCGGTCTGCCATTTTGCCATTTGCGATGCCAGCCCCCACTCATTCCCGCTCGAACGCCATGTACTCCAGACGCCCCTCGCGCTCCACCTGAAGGACCACCGCGCCGCGGGCGGGCACGCGCTCCACCGCCTCCCGCAAGGCTGCCGGCGTTGACACCCGTGCGCCGTTGATCGCGCGAATCAGATCGCCGCGCTGGAGTGGCGGCGCGCCCGGATGTCCGGTCTCGACGCGGGCGGTCACCAAGACCGCGTCTTCCGGAGGCCCGTCGCCCGAGGACGGATCGTCCTGGTCCGGTGGTGGTGCACTGGCGAAGACCCCGAGCGGCTCGATCAACGCGTTCCGGACGTCGATGAGCGTCTGGCGATCGCACACGTGCGGGATCTCGACTGCGGTCGCGATCACGGCCTTCCGAGCGTCACCCCGGGCGAGATCGATCCTCACGGTCTGTCCCGAGCGCAGCGCATAGAGTCGCAAGTACAGCTGCGCCATCGTCAGGCTCGCCACCGGCTCGCCGTCCACCGCGACGATGATGTCACCCGGCGTGATGCCAGCCGTGTCGGCGGGACTGCCGTGGGCGACATTCGCGGCAATCAGCGCCGCGTCCGCCGGCAGGTGCAACCCGCTCGCGAGCAACGGCGTGACGGTCTGGACGGTCAGCCCGATGAGCCCGCGGTGCAGGTGGCCGAAATCGCGCAGCTGCGGATACGCGAGCGCGATCAAGGCGCTCGGCAGCGCGAATCCGAGTCCCTCACTGCCACCGGATGCCGACTGGATGAAGGTATTGATGCCGACGACTTCGCCGGCGGCGTTGACCAGCGGTCCGCCGCTGTTGCCCGGATTGATGGGCGCGTCCGTCTGCACGTAGACGAGCGGACTGTCTTCGTCCACCTGTCGGGCCACCGAGCTCACCATCCCCATCGTCACGGAGTTGCGGAGCCCGTCAGGGCTGCCGAACGCGAACACCAGTTCGCCCTGCTTCAGGCGGTCGTAGTCGGCGAGCGTCAGGACGGGAACATCGGGAGCGTCGATCTTCAGCAGCGCGAGGTCGAGCTCGTCGGAGATGCCGACCAGCCGGGCGTCGACCTGCCGCGTCGTCTGACGACCAAGCGTCTGGACCGGCGCGTTGTCGAGGATGACCTGGATCCGTTCGGCACCTGCGACGACGTGCGCGTTGGTCATCACGTAGCCGGATTCCTCGACCACCACGCCGGAGCCGATGACGCGCCCGCGCCCCAGTGCGACTTCTGTGCGTCCGTTGGGATCGAGCGGCTGATACCCGCTCACCACGACCTGGACCACACTTTTCGAGACTCTTTCGACCAGCGCCTGGATCGACCCGCTCGCGAGCCGCAGCGCGTCGGCAGATTTCGCCGCACCGCGCACGTCCTGCGCTGCCGCCGGTGCGGCCGACGCCAGCGCCGTGCCCAGTATCACCACTCCGAGCACCGGGGCGAACCGTCGGGCGCCGGCACCGTGCCATCGAGTCATCATCTTCCTCCCCGAATCGGCGACGTCTCGCGCCGCACCTGACACTCTAGACGCCGCCGCAGCGCAGCGGCCGTGGCGTTGCCGTGACAATCTGTGAACGCCACGGTTGTCCGCAGACTGGCGACGTCCGCGACCGCTCACGACGCGCTGACCGCAAACCACTCGTCGAGCGCACATCCACGGCCGATCGTGGGCTCTGTGGGTTTGGACGTTGACGATGTTGCGAATGTGTGGCGGCGCCGTGACAGAACGCGGACGCGGGATGTCAGCTCGTGAGGAAGACGACGGCGGACGAACGGACTGATTGCTGCGCCGCCTCGATGACGCGGAGCGTAGCCACCGCATCCCGTGGGTCGACGGGAGGAGCGCCACCATTGCGAATGGCGGTCGCGAGCGTGCGGTAGAAAGACGGATAGTCGCCTGGGACCGTGGCGATCGTGCGTGTATCGTCGCCGACGCCCAGGCGTCCCCACCTGGCCGGCGGTTCCGCCCCCCATCCGGCCGACCGCGGATCGAGCCCGGCGCGCAAGGCATCCTCCTGCACATCGAGGCCGTATTTTACGAATGCGCCGTCACTGCCGAGCAGCCTGAAGCGCGGACCGGGTTGTGCCGCCACCGATGACATCCACAGGTGCGATCGGACCCCGGAGTCATGCGTCAGTGCCACGAACGTGTCGTCATCGACGGTGACACCGGGGCGGCGGGAATCGAGTTGCGCGTAGACGCTGCGGACCGGGCCGAACAGCAGCAGCGCCTGATCGATCAGGTGGCTGCCGAGATCGAACAACAGCCCGCCTGCTTCATCGGGCGCCGCGTGCATCCGCCAGCCGTCCTTCACGATCGGACGCCAGCGCTCGTAGCGCGACTCGAAGCGGGCGACGTCGCCGGCCGCACGTTCGGCGATCAGCCGCTGCAGCGTGAGAAAGTCGCCGTCCCAGCGGCGGTTGTGGAAGACGGTCAGGAGCGTGCGCTTGGCGCGCGCCGCGTCGATGACGCGCTGGGCGTCAGCCGCCGTGGCGGCGATCGGCTTGTCGATCACGACCGCGAGACCGGACTCGATGGCGGACATGGCGAGCGGAACGTGCGTGCGATTCGGCGTGGCAATGACCACCACGTCCAGCTCTCCGGCGTCGGCCCACAGCGATTCCGCGTCAGCAAGCAGCCCGGCGTCGGGATGCGCCGCGGCGGCCCGAGCGCGCCGGGCGGGATCCGCAGTCACGACAGTGGCCAGCCGCAGGCCCGCCGTCGCCGCAATCAGCGGGCCGTGGAAGACGGCCCCGGCATGACCGTAGCCCATGAGCGCGACGCGGAGTTCCGGGTCCGGCAACATCAGCGTGATCTATCACGAAGTGCGGTACGCTTGCTCCTTCGCGCAGCGGCCTGTCGTGCAAGTCCGGCGTCGCACCGAGACGCGCGATGCGCCCGCCCGGCCAGGCGCGCCGAGCGGGAATACGACCTGTATTTGACCGAGGTGCAACGCCGCCGGACGGGATGCAGCGCGCGTCGAACGCAGCGGGAGTTGCACCACGGACTGCTCGGCGCTCGAGGAGATCATGACGACAGACATTCAGCACACGCACACCCAATGGCCGGCGCTGCCGCTCGCGGACTGGCAGGACACGTACGCCACGCTGCATCGCTGGACGCAAATAGTCGGCAAGACGCGCCTGGCGCTGGCGCCGATGCAGAACCATTGGTGGCAGGTCACGCTCTACGTGAACGCGCGCGGACTCGGGACCTCCCCGATGCCGGCCGGCAGCCGCTCGGTCGAGATCGACTTCGACTTCATCGAACACCAGCTGATCGCCCGCACCAGTGACGGCCAGGTCGCGGCGATGCCGCTCGAGCCGATGACGGTCGAAGAGTTCTATCGGAAGTATCAAGCGATGCTCGCGTCGCTCTCCATCACGGCGCGGATCTGGCCCGTGCCGCGCGAGCTGCCCGACGCGCTCCCCTTCACCGAGGATCGCGAGCATGCCTCCTACGATCGCGATGCCGCGGCCCGCTGCTGGCGCGTGCTCATGCAAGCCGATCGCGTCCTGAAGCTGTTTCGCGGCCGGTTTCTCGGCAAGTCGAGCCCGTCACACTTCTGGTGGGGGGCGTTCGATCTGTCGTGCACGCGCTTCTCGGGCGCGCCCGCCCCGCCGCACCCGGGCGGTATCCCCAATCTCGCTGACCGCGTTACACGCGAGGCGTACTCGCACGCCTGCATCAGCGCCGGTTGGTGGCCTGGGACGCCCGGTTCGCCGGTCACCGAGCCGGCGTTCTACGCCTACGCGTATCCGGAACCGGATGGTTGTCCGGACGCACCGATCGCCCCGTCGGCGGCGCGCTACGATCTGACGCTGCACGAGTGGGTGCTGCCGTACGAGGCGGTCCGCACCGCACCAGACCCGGATGCCGTGCTGCTCGAATTTCTCCAGAGCACATACGAAGCGGCCGCCAATCTCGCCGGCTGGGACCGGACGGCGTTGGAGCGCACAGCCAGCTGAGGCTGCCGCTCCGCGGTGACGGGACCCGGGACTCGGGACTCGGCTGTCTAAGGAGTGATCCAAATAGAGCCGACAGGTTCACTCGCTGATCGACGGGCGCGGTCGCTCGCCGACTTCCCGCCTGTGGCGCAAGCACCCCAAAGTTCGCAGTGCCGGATCCCGGGTCCGGATCCCGGGTCCCGTCTACTTGTCCACCCTCAACACCGTCACGCGCGCGATGCCCCACACCTCCGGGCCGGATGCGGTGCCCGTCTGCGTGATCCGGATGAACTTCGCCGTGACCGGCGTGAACGCGATCGTGGTGGTCGGCGTCTGGCCGGCGCCTTGCGCGACCGGGGTGCCCCAGGTGTTGCCGTCGTCTGAGACCTGGACGCTGTAACCAATCGGGCCGCTCGCCGGCGGGCCGCCGCGGCCGCCGCCGCGCCCGGCGCCTGGGGCTGCAGGTACGCCGGCGGCGGGAGCGGCAGCCGGTGCGGCACCTCCGGTAGCGGGCGCCGTCGCGCCAGTCTGTGATGCTGTTGGCGAAGCAGTCGGTGCCGGCGCACCAGTCTGTGATGCCGCTGACCCAGCGGCAGGTGCTGGCGCACCGGTCGGTGACGTTGCGGCCGCCCCCGCTGGCGCACCGGTTTGTGTTGCGGCTGGTGCCGCAGCGGACGCCGGCGGTGCGCCGCGTCCCGCGCCTGGCCCCGCGCCCGCGCCGCGACCGCCGCGTCCACCACCGCCGAAGTTGAAGGGCAGCGCAGACTCGATTACCAGTTCGGACACGCGCGCCGGCTGCGGCAGCTCGATCTGGAACCACTGCCCGGGCGCCTGCGGCACGCCGGGATCCCACCGTGCGCCCGAGATCACGTTCGCCGCGGCGGCCGGATTGTGGCTCGCGG
>Ga0207701_10000329_pt1 | contig 48445 bp, 40 predicted proteins | sample KBSSwiSSwithPhiX_FD_184294 | JGI IMG/M metagenome (GOLD analysis project Ga0207701, IMG submission 184294) | Switchgrass rhizosphere bulk soil microbial communities from Kellogg Biological Station, Michigan, USA, with PhiX - S5 (SPAdes) (version 2) | ecosystem: Environmental > Terrestrial >... | reverse complement strand
TTCCGTCACGCCTTCAATCGCGACTCCCCAGGCAGTCGCGTGATCTCTCATGCGCGCGAAGTGATCACTCACGCATCAATGCGGCGATATCGAAAATGTCCGAGACGGATCGTAGGAGTGAAAGAAACCGTGGAGGGACTCGTCGCACAGCTACGGCTGACGCTTTTTCTTCCGCGAGATCTCCGCTGCCTTGTCGCTGACGTGCCTGACCCGATTTCTGATTTCCGTCGTCATGTCGACCGGGACGACGCGCGCTGGAGTCGTGTCGGCCACCGGCTCGGCGTAGCCGCCAACCATCAGGTACGTGGCGATCGATGCCGTGACGTCGTACATGGCTCCGAGTTCGAAGCGGTGGAGATCGACTCCGTCAACTTGCCCGGGCGGCCGACGCACGATGCGAATTCGCATCAGGCCCGCTCCGCCCGGAGAGGCGTGCGCAGTTCTGCACGATTCTGCGCGTCGGGTTCCGCCCATCGCGGCAAGCCACGCGACGAGATTCCGCTTGGAATCGACCACTCGTAGGAACAACTCAGACAGACGTGGGCCTCGAACTCGGGACTCGCGGGAATCCCAAACGCAGCCCGATCGGAGCGGCAGTTTGGACACCGCACCACAGGCGTCGGCTCAGGACACGGTGTCGGTTTCCAATACGAGCGAAACCAGTCAAATGCCCACATATGTACACGGTCCCGACAGATCTGGGACGGTTGCTGGGGAGCAAAAGGAATGGGAGCACGAATGATGCCGCGGCGGCTTGCCCCGGAGAATGCGGACGTGTAGAGTCTCACGCGACGCTACCCAAAGGAGCCTTGAACATGAAACGTCGAGACTTTCTTGCGCGTGCTACTGCCGGTGCTGCGAGCGTGATGGCCTTACGGGCCCAGGGAAATCAGACGCCTGCTCCCGCCGGCCGGCAAGGAGGTCCAGGCGCGCAGGGGCGTGGGGGGGCTGGCGGTCGCGGCCGCGGCCCGGCGCCGGTTGCGCCGGAGAAGCTCGCGCGCATTTCACTAATGACGCTGAACTTCAACCAGTACATGAAAACGCCGAGGACGCAGAATCCGACGCCCGAGCAGACTCTCACGCCGTTCGACCTGCCGAAGATGTACGTCGAGAACTACGGCGTCCACAATATCGAGTATCAGCACGAGACGATCGTCGAGTCGGAAACCGATCCGGCGTTCATCAAGGAACTGAAAGCGCGCCTCGACGAAAACAAAGTGACCATGACCCAGATCAACCTGGAGTTCGGGACGGTGCAGTCGATCTCGAACCCGGATGCCGCCGGACGGCAGCAGGCCGTCGATCACGTGAAGCAGTGGATGGACATCGCGTCGCAGTACGGCTGTGCGCGCGTCATGATCAACCAGCAGCAGGCGCAGCTCACCAAGGAAACGCGAGATGGCGCGGTCGCCGCGATGAAGGCCATGGCGGAGTACGGGCGCACCAAGAACGTAAAGGTCTCGTTCGAGACGCGCGGCGTCGGCACCCCCGAGTACGTCCAGGCAATCGGGATGAAACCGTGGGAGTTTGGGCTGACCGTGTTTCGCGATGCCGGTGCAAACTCAAATGTCGACATCGGCAATGTTGGGGCGATGAACCAGCAGGAACTGCACGACTGCATCAAGGCATGGTTCCCCTATTCGTCGGGCAACATGCACGTCAAGTCGAGCCCGTTCTGGGATATCGGGCAAGCCGTCAAGTTTACCGAAGGCCTCGGGTACAAAGGCTTGTACGCGATCGAAGTTGCGCGCCACGAAGGCGTGCGCATCGTCTACAACACGATCCTGGCGAACCTGGCGTAGCAACTTAGCGCCGAACCAGCGACTGTTCGAGCGCCTCCATTCGTTGATTGAGATCGATCCATCGGCCCTGCTCGGTCGCCAGATCGGCATCCATCACAGCTAATTCACCAGTCAGGCGCTGAAGGTCCGCCCCGACTCGCGCGAGTTCGCGTTCGGTGTCGCGTTGCATCGCCTGCAGTTCGGCCGCCGGCGGGCCGTCGGGCCTCGGCTCGCGAAGTGCCTCCTGAAGGCTGCGAAGCTGCTGCTGCGTCTGGTCGTACTTCCGCTGTGCGTCCGCGAGATGTCCGCGCCCTTCTTCACTGCGACGCAGCAGATTGTTGACGCGCTGTTCCTGCAACTGCACGCGGCCAAGCGCAAGCTGCACGCGCGGACCGGCGGAGGCCATCTGCTCCATCGCCGCGCGAAGCCCCCGGACTTCGGCGAGCAGGGCCGGCAGCACGTCCTCCTGCTGCGTCGTCGCTCCCCGCGTATTGGATTGCGAGGCGCTGATGCTGACAGCGAAACCCACGATGGCGACGATGAATCCTGCGAGAACGACGCTACTCCACCTCATAGCTCCTCCTCGAAACGTGGCGTACGCTGGATCCTAGCCTTGATCACTTACCAATTCGTAATCTGGCGTGAACAGTGACGCTGAAGGGTGTCGGAACAAGAATTCGAATTGTGCCGCCGTCCCGGTTATGGCATCGTAGAGCTATCGTGGATCAGCGCCCCCTGGACCCTGGCGAGCCGGGTCGGTTTCTTTCGTGTCCGCGTTGTAACGCCGTGTCCGCGAAGGCTGACTCGCTTGGCCGCACTGTTGTATATATCCGCTGCTCCGCCTGCGGCGAGACCTGGACGATCCCGGAGCGCCGCAAGACCGTGCGTCAGAACAATCGGTCTGCGCGCTTTCCGATGCCGCCGGCCGATTAACTCCCCCACAGTCTGGCCGCGCATCGCGGTCGCGCCGATATACAAAACATGATTTGGCTGTTTGAACGCGGCGATCGCGTCGCGCGACTCATCACACGATTCGACACACCCACCGGAGAATATGTTCTCGAGATGGAATGGTCGGACGGTCTCGCCACGACCGAACGCTTCGCGGACTTCTCTCAATTCCAGGCACGCATCATTACGCTCGAGCATCAGTTGCTGTCGGAAGAGTGGCGTCAGGCCTCAGGCTCGCCGCAGCTCATTTCCGGCGATTGGTGGAAGCCCTAGTTGAATCAACTCGATCTCAAAGACCGCGTCGCCATTGTCACAGGTGGCGCCCGCGGCATCGGCTATGCGATCGCGAAACGCGCGCTGCAGTCGGGAGCGACGGTTGCGCTGTGGGATATCGATTCTGAGCGTCTCGAGTCAGCGCGACAGCAGTTGTCGCCCCTCGGGACGGTTTCCATCGACCGGGTGGACATCGCCGATGAACAGTCTGTCGCGCCGGCGACAGCCGCGACGCGTTCGCGGCACGGCCGCATCGACATCCTGGTGAACAATGCCGGCATTACTGGCGGCAACGGCCTTACGTGGGAGCTCGATCCCAGCGTGTGGCGCCGTGTCATCGATGTCAATCTTGTCGGCTGTTTCCTCGTGTCGCGCGCCGTCATTCCCCATTTGCTCGCGAACGGTTACGGCCGGATCGTCAACGTCGCATCGATTGCGGGAAAAGAAGGAAACCCCACCGCGTCTCACTACAGCGCGTCGAAGGCTGGAGTGATCGGACTGACCAAGTCTCTCGGCAAGGAACTGGCGACGAAGAACGTTCTCGTCAACTGCGTCACACCGGCAGCAGCCAACACGGAAATCTTCGCGCAAATGAAGCCGGAACACATCGAATACATGCGTTCCAGGATCCCGATGGGACGCTTCGTCGAGATTGACGAGATCGCCTCCCTCATCTGCTGGCTCGCATCGGAGGACTGCTCCTTTTCAACCGGAGCCGTCTTCGATATCAGCGGCGGCAGAGCAACGTACTGACCAGGTCACTGTCCTTGCACCTCTGATCACGGCGTGCGTGTGAACAAGAGCTCATCAGAGGAGAAGCAAATGAAGAGGTATGGGTTTTTAGCCTTGACGCTGACGGCTGCATTGACCGTCGCGTGCAACTCGAACGATCACAGGGATACGACGGCGGCCAATCCACCGGCTGGTGGCGCGGTTGGCACCGCCGGCAACGACAACGTCAGCAACGGTGACAAGGATTTCGTCAAAGACATCGCGAGCGCCAGCATTGCCGAGGTCGAGCTCGGCCGAATGGCGTTGGACAAGGCGGCCAATCCGGATGTGAAGAAGTTCGCCCAGATGATGGTCGACGATCACACCAAGGCCAACGAGGAATTGACGAACTTTGCTTCGCAAAGCAATATCCCCGTGCCATCCGCGACTGACGACAAGCACAACGATCTGCGCGACAAGCTGGCGCAGAAGACCGGCGCGGACTTCGACAAGGACTACATGGATGCGATGGTCGACGGCCACAAGGACGTCATGGACAAGCTCGAATCACGCATCGACAAGGACACGCTGAGCAAGTACAAGGCAGACGCCCAGGATCCGTCCGGGAAGAAAGTCGAGACGAAGGTCGAAGCAAAGACGGTGACGCCTGAAAAGAGCGACAACCCGGTGACGATGGGCCTGAATAGCTGGGCGGCGAAGACCTACCCGGTCGTCAGCGCCCACTACGATGCCGCGAAGAAACTGCAGGACGCAGTCAAGAAACGGATGACCAACTAGCACACGCACGCGGTGGACCGCGGCCGGCGCGGTCCACCCGCACATCCAGCGCACACCGCCGCCGACAATCTCGTCGCGCGGCTCACAGTTCTGCTCCCTTTCGCCCCGCGAACTCGTGAAAAGGCCAGCAAATCACCCGATTCGCGAGGCGCGCAATATGCACGCAACGGTGCGGGACTTTCTCCCGTGAAGCACTACCTCATTCTGGTCATCGCGTTAGTGGCGTGCACCGCCCGAACAGCGTCGGCGCAGTGCGCCAGCCCCACCGTCACGCCGACCAGCGTGTCGGTGCCCTCGACCGGATCGACAAGTGCGGTATCAGTCATCACCGGGACGAGTTGTTCGTGGACAGCGACCAGCACGGTGAGCTGGATCACGGTCACGAGCGGCGCGAGCGGTTCGGGGATTGGCCAGGTGAATTACGCCGTTGCCGCCAACAGCACGAGCGCTCCGCGCACGGGCACACTAATCGTTGGCGGCGTGACGGTCACGTTCACGCAAGCCGCCAACAGCTGCATCTACACCGTGACGCCGACCAGTTTCACCGTGCCGACGACAGGAACAACCAGCGCGCTCTCAGTCTCGAGCGGCACGAGTTGCTCGTGGACTGCCGTGAGCAACGTCGCCTGGGTCACGATCACGAGTGGCGCAAGCGGCTCGGGCATTGGCGGCGTCAACTTCGTCGTCGCGGCAAACACCGGCGCGGCCCGGACTGGAACCTTGACCGTCGCGGGAAAGACCGTGACGTTCAGCCAGGCGGGCGGCGCTACCGGCCCCCCACCGATTCCACCGACCAATCTGCGCTTCGTCAAGTAGCTCGCGGCTACTGACTCTCTTCACGTGACACGTGTTCGATCACGCTCGCGGCTCTGACGAACGCGTCGACGACAGCGGGATCGAAATGCGTCCCCTTCCCCGCCATGATGAACTTCACGGTGTCGTCGTGTGACATGGTGCGGCGGTAAAGCGTTCGAGTGACCGCGGCATCGTAGACGTCGACGATCGCCATCACGCGTCCAGGAATCGGAATGCCTGTGCCGCGAAGTCCTTGTGGATACCCTGTCCCATCCCACCGCTCGTGGTGGGTGTAGACAATGTCCTTTGCCATCGCCAGCGTCGCGTCGTCGTGAACACCGACCTGCTGCTCCGCCTTGACGATGACTTCGCGACCGAGTGTTGGATGTTTGCGCATCTCCGCCATTTCGTCGGGCGTCAGCGCGCCGGGTTTGTTGAGGATCTGATCGGGGATTCCGACTTTGCCAATGTCGTGCAGCGGCGCGAGGCTGGCCAACAAGTCGATCCGCTCAGCGGTCAGATAGTCGCGGTACTCAGGATGTGTGGACAGCTCCTGCGCCAGGATGCGCGCATACATCTGGGTGCGTCGCGAATGACGGCCGGTCTCCGCGTCACGAGTTTCTGTCAATGACAGGAGCGTCTGCACCATCAGACGCTGCGCCGCTGTTCGCTGACGACCGGCAGTCTCCGCCCGTCGTCGCTCGACGGTGAACTTTGCAAAGGTCATCAGCGCGAGCGCGGAAAGGATCCCAATCGTTGGAAACAGCGGAGAAACGAAAAGGCCACGGGTCGAGAGCAGCCAGACTGACGTCGCCCACAGGCCGCCGATGCCTGCCGCGCCGAGCGCGACGCCCGGGGTGACGCCAATCAGCGCCACGACGATCGAAATCGCCAGGCCCGACGCGACGACGAGCTCGACGTCGAGAACGGTGCCCAGCGGTGAACGCCGAATGAACGAGTGCTCGAGAAGGTTGTCGGCAATCGTCGCCTGGACTTCGACGCCGGCAAACAAAGTGTCGAGTGGGGTTGCCACAACTTCTCTCGTGCCCAGGGCCGTGGTGCCGACAAACACGATCTTGTCGCGCACGGTTGCCGCAGGGAGACGATTGTTCAGGATATCTGCGGCCGACAGCTGCGGGAACGTGCCCTTCTTCCCGCGATAGCGCGCCAGCAGATTGCCCTTGCCATCCACCGGCACTGCCAGCGTGTCGATGTTCAAGGTCGCGGCGTTGACGGTGTCGACCCGCAGTGTCAGGTCACGAGCGCCGGTAGCTGCCTTCACGGCGGCAAGCGCGAGACCCGGATAGAGCCGGCCGTCGAGTTCCGCGAGAAGCGGCACCCTGCGGAGAATGCCATCTGGATCCGGCGCCGCATTCAGGAACGCGGACGAACCTGCGGCCTCGGCGAGAAGCGGCAGGCTGCAGACGGCCCCAGTCGCATGGAAGTACGGCAGTAAGCCGGTCTCCTCACGCGGATGTACCACTGCGACGTTCACCGGGTGCAGCACGCACAGCGTGCGAACGCGCCCGGCGGAATCGAACGTCAGCCCGTAGCCCAGTATCACCTTGCCTTGGCGAAGCACGTCGGCGAGCAACTGATCGGGATTGGCGTGCGACGCATTCGTTTCGCGGATCTCCAGTCGATCCGATTCGGCGAAGATGATGTCCATCCCGATCACTGCCGCGCCCATGTCGCGGAGCCGCGTGACCAGCTTACCGATGACGTCGCGACGCCACGGCCATTGTCCGAGCTCGTTGAGACTTCGCTCGTCAATGTCGACGATGACGACGCGCTTGCCGGGCGATTGAATGCTGCCCGACCGCATCACCGTGTCGTAAATGCTGTCGTCGAGTCTGGGAAAGAAAGCCGGCCGATAGACTGCCAGTAGCGCGGTGACAATGACCGGAACGATCCCGCAGAGAAAGACGCGACCCCGGCGCGTAGCAGCGTCAGTTGGTGCGGTCATTGAGTGCGGGGATTACCGGACCGAAATCTCGACACGGCGATTGCGGGGTTCAGCCGTCTCGTCCGACGTTTTCACCAGCAGATCGCTCTCGCCATGCGATCGCACTTCTATCAACGTGGCATCGAGACCGACCTGGATGAGCAGATTGCGTACGGTTGTCGCCCGCGTCAAACCGAGGTCGATGTTCGCCCGAGGCGTCCCCATCGTATCGGTATGTCCAACCACCAGGACTTCAGGAATCGAGCGCTCCTTGACCGTTTTGAGAATCTCGGGCAGTAACGCGCGCGATTCATCCGTCAACTCGTCGGATTCGAATTTGAAGTAGAGCGTGAAGTGAATGGGAGCGGGGGGCAGCGCCGAGAGTGTCTCGCCAAACACCCGCTGGACTTCCTCTTCGCTCATCGTCGTCACCGCGGTGGGAGCGGTCGATGGGCTCGCGGTGGAGGAATCACGGGTGGCATCCAGGTCGGTCGTACCGACCTTGTTTGTCACAAACGCGCGGCCGGTGACGCCGGTATCGGAATCTGGCAGCAGCACGACCAGAGTTCGTGCGGTTTCCGGCGGCGCCGGAGCGGCGTGCTTACCAGCGCACGCCACTTCCAGCGCTGCGGCGAAAGCCGCAACAAACACCACCCGGCCGATGCGCATCCTCACCCCTCAACGCGTATAGCGAGCGTCGTCCCACGAACGCCGACGATGGCCGACGGTGTCTCCAGACGGACGGAATCGGGTGCCAGCTTGGCCAGTCGACCCGAGACGTAGGCGGTGACGCCTCGCACGAACTTCAGCACCATGCCGAGGCTGGCCGTTCCAGGCGCATACGCGAAGCGCTCCAGACGCACTTCACTGCCGGGACCCAGGGCAAGGCGCGTATCATCCTTGAGCGTTACGCCAATCTTGCCGTCAGGGCCCGTGCGAAGCGCATCCGCCTCGTACACAACCTGACCCACCTCCGCCGGAATGACGGCGTTGTTGCGGACGATGAAGGCCGTGCCGGCGACGGTCTTGATGCGACCGGCCGGAGACGGCTCCTGCTGCGCGGCGAAGACCGGCGTCGCGAAGCCGACAACGACTGCAAGCACGGCGAGCGACCGTCGAAGAGTGTTCATAAAGCCTCCTGCCGAATCGATCACAGTTCTGTGCTGATCCGCGCAGCCCGGCCGTATTCAGGACACTAGCTTACAAAAATGGCTGGCTTTCGCGGCACTTTTCTGAAAATTCCCAGAATTTTTCTCGACCGGGGCCAACCGTGCAGCCAGCGTGCCGTGTGAAGTGAAGTTCCGCGAGAGAGCGACAAAGACCGCGGTAGGATGTGGTTTTCATACAGCGGGTCACATGATTTCTAACGAATTTGCATCCGCCGTACGGAATTTGTTTTGCTCACTCCGGCACGCATGAACGCCGACGTGGTCATTGGACGAACGCTCGCCTGCTGCCTTCACCCCGCCGCCGCCTGGCGGCGTGTCCCTGGTTCGGGTAGGGCGCTCATCGTCGGGACCTATTTCGTAATCGGTTATCTCGGCGTGCTCGCCGTTCTGTTCGCGAAATAAATCCGGTCCAGATCCGGCTCTCCGGCGGCCTCGCTCGGGCCGCAGGTCCTTTCCCTTTTAGCTTTTACCCTTTACTATCGTGCCGCATGAACCTGCAGCTGAACGCGTTCACCGTGTTCCTGGCGATCGCGGCGGTTGGCTTTTTGATTCTGATGATCTCGCTTTTTTTCGGCGGCATCTTCGACCACTTCGAAGGCGGTGTCGATGATCACGGCGGGCCGGGATTCTTCAGCACGCGCGTCATCAGCGTGTTCGTGACCGCGTTCGGTGCGTTCGGCGCCATCGCGACGCACTATGGGCTCAACCCGCTTGCCGCATCGACCGTCGGGTTCGGTGGCGGCGTCGTGTTGGCCACTCCGGTACTCCTGTTTGCGAGGTTCCTCTACAGCCAGCAGGCGTCGTCCGAATCGCGCGCTGCCGATCTCGTCGGCCAGACCGGCCGTGTCATCGTGACGATTCCAGCCGGCGGCGTCGGCCAGGTGCGCTGCCGGATTGGCGAGGAACTGATCGACAAAATTGCCCGCACGCGGCAGGGCGAATCGATCCCAGAGAACACGTCAGTGCGGGTTGAAGAGGTGCTCGGAGAGACGGTGATCGTGGCGCGGCAATAACACGAGGGCCCCATGTTCCTTCCCAATTCCGACATATGGCTTCCTGTCCTGATCGTCGCCGTCGTCCTTGGGTTCTTTGCGGCGATGTGGCTGATCAGTCGCAACTATCTGAAGGTTTCTCCCAACGCCGTGGCCGTTCTCAGCGGCCGGCGGCGCAAACTCGCTGACGGCCGGGTCGTCGGCTACCGCATGGTGCGCGGCGGCGCGGCCCTGCGCATTCCGCTGCTTGAAAAAGTCGAATACCTGCACCTCAATGTGCTGACGATCCCACTCGAGATCAAGCGGGCGTACACGTTGAAAGGGGTCCCGGTCTCGGTAAAAGCGGTAGCGAACGTGAAGATTCGCGGCGACGAATCATCGCTCCAGGCCGCCGCGGAACGATTCCTCGGGATGACACCCGATCAAGTGCAGAAGGTGATCTTTCAAACACTCGAAGGACACCTGCGATCGATTCTCGGCACCCTCACGGTGGAAGAGGTCAACAGCGATCGGCAAAGTTTTGCGCAGAAACTCACGAGCGAGGCGACAGTCGATCTCGAAAAGATGGGCATCGGCGTCGACGTTCTGACCATCCAGGAAATCAGCGACGAGGAAGAGTACCTGAATGCGCTGGGCAAGCGGCGCACAGCGGAGGTGAAGCGCGACGCGACCATCGGCGAAGCGGAAGCGCACCGCGACTCGAAGATCAAATCGGCGCAGGCGTTACAAGAGGGAGAGCAAGCCAAGTTCAAGGCGGATGCGGAAATTGCGCAGGCGTCGCGCGACTTCATGATCCGGCAGGCGCAATATCAGGCGGAGATCGAGACGCAGAAGGCCCGCGCCGAGCAGGCCGGCCCGCTGTCGCAAGCGAGCGCACGTCAAGCCGTCGTGGCCGAAGAAGTCAAGGTCGAACGAATGCGCACGCAGGAATTGATCGCCGTGCAGGAGCAGGAAGTCCTTCGCAAGCAGAAGGAACTCGAGGCCACGGTCATCAAACCGGCTGAAGCCGATCGACTTGCCGCCGTCGTCCGAGCGGAGGCAGCCAAGCAGGCGGCGATTCTCGAGGCCGAAGGACGCCGCTCGGCGCTGATTTCGCTGGCCGAAGCCGAGCAGGAAAAGCTCCGCAAGGAAGGAGCGGGACGCGCCGCCGCAGTCGAGGCGGAAGGGCGGGCGGAAGCGGCAAAGATCGAAGCCATTGGTCTCGCCCAGGCAAAGGCGATCGAAGCGCAAGGCGTGGCGGAAGCCGCGGCGATTCTGCGAAAGGCGGAGGCCTGGCAACAATTCAATGATGCGGCGCGGCTCCAGACGATCCTCGAGAAGCTTCCGGCGATCCTGAGCGCATCAAGCGGCATCTTCGGAGCAGTCGCGGCGCCGATCGGAAATATCGACAAGCTCGTGGTGATCGATCAAGGTGGGGGAAGCGGCGAGAATGGCAGCACTAGCCTCGGTCGGCTCGCGAACACCAGCCCCGCCGTCGTCTTCAACCTGCTACAGCAGCTCGAAGCGCTCGGGCTTAGTGTGCCGAGCGTCCTGCAGCAACTCGGGCTGGGGAATCCACCGGCGACGACCGCTGCGACGACACCAGTCGTTGAAGTCCAGTCGGCCCCTCCGTCACGGAAGTCTGCCTCCTGACGCGCCCAACGCGACGCGGCGGTGCGTTCGCGCGGATTCACGGGCAGCATCGAGAATCTCCGTGACGATCATGTTGTTGTCGAGTGACGACAGCGCGTTTGGTTTCCGCGCGCCGCGGGCGATGGCGATGAGGTGGGCAATCGAATCGCGCTCATCCGCCGGTCGAGGCGGCGGCGTCAGCGTCTCCTCGGGTTTCTTGGGCAGCGCGACCCGCACGCTGTTTCCGCCGGTCGCGATCGCATAACCCCGCTCGCCGTACACCTCGAGATCCTTGCGATTCACCGGCCAATTCCACGATGCCTGAATGATGCCCTGTGCATTGGGATACTCGACAAGGATCGTGGCCTCGTCGTCGACACGCGGATACACGGCTGGTTGAAAGTGTTGCGTCACTGCGGTTACGGCAATCGGACGCCGGGCGTCCATCAGCCAGGTCATCAAATTCGCACCGTAGCACCCGAAGTCGTACAGCGCGCCGGCGCCGTTTCTGACGGGATCGGACAGCCACGCAAAAAACTCAGGCTGCACGTTGATCAACTTGGGACCCTGATGTCCGTCCATCGCGACCATCTTGCGGATCTCGCCCGCGACTTTCTGCTCTTTCATCAACGACCAGATCTCACCGTGACTCGGATACCACGTCGTTTCGTAGTTGACAAAAACCTGCACACCTCCCCGATCTGCGGCGCGCTTGATGCGCTGGGCATCGGCGTTGCTGACCGCGAGCGGCTTCTCCATCATCACGGGAATATGGCGGCTCGCCGCAGCCTCGACGACGAGTGCATGGTCGAGCGTGTTGGTAAACGACGCCACCGCTTCCGGCCTGGTCCGATCGAGCATCTCTTCGAGACTTGTAAATAAGACTTCGGGCGGAATCTTGGAGCGTTCGCCGTACTGTTGCAGCAGTGCTTTGTCGGGGTCGTAAAGACCGACGATCTCGACGTCTTTGCGTCCCTGGGCGCCCCGGAGGAACCCGCTGACGTGTCCGTGCACCAGTCCCGCGATCGCGAGTCGAAGCGGACGATCAGGCGACGGCTGCTGTTGCGGTGCCGGGGCGGGAGCAACAGCCAGCGCGAGCAACAACGCGATGACACAACAGGAACGACACATCATCGGCTCGTCTCACTTTCCGAGGATCGACCGAATCGTCTCCGCCGGCACGGCGACGCTGCCGACTGATCCGGTTGCCGGATCGCGAACAGCAATGCGAAGCGTGTGCGCGCCCGGATCGGGCCGGATTCTTCGATTGAGATTCAACCCTTCGCGCAACGCCTGATCGCGCATTGCCGTCGTCAGTCGAAGCGGGACCGTGGTGTCCAATGCTTTCGCAAGTTGACCACTCGGGAGCGCCTGCGCAATCGCCACGTCAACGCTTCCCTCCCACAGGTCAGATGCGGTCTGACTGAGCCGAATTGCGCTGGGACTGAGGCGAAGGGTCACGGTTAGTTCTTCTGTGCCTGCCCGCTCGAGCGCGACGGTCAGCGGAAACGCGATCGCATTCAACGGACTCGCAAGCGCGCGGACGAGCGCGTTCTGTCGCGATTCGCGGGTCTGCGGCGGAGGCGGAAGCGCGAGGTACCCGCTGCGGTGGCGAACGTTGACGCCCGACCGTCGAACCTTGATAGAGATCTTTCGATAGTGACCATCCCACGTTACGTTCTCGGGGTAGTAGCCGATCGTATAGGTGAACTTCGCATCCTCGACTGCGCGTGAAATCGCACGACCGAGATCGTTGCGGTTCGTATACGCGACGCCGCCGGTGCGCTCGGCCAGCATCTCCATGCTGTCTGAGGCCGGCATCTCGTTCCGAAGGCTCGCATAGGTCGGTTTTCTGGTCACGACGGCAGAACTATTCATGAGGCCTCGCGCGTCGACGGGATAGACCGATACGTTCGCATCGGCGATTGCGCGGGTCGCGATGTTTACTTCCGTATACATCGACCGGGTGCCAAAGCCATCGTTGAACGAGAGCGGGAACGAAGACGAAATCCAGATGAGGTTTTTGCGTCCCGGAATGCCTGCGAGGTGTCGCGCGACTGCTTCCAGCGCGCTGAGTGTCGAGTCGGCGCGATTCTTGACCGCGTCGGCCTTGATCATCTCGTCCATGCGCGCGAGGGCCGCATCCAGTTGAGCATCCATGGCGGCACTCATGCCCCCGCCCGAGGCGATTGTCGGCGTTTTCTCCTCCGCAATCATCGTTTCACGGGAGATCTGCCCTTGCACACGCCCGAGTGCGCGCAGCAGCGACCGCGTGTCACTCGTGAAGTCGTGAACGATCGAAACGCTTGACGAATCCAGAACGTAGAAGCCGATCCGCTCGGTGGGTGCGACCTGCGAGAGGAACTTGACGATGTTCTGCTTTGCCTGTCCCTGATCACTCCAGGCAGTGTTCAAGCGATCGAAGAGGATCACCGTCACGCCGCCGGTGGTCGGCACCTGATTGCTGACGATCACAGTTCCAGGCACAACAGTCGTTGCCGGAGTGCCGGAGGCGCGTGAGTCGGCGGAAAACAAGGCGATCGGCTGTTGCTTGCCGTCTTCGAATACTTGGAAATCTGCTGCGGTGAGATCTGTCAGCGGATTCAGCCGTCCGTCGCGGACGACGACACTGACCTGGACCAGATGCGTGTCGGCGCGAAAGATTGACGGCTGTTGATTTGCTGTCTGGCTCAACAGAGGGACGGCGACCATCGCGCACAGTCCGGCACCCAACGCCACCCGTCGCATGGGGTGAATGATACTTCCGTGGTATCCTCCCCCTCAGCATTTTTGACGGCCCGGCCGCCGTCCGGAGCACGACATCAGGAGCACGTTATGACGATGAACCGAAGAGATTTCCTCATGAGCACGGCAGTCCTGACCGCCGGAGCGACGGTCAAAGGACTGGCCAGTCCGAACGAAACCGTCCGCATGGCGGTGGTCGGCTGCGGCGGACGCGGCCAGAGCCATGTTTCCGCCTGGTCGTCGATGCCCAATGTCGAAATCGTCGCTCTCTGCGATGTGGATGAATTCCGCATCGGCGAAAAACTGAAGTATCTCGAGGGCAAGGGCGCCAAGAAGCCGGCGACCTACGTCGACATGCGCAAGATGCTCGAGGACAAGAACATCGATGCCGTGTCGATCGCGTCGCCCAATCACTGGCACGCGCTGCAGACGATCTGGGCCGTGCAGGCGGGAAAAGACGTCTACGTCGAGAAACCCGCCACCCACAACATCTTTGAATCGCAGCAGATCATCGCGGCCGCACGCAAGTACAACCGCATGGTCCAGCAGGGCAGCCAGAGCCGGTCGTCACCGGCGCTCCGGGAAGCGGTGCAGCGCATGCAGAGTGGCGAGTTGGGCGAGGTCTACATGGCCCGCGGACTCTGCTACAAGTGGCGCGACACGATTGGCAAGTATCCCGATGGTCCGATGAACCCGAGCGAGAAATTCTCGTTCACGCCTGGAGGCAGGCCCGAGCCCTGCTACGACTCCGCCTATCTGTCCAAGGTCGACTACGACCTGTGGCTTGGACCTGCCCCGAAGCGGCCGTTCAACCGGAATCGCTTCCACTACAACTGGCATTGGTTCTGGGACACGGGGAACGGCGATCTCGGGAATCAGGGGATCCATGAGGTCGATATCGCCCGCTGGGGCCTCGGCGTGACGCACCCGACGAAGGTCAGCGCCATCGGCGGCAAGTTCATGTTCGACGACGACGCCCAGGAAACGCCGAACACGATCAGCGCGAGCTACGAGTTCGACGTGAACGGGAAGAAGAAGATGATGACCTTTGAAGTGCGGCATTGGATCTCTCCGCACGAAGCCGGCATCGACGAAGGCAAGCCGGGGAACACGATCGGCAATCAGTTCTATGGCTCCAAGGGCTACCTGGTCATCGACAACTACAACAAGTACTACTCGTTCCTCGGCAAGGACCAGAAACCCGGGCCGGCCGCGACGGCCAAGGATGAGCACTGGGCGAACTTCATCAATGCGGTTCGCAGCCGAAAGCGCGAAGATCTGAACGCAGAAATCGAAGAGGGCGCGCTCTCGTGCAACCTGATGCACCTCGCCAACATCAGCTATCGTCTCGGCCGCACCCTGCACTGGGATGCAAAGACGATGACGATCGTCAACGATCATGAGGCAAACAAGATGTTGACGCGCGAATATCGCGCGCCGTTTGTGGTGCCGAAGAATGTGTAGGTAGGCTGTTGGCGATCGGCTGTTGGCTTGGTCGGACTCGACCGCAAGCGCCATCAGCCAGGAGCCAGAGGTCTGATAGCCGAGGGCGCGTGAAATGCGTGCCCTCGGCTTTTTATTTATGACGCCGACTTCAGTCGCAAACGCGTCACCGCGCGGTAATTCGCCTCGAGGTGATCGACGCCGTCGGCGGTGATCAGGATTCGCGAGTTGTCATCGCGTGCGATGTACTTCCTGGTGGCCAGATACCAGATCGTGAACTCCAGGTGTTCGCGCGGACGGCCGATCATCTCCTCGAGATCGAACGCGTAGATCGCCGGCTGACCGGGTTCCATGCGGCGCTTCGTATAGAGCACTTCGAGCACCGTCAGCCGCACCGACTGCTCCATGTCGAAGTCGTTCTCCGCATGGCTGCCGGTCGAGACCAGCTTCCATCGGCCCCGTTTCTGCTCGGCGTGGACGATGTCGTACCGCGCGCGCTCTTCGGCGTTGCTGAGCACGGTGTAGGCTTCGCTGATCTGCCGAAATCGGGCCGCGTTCCCCGTTTCCTGATTGTCCGGGTGAAAGCGCTGCGCAAGAAGCCGATAGACGCGATGAATCGTCTCGATGTCAGCGGTCGGGCTGACCTGCAGCAGCTCGTAGTAATCCATCGGCTGCGTCTCGGAGGGTTGTGTTGTGTAGTTCTGGCTCATAATCTCCGCTTTCGCTCAATGTTCAACGATCAATGCTCAATCACGCCCATTGGGCATGGAACATTGGACATTGGCCATTGAGCATGACTCGTGATCATTTCATCCCTATCCGTCGCCGCCACTCGGCGTAGAACTGCTCCGGTTGTATGTTGTGCGTGCTCAATGCCTGATCGACCGTGTGTCCGCTGCCGAGCATCTGCAGAAACGGACCCAGGTTGCCGCCGAGCCGCTCGCATAGGAGTTGCCCGGCGACGAGACTCTCCGCGTACGCCACCAGCGCGGTGCCGCCATCGAACTGTCCAAACCCCTCGGTCAGGTCCTCCATAGAGATGCGGCCGTCGGCGCGACGAAGCACCTGTGGCACCCAGGTGTGGTCGGTCGACTCCATGTAACTGGCAAGTCCCTCGTTGACCCACGCCGGCGCGCTCGTCCCGGCGGCGTTGTGAATCAGCGCATGCACGAACTCGTGGGTGACCACGCGCTCCAGCGTTTTCGGCGACCGCAGGGCGCCGCCGACCGGCAGACGAATGCGCCCGTCGTAGCCACCACCGGCCCACGCCGGGGCACGCGTGATGTCCTGGAACTGACGGTTGGTATACAGGATCACATTGAGCGTTTCGGACGGGTACGTGTTCATCGTCTTGCCGATGCGCCAGTACGCGGCTTCGAGAATCGATGCCACCCGCTCCCCGATGACTTTCTCCTGGGCTCCCTCGAACAGCACCGTGAACCGCGCCGTCGATCGCGCCTCGAAGCGGTTATGCAGTGTCGCTTCACTCCGCCATCGTTCGAGCTGCTGCGCAATCGAGCGATCCTTTGGGACAATCGCAGCCGCCTTTTCCAGCGTCGACACCGCGAGATCCAGATCGGCCGCTTGATAGGCGATCTGTGCCAGCAACACCATCGCCTGGACAAATCGTGGATTCGATTCGATCGCGTGCTTCAGATATGAGATGGCTGCGTCGGTTCGACCGAGCGTGAACGCCGCGTAGCCTGCGCCGTAATTCAGCGCCGCGTTCCCGGGCCTGCGATCGAGCTCCTCACGGAAGATCGCAGCGGCCTTCTCGGCCTCGCCACGCTCGAGCGCTGCCCAGCCCTCCGGCGCCGGCAGATCCTGAGCGAATGCTGCCGCGGGCAACGGTCCGACGAGCAGTGCAAATGTGAGAGTTGCTGCGAAAAGAGACCCCGGGCGCATCAGCGCGCATGGGGCAATCGACGTGCCGGCTCAGCTGCGATGTTTTCTTCAGTGCTCGCGACAATTGTGGTGGCGAGCGATTACGGTTCCGTGACCCGCCCGACAAAAAATGTGCGCGCGCGTGTGTCACTCCGGGCTGAGCCGGGTGTGCGCTGTCGCCAAATTGATCACTTCAGGCGCTCGAGCGCGCGCGTCAGTTCTTGCCATTCCTTCTTGTGTTTCTTGGTCTCAATGGGCGCGGCCGGATCGGCATAGAACGCGCGAATGTCGGCGACGAGCGGCGCCGGTGCGCGGACGCCGCGGTCGCTCTCGGTCGCGAGCCGCTCGACCAGCTCGGCGTAGGTGTCGTCCGCCGGCGGATACTGACCTGCTTTGGTGGTATCTCCTGTGTCGAAATTCCGGTTGGCGATCGAGAGGTTCTTTCGCCGCGCGTCATCCACTAACGATCGGTAATAAGCCACGGTTCGCGTGAAACTGTCCAGGAACCACTTTTCAGTGGCCGCCGTTGGCGGCTCGAATGAGAGAGGCTTGAACGGTCCGAACCTCGGGACGATGTGCATCAGCGCTGCCAGACACTTGTGTATCCAGCTCGGTCGCTTGTACTCAGTGCCCCATCTCTTCTCGTACTCCGCTTGTGTCTGCGAAAAAATGAAGTCCCGGCGGGTCACCTGAGGCGCCAGCGCCACAATCTCCTTCTCTTTGAGTTCCCACGCCACCTTGGTCATGCTCGGGATCGTCGTGTTGACGGTCCACCTGAAAGTGGCGATCGAGACATCGATGGCAGCGAAGACATCGTCGAGGTCGAGACCATAGGTGGCTCTGAACGCCCGTTCCATGATCGGCTTCGACACTTCGAAGCCGATGAAATCATGAAAGGCCCCACTTGCATACTGACCGCGGGCCACCTGGATGACGTCGAATCCGAACTCAGTCTTGAGATGCGCGGATGGGCTCTGTGCATAATTGACGACGTCGCCAAATCGCGCGCGCAACTTCGGGTAGAGAACGGGCACGGCGCGGTTGACGGCGCGAGGATGGCCGGTGGTGTCAGCGGCGTAATGCGCGAGAGCGCCGAGTGCGAACGCGTACTCGGTGACGTCGGCGGCCTCTCGGATCAACGCCTCCACGAAGTCGCCGCTGCGCACGTAGTGGGTCAGGTCGCCAAAGAACCGGCTCGAGAACGGGTAGTACCCAATATCCTGGATGAGACTCCCGCCGTAGGCGAACGCGCGCGCGCGCTTCAGATCATCGTCGCTGAGCGCGAATCGCGCTCGGAGTGCGGGAACGATGGATCCATCCCACGCGGCGTCAATGATGGCTTCATGGGCGAGCGCAGAATATGCGCCGGCACGGGCTGGCGCCGCCAGCGTCCACGCGACCGCGAGAGCGACTGGCACCGCCTGGCGCAACCACCGGGCACGAGAGCGCATCCGGTTACTTGGCGCGGGTTGCCGACCAGGTGCCATCCCCGGCACCTTCGAATGACACCTCGCCGCTCATCGTGTCGCCGTCCACTTTGCCAGCGAACACACCTTGCGTCTGCATGCCCTCGGCAACGATCGACACCGTGAACTCGATCTCCTTCTCCTTGATCGCGCCCTTGAGTTCAGACTGCCCGTAGCGACCCTCGTAGGTGCCAGTCAGCTTCTCGCCATCCTGTTTGAGCAGGATGATTGGATGTCCGGTAATCGACTCGAGTTGCATCGTCACGTTCCACTTCCCCGCGACGTTGGCGGGTGCGGCGGAGACAGCAGCCGCGGATAGGCTCAGTGCGAGGATTCCTAGCGTTCTCATATATCCATTCTACTCGGCCGCTGGCTGCTGGCTCCCGGTTCCCGACCTTCTTAGCCCCAGCCAACAGCCGATCAGAACGGAACAATCGGCATCACCTGGTACACCGTCACCAGATGGAGATTCCCGAGCGCGAACCAGGGCCAAAAGTGCCGGGCGCGTGGCTCTCGGGCCAGAAGAATATTGAAACCGAACGTAAGCGGCAGCATCACCCGCGTGATCGCGGCGGTCGACGGCGCAACCAGTACCGGATCAAGGAAGAGCAGCATGATTCCGTAGACGCAGGCGACGCGCCACCACGGCGCAAGATATTCGCGCCGAAAGAAAATGAACGCGGCCTGGACAACGATCGAGAGAAGAATGCACGCGGGAAATAGCGACTGGAGAACATGCCGGGACGATGAGAGGCCGGCGAGCACTATTCGGCAGTTCTGCGCCAGACCACTGCCGAAGAAGACGAACGAATCGGTGCCTGCGAGTGTTGTCGATCGGTAAATGGAACGGAGATAGTCCATCCAGATCAGCGATGGAACAACGGCGAGGAGAAGCCCCGCGGCAAATCGAATCCATGCCGCGCGTGTCCGCGGGACTGGCTGGGCCACCGCGACGAGCAGGTTCGTCTCTCTCCCAAGGGCATTGACGCCGACGATCAGCGCCGAACCGAGTGCGCGTTCTTGCTCAGCTGCCGCAACCGCGCACATCGTCAACAACAGGCTCGGCCCATCGAGCAGCGCGAATCTGACCGACCACAACAGGCCGTGCGAGAAGAGGCACGCGGTCCAGAGCAGCAGTCCGCGCCACGAGACCGGTGAAATCCATCGCGTGATGAGGACGGCAATGACCAACCAGCAGACGACGTTTTGCAGCGCGTACGCGTCGAGGATCCAGGCCGGACGGCCGAGGCCGAGCACGTAAGCTGTCCAACTGAACAGAATCCGTCGGGCGCGGAACGGCGCGAGGTCCATCCCGCGGTCGACTGTCGGGTCGCGCAGGAGCGGATCGAGCGCGCGCTGCGCATAGAACTGACCGTCATAACTCGCGAAGATGGGGTACTGGTAGTGCGGAAGCGACCTCAGCACTGGCGGTTCAGAGTCACCCGCAGGGGGAAACCCGATGAGCGCGGTGAACCCGGTATCGCGATGGTAGAATCGCGCGACTGCCGCGACAAACAGCATCACCAGCACGATCACAATGAATCGGCACGTCCTTTCCATCGTGGTCGTGATCTTATGCGCCGGCTGCCGTCACGTCGAGAACACTCCCGTCCCGGTCGTCAATCTGCTGCGCGAAGTTGACCACGCTGAGAAACGACCACCCAACGGTTTCGAGATCGCGGCGCTGGAGGTTGACGGACAACCTCGCCCATCGATCGTCGCACCCGTCCCCAGCAGGCTGACGATTCCGCTGCCGCTGCCACGTCGCGGCGTGCTGCGCGCATTCGTGTCCCTCGATCCGAACAGCACAGGCGCCGTTCGTCTGCGCGTCGGCGTGAGCGACAATCGCATCTACGAGCGGCTGACAAATATCGATCTTTCGCCAGGCGATCGACGGTGGATTCCTGTGCAAACAGATCTCTCCGCTTACGCTGGGTGGAAGTGGAGCCTTTTCTATCATCCCGAGCGCATCGTCTGGCATGTCGTCCTGGCGGCAGATGCAATGGGCGGCGGGCCGGCACGTGCTCTGTGGGGATCACCGGAGATCGTCACTGACAAAGAGGCGGCAAAAGAATACTCAGTGCGCCGGCAGCAGTTCCGATGAAATAGAACCTGTAGCGCGCGGTCTTTAGCCCGCGCATCATGGCAGATGCAACACCGCGCGCTGCGACAGGAGCTTTGCCGACAGCGCTTTGGTATCAACATCCTGCACTGCCTGCTTCCCTTCGATCGCCATCTTGACCGCAAGACCCGCCGCCTGGCCAAGGATCATGTATTGCGGCTCCATGCGCAGGGTTGAGTACGCGACGTGAGTCGCCGAGAAGCACACGGGCACGAGCAAATTGGTCGCCTGCGCACGTTTCGGAAGCAGCATGCGATACGGGATCTCGTAGGGCTTCACCGGGACTTGCATGTCCCCTTCGTTTTCAACGGCGCGGCCATCTTCTGTGGGCCGGCGCTGGACGTTATGCGAATCGCTGTTGTACGAACCCATCCCAATCGAGTCTGGTTTGGTCAGCTCCGTCTGGATGTCTTTCTGCGACATCACGTACTCGCCGATCATTCGGCGGGCCTCACGCACGTACAACTGATACGGCCAGTGATCGTTGTCGACGAATTCGTCCTTACAGAGCCCCCATTCTTTCATCTCCGCTGACAGCGCACTCGGAATGCGTGGATCGCTGGCGAGGAAGTACAAGAACCCCTGGATGTAGTCGACGTGCGCCTGGCGGATGCGCGCGCGAGTCGCGTAGTTGCCCTGCGGGTAGTCGTAGCTGCCGCCGATGTAATCGGTCGAGAACGCGCCGTTGTTGTTCGTGTCAGTTTTTCCGTTCTGAAGAATGTCGGCCTTCATCACGTCATTGATGGCGAGCGGTCGTTTGAGCTCCTTCTCGAGTGCCGGCAGGTACCGCGCGAGTAGTTCGTAGCGCGCTGGCGAGTAGTTGGTCGGCTTCGGCCACGGGACGCGATTGTCTGCGTTCTTCGTCATGCAGACGCGGAAGTTATAGGCCTGAACCCGCTTGTCGGCCGCACCGACAGGATCCTTCGATCGCGCCATGATTTCAGGGAGGAGTTTGCCTGATGCATCGACCGGCGACACCTCCGCTCGAAACTGATGCAGCGGCGTGCGATCGCGAACGCCAGCAAGCGACTCGTTGTATTCGCTGATGCCCTCACGTCCCCATGTGTAGGTGACACTGGCCTGCGCCATGAGGTCGCCTTCGTAACTCGCGTCGGCGAACATCCGGCCGCCGAACGACGCGCCATTTTCGGCGATAATCTCGTCGACGATCGCACCCTTTTTCGTGACGCCGTTCTTCTCGCGAAGGCGATGCTGGAGAAAGACCCTGACGCCCGCCTCTTTGATCAGATCGTTGAAGACGGCTTCCGCCACATGCGGTTCAAAATGCCACTCGACGTCGCGGCCGTACTTCGCGCCGACCCGCTGGAAAAACTCGAGGGAGTACCCGCCAATCACTTCCTTCTTGCCGTAGTCGGTCCATCCGAGTCCACCACTCACCATCCCCCCGAGATGGCGGCCGGGCTCGAGGAGCGCCACGGTCAACCCCTCGCGGGCGGCAGTGACGGCCGTCATGACACCGCCAGCCGTGCCGCCGTAGACGACGAGATCGAACGACTGGGGTGAACGTTGCTGCGCGAGAGTGACGGCGACCGCGGCGAACGCCGCGATCGCCGTCGCAAGGAGCGTCCTGTTTCGACGGCTGGTTGAGTGGATCATCGAGTGGAGTGGCTACTCGCCGAGGCCGCGGTTGTCGTGGTCCGACACATCGTTGTCGGCTTGGCCGCAAGAGCCATCAACGACTCGTCGATCTTTTCCTCGTCGTGAGTCGTGGCAAGGCGCGCGCGGACGATCTCCGAGATCGGCTCGAGGAAGCGGCCGTACTTCCGAAGGGCGACCTGATCCTTGGCGCGAATGGCGGCCGCCACTTCGGATTCAATCTCTGGCGTGACGACCTCAATGCGCCCGACGAAGACGCGGGTGATGGCTGCTGGCTGCGGATCAATGTGGAGCGGAAGAATGCGATCGACGGTCACCTGGGGCACAAGATAAAAGAGGCGCGTGCCTTCCTCGAACCACGAGTCGCGCCACGTCTCAACCATAGCCGCCGCTTCGCGCGGGTAGAGTCCGCGCTCGATCAGCATGTTGCGCAAGTCCTGCTTCAGCGATTCGAGTGTGCCGTCCAGCGTTGGCCGTGCAATGGTCAACTCGCTTCGATCGGTAGAAACGACTCGATACCCGAAGCCGTCGCCTCGACGCTCGAAAAGAATGAACGTATCGACCAGCTGATCGGTGCCTTGTGCGACCGCAATATTGCCGTCGCGGGCAACCGTCGCCTTCACCGGAACCGGAAAACTCGCGATGCCTCGATAAAAGAGGAATTTCTCCTGTTGGCTGTTGGCGGTGACAGGAGCGGCATCCGTCTCGCGAGCCGCGTAGTAGTGGCTCCCGTCAGGCTCGGTAGGAAACGCTTCCTTTGCGCCCGGTGCGATCTCGACGTTCGACCACTTGATTTGCCACCGCAACTGACGGCTGTTCTCCTCCGGGGCGATCCCGACGGTTGCCTGCGGATACCATTCGGAGAAGAGCCCCTTCGGAAAGTCTACGGATACGCGCGCCGTCGTTGCCGACGGCGAGTAGAAGTACAGGACCGGCGTCTCCATCCGCACCAGCGCCTTCAGGCCAGGAATGCCACCCTGCACATTCAGTTTGACGCTGTTCGGATTGAGCGTCGTCACGAAGCACGGTAAGTCTGAGGGACCGGTCAGCGGTCGCCATTGGACCGCCTCGCCATCCGGACCGGCCACCGAGGTGAACGTCCCCCATTCATGGACTGTGAGGCGTGAACCGTCGCTCGCGCCTGGTGTGCGGGGCACGGCCGCTGGGGCGCCACCAATCGTCGTAACGGTCAGGACAACGACACCCAGACGCTTTTTCATGACGACCTCCGCGTGTTTTGACCGGGTCCCGCGCCAAATAGTTTTACGCCTGTAAAAGACGTCTATGCAACTACTCTGTTAACAGGAGGCTTGGCACTATAATTCGCCGCCATGAAGCGACTCAGCCGTCAATTCACGCTGCTTTTCCTGATTTGCTCCGCCATCCTGTCGTTCAGGCTGGCCGTGCCAATCGCCGCCATCCCGCAGAACACGCCCTCCAAAGCGGTTCGAAACGTCCTCGTCGTCACCATGGATGGGATGCGATGGCAGGAAGTATTTGCCGGGATGACGGCCGATCTGCTGACGCCGAAGGACGGCGGCGTTTCCGAGTCGGCGAAGAAGAAAGTCGAGGAACGCTTCGGAGGCGCGACTGCCGAGGAGCGTCGCGCGAAAGTGCTGCCGTTTATCTGGACCACGATCGCGAAGACCGGTCAAGTGTTCGGTGATCCATCGAAAGGAAGCGATGCACGTGTCACGAATGGGCTGAGATTCTCATATCCTGGCTACAACGAAATCCTCTCCGGGTTCCCTGATTCCCGCATCGACAGCAACGACCGAAAGCCCAATCCGAACGTGACGGTCCTGGAATGGTTGAACGGCCGACCGGGCTTCAACGGCAAAGTCGCGACATTCGCATCGTGGGAACTGCTGCCGTGGATCGTGAACACCGAACGAAGCCATATCCCGGCCAACGGTGCTGGCGCACCAATCACGGATCCGAAAAGCGACCGCGAGCGCGCGATCAATGAGTTTGCGGCCGAAATGCCGCCTTACTGGGGAGAGACACGGGCTGATGCGCCCACAGGTTTTGGCGCTCTCGAATATCTGAAGAAAAACAAGCCGCGTGTTCTCTACGTCATGCTGGGGGAGACCGACGAGTGGGCTCACGGTCGCCGCTATGACCTGTACCTGGACGCTGCGTGGCGGAACGATCGATTCATCCGGCGGCTCTGGGAAACGGCACAGGCGATGTCGGAGTATGCCGGTCGGACGGCCTTGATTCTCGCAACCGATCATGGGCGCGGGAACACTGGCGAGAACTGGACCAGTCACGGCGAGAAGGTCCCGGAATCCGATCAAATCTGGATGGCGGTGATGGGCCCCGGCGTCGCGCCGCTCGGCGCGCGCGATGGGCTGAAGGTCACGCAGTCGCAGGTGGCGGCCACGATCGCGATGTTGTTGGGTGAAGACTACAACGCCGCGCAGCCGAAGGCGGCGAAGCCCTTGCCGTTGAATTAGATGAAGGCGCGGTCTGAAGACCGCGATTCTGTCGCTGCACCATTGACCGGAGCGGTCTATACTCCTGCTGGAGGCTTCGACATGAGTCCAGTGCGAGTCCACATGTTCGCGCGAGTGACGTTCGTTTGCGCGATTGCTGCCCTTGCGAGCCAGCCATTTGCCGCGGCGGCTGATGCAATTACGCGAACCGTCTACCTCACCATTACAGATGCCAAGGGCGCCGCCGTTGGCGATCTCACGCCAGCCAACTTCAAAGTGAAAGAGGGCGGCAAAGATCGCGAAGTCGTGAAGGCTGCGCCGGCGACCAACAAGGCGCGTCTCGCGCTGATGGTAGAGGATCGACTTGTCGGAGACCACCAGACGCGTCTTGGGCTGTTCGAGTTCGTCAAGAAGATGAACGGCATCGCGGAGATTTCGCTCATCAGCATCGGTCTGAGCAACACAACCATCGTGCCGTTTACGACCGACACCAACACGTTGCTGAAAGCGATCAACGAACTCACGCTCAACCCACAGCCGACGTCAAATCTGACCGAATGCCTCTCCGACATGGCCAAGATTTTCCAGAAGGACAAACCGGAGCGCCCGGTCATCGTCGCGGTGGCGTTCTCGGGCGGACAGGCGGGAGGTGGAACAGCAAGTTCGGTGCTGACGGAGCTGCGACAGAGCGGCGCCACGTTGTTCGCGGTGACCTTTGGTCCTCCGTCTTCCGCCAACAATACCAATCCAAACCTGAGCACGATGGGAGACGAGAGCGGCCGCGAGCAGGTACTTGGCGATGGCGCCAAACAGTCGGGGGGCCGTCGCTTCGAAGTTGTGACCACGGCAGCCATTCAAAAAGCCCTGTTCCAGGTGGCCGATGATCTCGCCGCGCAGTACCAAGTCTCGTACGCGTTGCCGGACGGTGTGAAGCCCGACAAACGGTTCAACGTCAGCGTCGATCGCAAAGGACTCACGGTCCGAGCGCCGCAGGGACTGCCGGATAAGTAAGTCTGTTGGCCGTCAGAAATCGATAGCCACCACCTCATGCACATCCACTGACGGCACGGTCAGCATGACGGCTGTGCCGCTCACTCTATAGTCGACCGTCTTCCCCGCCGTCAGCAGCTGGACTTTCTTTGGCCTGGCGCCTTCAGGCAATTTCACGGTGACCTGCTGCGGCCCGATCGGAATCACTTCACGCAACGGTCCTTTCATCATCATCGGATTGGTGAGATTCACGAGATGCACGGTCATCGAATCGCGCTGGCGCCAGACGGTCACGTCGACCAGCCCTGGCCCCTTCACCGCGACTGGCGGCGGTTCGTTGGCGGTCCACTCGATCGTGTTGCGTAGCAGCCGCAAGTGATCGACGCACATCACATCCCAGAGCGATCGGTCGATGTCCCACGGGATGTACGCGATGCGACTGCGTCCGAGATCGCGCAGGTAGAGCTCGCGCGTCGCGGTGTGTGTGACGCGAGGATACACGTCCTCCATCGGCAAATCGGGGTAGGTGGGAATGAGCGTGAGCGGCGACGGAAAATCGATGGTCGGCCGAACATCGAGCCGAAAGACCCCATTGATAATCCGCGGCGTCCCATCGAGACCGGCAAGGACGGGATGCCGCGCGCCGCCAGATGGCTCGGGATCAAGGCTCAAATACGAGTTCTGCATCGGACCGTCGACTTTGCCGGTGAACGTGACCCCGAACAGATCGGCGAGCCCGAAGTTGTCGCGACGGACACCGGACTGGTCGGCAAGTGACGTCGCGAACGTGGCAAGCACACTGCCACCGCGAGACACGTACTCACGGATTGCCCGGCACTGAGCGTCCGATAAGGCCGCAGCATCCGCCAGGATGAGGAGCTTGAAACGGTCCAGCCGATCCGGTGTAAGAAACGCCTCGTGCACCAGTTCGAACGGAATGCGCGACTCGACCAGCGAGTGATACATCCCGAGCATGTGATCTTCGTGTCGATCGCCTTGCGCCATCCCCGGGTGTTCGGACGCCGTCTGCTCCGAGTGCAACAGCGCTACCCGCGCGAGCGGCGTTTCGTTGCGGAGGTATCGTTCGTGCGCATAGTGCCAGTCGTAAATGCGCTCGACAATCGGCAGCCAGCGCCGGTCGTAGAGCACGCCAGAGAACTTGGTCACCCATGGACGCATTCCGTTTGCGGTTCCTTCGGCGACCCAGAGTCGGATTTCCGGTTCGCTCTGCACCGAGTCCTTCCAGCGATACGCCTCTTCGAGGCCGACGCTGAAAATTCCGCCGATCGGCCGGCGTCCCATGACCGATCGATACTCCTTCGCACGGCGGCCGTTCGCCCACGGCGGTGTGACGCCGCGGCGTGCCTGGTTGTCGGTAAATTGAATTGCCGCCAGCTCTCCTGCCGTCTTCAAGTCCGGGGGACCGTTCGGAATGAAACTCGCGTTTGGATTTGCCGCCCGTACGGTGGCATCCCATTTCTTCCAGAGCTCCGTGAGCCTCGCCTTCCGCCAGGCGACGTACGCCCGGCGCGCGGGATCGCGGCGATCGGCGGAGCGTGGCAAGTCCATGCCAGTCGCATCTTTGAAATTCTTCTGGCAGTTGGCGCAGTAGCAGTCGCCGCCCTGCTGGGCCCAGCGGTTTGAAAAGATCCCGTCGACCTTGTAGTTCTCGACGATCTCGCGATGCACCTGGTCCATGAAGTCGAAGTTGTACGGGCCCAGCGCGCAGGTCACCCATAGCTCTGGATTCGCCCAGTGACGCCGGAATTCGCCGTTCGCATTGCGAGCAATCCAATCGGGATGCGCCGCCCGGACGTCTTCGCGCACCGCGTGCGGATCGGTTCGCGCAACCACGCGCATGCCCATCGATCGGCACCCGGAGACCAGGACGCCGAACGGATCCGACGTGCCAAGCCACGCGCTTCGGTGATGGAGCGGCACGTTGGTCGGATAATAGGCGACGATTCCGCCGGCGCTGAGCGTCGCGGCGTCGGCGTGCAGCGTCCGGAAATAGTCGAGCCAGAACTTCGGATCGAAGGTGCCTGGATCGTTCTCGACGAGTGTGAGCTGCACCCACCGCATCGGCTGGTCGAACCAGCCGGCGCCGATGGCAGGCGGCTGTTCAGTGGGATCAGGTGTGTGATGAACGATCGGCGGCGTCAGCGACGCGAACGCTCCGGCACCGGCGGTCACCTGGAGAAAGTCACGGCGAGACAATCTGTCCATTGTCATAATGCACGAAAGTGTATACTCCCCTTTCGGCCGGATGATGGCCTTCACAGATGAAAGGACATGATATGCGTCTGGTATATGGTTCCGCGCTAGCCCTGGCAATCGCCTCTCTGGTCCCTCTCACGACTGCGGCTCAGGATGCCAACCGTACCGTCGCCGGTGGCGGCATTACCGCCAAGGGTTGGCAGGGGAAAGCCGACGGCACCGGGCAGGTCAGCGAAGCCAAGCTCTCAGAGGAAGGCAAGGACCTGCACGTCGTCACGGGGCCGGCTATCACCTATTGGAATCCTGCCAATAAGGCCGCCGGGAATTACACCGTCAAGGCGACGTTCACCGAGCCGAAGTACATGAACTTGAACAATCACCCGCATCCATACGGCATCGTGATCGCGGGCAACGACCTCGGCACCGACCAGCAGAGCTATCTGTATTGTGCGGCCTATGGCGACGGCAAGTTCATCGTCCGCGGGTTCGGGCCGGCGTCCTTCCAGATGAACGGGCGCGGCGAACCGAATGAGGCGGTGGCCAAGGCGGCCGGCAAAGATCAGCCGGTCAAGCAGGAAATAGCGATGTCGGTCAAGGGAGACAAGGTCGAGTGCGCGATCAACGGCAAGACGGTCGCCAGCTACGACAAGGCTGCTCTTGTCAGCGCCGGCAAGCTGAAGTCAACCGACGGCGTCTACGGCGTCCGCTTCGCGCACAACACGGACGCGACGGTGTCGGGCCTGACGATGACCAAAAACTAAGCCACGGAAGAACACGGATTAACACGAGCCACGGATGAACACGGATTAACACGGACTAACACGAGCCACGGAAGAACACGGATTAACACGGATGGCAGAGGGGGTTCGACGAATCTCCTCTGTCAAACGCATCACTTTCCCGTCACGATCTCGAACCGCGCCGTCCTCGTGACATGACGCGCGCCGGATTGCGCGTCCACTTCCAGCAGATACTGCCCCGGCGGCAAATGGTCGAGGGGCACCGCCACTCCGAAATCCGCGGCGCGGTGTTCCGAGAAGTTCTCCACCTCCAGCATTCCTTCGTGATTGCTCGCGACGGCATTCTTGTCGTTCTTAATCCGCGCAGTCATCCGCACCGGCACGATCTTGCCTTTGCCACCTTGGTAGATTCTGAGAAACACCGCCACTTCGTCCGAGGCGAGAAATTGACGATGTGTCGTCGGGACAAGAGGAACCAGGTCGGCAATGAACTTGTCGTGGCTGGGGCGAACCGGCCGACGTTGCAGTATCAATCCCGATGCTGATAACGGATCCTTCGCGAAGTCCGGCACATCGAGATCGACGAACACCGCCCCCGATCGTCCCTCAGAGGCGGCTGCCACACGCAACATGTATCGTCCGGGTTGAAGAGGAAAATGGCCGGGAAGATCGGGCTCGAGAGACGCTCCCGCCGTCGGCGTGATGGTGATGGTTTGATGCAGCGTACCGCGGGCCTTTCCCTCCAGGTCGTAGGCCGTGCTCGTTAGTTCAACGGCTTGCGGCGCTGGCGGAGCATCGGGTGCAGCTATCCGCGTAGCGACAAGGACTTCCGCTTCGCGCCGCCCTGCTACCGCGACCGGTGCGACGCTGACATAAACCGGTAGTTCACCGCCTGGAATGCCGTTGATCGTCTCAGCGCGCGCGTTTTTTGACGCTGGATAATAGCCATTGCGGGTGCGAACCTGAACGCCGGGCCGATTCACCTTGACGTCAATCTTGTGAAAGCTTTTGTCGTTCGATGCCGTTGTCCGGAATCCAAGGAAATAGTACGTGCTGCTCTCTCGAAACGCGTCGGCGACAAACGACTCGGGATCATTTCTGAAGGCAACGGCGTGTCCGCCGGTGCTTTCGGCAAAGGAATAGAGCGACTCCTTCGCGACCATCGAGCCATCGACCTCGAGCCCGTGCGCGTCGTACGCATAGACGGTGACGTTGGCGCGCTGAAGGTCACTGAAGAGCCGCACTAGATCCGTTCCCTCGTTCCGAGATGAAGGCTCGCCGATTGTGCCGAACGTGAAAGCCCTGCCACCGGTGATCAGAATCAGAATCTTTCGTCCGGGCGGCGCGCTCAGCAGCGTCGATGCAACATTGGCGAGCGCATCGACGTCACACGAGCGATGCCGCAGGTCACAAACTGCCGGCGGCCCCATGGTCCCGGTCATTTTCGGTGAATAGGATTCGATGGCCCGCAGCAGTTGAGACTTGTCGGCCGTGAAGTTCTGCGCGCGGCCCACGAAGGTGAAGACGACTGCCGCGAGATCTCCCGGCCCCAACTGGTTGACGGCATTGCGCGCAATCTGCTGCGCCCGCTTGTTTATGTCCGGTTCCACCTTCGCGTACGCATCGTCCATGACGATGGCGACGAGGCGTCGGTTCTCTGCGTTTGACACCACGTCCAGTGGTGCGTCGCGAATCCAAGGAGCGACGTGAGCAGCGGGCGCGGGGACGTCAACGGCGGAGAATGCAACGATTGGCTGCGGCTTGCCCTTGTCGAGAATCGTGAAGTCGTCGGCGGTCAAGCCGCGAACTGGCTGGCGATCTTTATCGAGGACCGTCACATCGAGCTGGACGATGTCGACGCCTGTACGAAATGTAGGAGGCTGTTGATTTACCGACGGCGGTGCCTGCGGCAACCCGACAACAGTGACGACGACGGCCAACGCTCCGAGGCGGAGCATGCTTACACCACGCCTGCCTTTTTCATCGCCGCCATCGTCGTATCGAGCGCCAGCTTCGCGCCTTCCTCCGGCGACATGTCCTGCGGCACGCGACCGAGTGGCTCAGGACTGATGCCACCGTCGTAGCCGATCTTCTTCAACGCCTGGAGGAAGCCGGTCACATTAATGACGCCCTCACCGGGCATTAACCGCTGATTGTCGCGCACTTCCTCAGGAGGTTGCGCTTTTGCATCGGACAGATGGATGTGGACGATGCGATCCTTGCCTGCCGCGACAATATCGTCGATGCTGCTGCCCGAGTGATGCCAGTGCCACACGTCGAGGATGACACCGATGTTCGGGCCGCTGTCTTTTGCGAGGCCGACAGCCTCCGGCAGGTTCCAGATGAAAGGATGTGTCGGCGGGCCATCCGGCCGTTGAGTTCTGAACTGTTGCACGCCGAGGAATTCGATTCCGAGGCGGACGCCGGATTTCTGCAGGACCTCGGAAATTGCCGCGAGGCGGTCGCGCGCGACCTTGCGCTGCTCCTCCTTCGGCAGCCCGCTGCTCGCCGGCAGGACGACCATCATCTTCTGGCATCCAATCGCAGAGCAAAATGCGACATCGTCTGCCAGCTGCGTGAGTGCCTGTTGAAACGCCGGTTGTTCGCCGCTGAAAGGGAACGGGCGCGCCATCGGCAGGCTCGCGATGGTTGGCTTGATCTTCAGCTCGGCGAAGAGTGCCTTCGTCGCATCAACGCCGGCGGTCTTCATCGGGCCGAAGTCCCAGTCGACGCCACCGAAGCCGACCTTGGCCGCGAGCCGCGCTTTCTCGACACCGCTGACGCCACGCGTCACCGCGCCATTCAAGGAGACAAACATCGTCTCGGCGGCGGCAGCGCGGGCTACGTACGCGACCGCGGCGCTAGTCAGCGCGGCGCGTTCCAGAAATTCGCGGCGTGTGAGGGTTGAGGTCATGGGTGGAGGATATCATCCAGCGCTACCCGCAGCGACTCGAGGCTCAAATACGCGAATCCGCCGCAGCAGCAGGTCGATGAACCACAGACACAGCGCTGCAATAGTCAACGCCGGCCAGAGCGGACGACGTTCACTGTGCCGATCGGTGGGTGCGGCGGAGAGCTGCGACATCTCGGGCTTCCAGGTTCCTCCGGTCGCCGACGCGATCGATCGTAGGAGTGCTTCATCGGTCGGCCGAAACCGGTATTCCGCGGCCGGATCGGCCACGACCACGCGAGAAACCGTTCCGCCGGGATCTGTCGTCGTCAGCGTCACCGGCCGGATCGCGTCGGCCAGAACGCTCGCCTCGTACCGCCCTGGGGCCACCTGCCGCAGCGAAACAGTCGACGTACGCGACTCAGACGTCACCGTCACCGTTGGCCGAAGCAGGTCGCGATAGCCGCCGCTTTGATCGCGCGCTTCGATTGACACGCGAATCTCGCGTCTGCCCTGATCGATTGGTCCACTGACGGCCTGGAGATCCAGGAGCCGCGGCCGCTGACGCTCGATCGCATGGACCACCGCCGCAAAGAATGGACCGTACCCACGCCATTTGATCCAGTTCGCCGCCCACCGATCCTTGACGTCCGAGGCAAATACGGCCGTCCGGCCAAGACCGATCGGCCAGAAGGCGAGCAACGGGTCGCCCTCGTCGGTCGACATGACCTCGAGCGCCGTGTCTTTCAATACGGTTGCGGTGATGCCTTTCAACTTCGGCGCGTGTGCAGCGTCTACCGCACCCAGAAAGGCAGGCGCCTTCACGATCGGGGTAATGTTCTTTTCGTCGAACGACGGCGTCGCTGCGTTTTTCGCCTCCTTCACGAACACTTCGGGAAGTTCCTTGGCGTTTTGCACCGTGTAGTCGCGTCCCTTGCCCCAGACCGCAATGTTGTGGAGCAACTCGCGATCGGCCGCCGGCCCGACGGCAACCGACGACACGGTAATGTGAGCGTCCGACATCTTGCGCACAAGCGATTCATGATCGTCTGGCAGCGATCGCCCGTCGGAGAGCACCACGACATGCTTGGCCCGCGCCTTCGTCGAACGCAGTGCGAGGTACGCCTGTTCGACGGCCGGGTAAATGCGCGTCGGACCAGAGGGAACGATGCCGGCAATCTTCTCGCGGATGCCCGATCGATTCTGGCCGACGGTGCTGAGCGGGACGTTCCAGTCGTACTGATCGTTGAACGTGATGACGCCAACCACCTGCTTGTCGGTCAGCACGTCGACGGCCGCCTGCGCGGCCGCCTTGCAGAGATCAATGGATGGTCCCGCCATGCTCCACGATCGATCGAGGACGAGTACAAGCGCCACTTCCGGTTCGTCTTTTCGTTCGAATGTGACCGGCGAAATCCTCTCGATCGCGCTTTTCTGGTAGCCGGCTTCACCAAACACCGACTCGCCTCCGGCGACGAGCAGTCCGCCTCCCCCTTTTTCCACCCACTGTGTGAGCGCAACAATTGAGGAATCAGGGATCGCGGAGCGCGCCACGTCGCTCAACACGACGACATCCCACGCATCGAATGCCGCAGCGGACGCCGGAATGCCAGTAGGCGGCTTGAGGACGACATCAAAGCCTGCATCGCGCAGCGCGCCGGTCAGGTAGCGCGCGCTCTGCGGCGCACCCTCGACATACAGGACACGTGCCCGGGGCATCACCTCCGCGGCAACTTCGAGGGTATTGTTCGCCGCAAGCGGGTCATTCGCCACCGTCAGCGACGCGGAAAGCACGTGACTTCCCGCTGAGTCGATCTGCCCCTCGAGCACCACCGGCGTCAATCCCTGCCGGAGCGTCACCTCGCGAGTCGCCACGATCGCGTCGTCGGCCCGGAACGTGATGGTGCCAGAGGCAGCGTGTTGCGCGCCAACCACGATCGTTGCCGCAAAGGTGCTACCCGCCGCAATTCGCGCAGGCAAATCCACGCGATCAATCCACGCATCACCAAGTGAGCGGACCACCATCGGCTCGACAAAGACAGGGATATGGGCTGTCTGGAGCCGTGCCACGGCGTTTTCGACCGTTCCTTCCGTCGAATGTCCGTCGCTGAACAGGATGACTCTCGGCGTTGAATCCGGCGCGAGTTGGCCCCGTGCGGCGTTCAGTGCCGCCTCGAGATCGGATCCCGATCGATCGACGGATTGCGTGTTGGCTGCGGCATCGATGGGCGCCATTCGCCGGAGGGCCGCGGTATCTGAAACCGTCGCCGTCGTCGACCCGAAGACCAGAATCCGCGACCATGCCGGCCGGAGGCTGCTGTTCATTTGATCGATCGTACGTGCCGCCTCTTCGATGGCGCGGCTCGCTATGCTGTGCGACACATCGACGACGTACACGATAGATTGACGAGGGGAAGAGGTCGACAGGACGGGACGCGCTATGGCGAGCGCTAATGCGGTCAAGAGCAGCGATCGGGCGGCAGCCTGCAAAACGCGCTGACGCGGATTGAACGTGGTCCGCGCAACCAGCGGCGCCAGCCAGATCAGTGGCACCAGAGCGAGCAACCACAGTGCGACGGGAGCCGTCCAGTTGATCATCGCGTCACACCGTGATTCTTCGCTGCCACGTCCACCATTCGGCGAACACCAGGACAAATGCAGCAAGCGCGCACGCAAGCCACCAGGGACGTTCGAGCGGATTGCGTGGTGGCGCTGCGTTCGCACCCGGGCCAAGAGTCGTCTTCGCAACGTTGGAGCGCTGCGGATCCGCGGCGTTCACGGCCAGGGTGTTACGCGCCCCTGCACTCTCGATGGTGTAGAGGCCTGGTGCGGCAAGGACGCCAAATGACGACTCCGGCAATTGCGTCAGCGGAACCGACTCACCGTCGTCTCGCGTGATACGCGCAGACCCGACAAACGGCGTGAGGCCCGGGCGCAACGACAACTCACGGTTCGCCGGACGTCCAAGCCATTCCAGCGCATTTGCCACGAGAACCGGAAACGCCGGGGCAGTTGCGATATTCGAATCAGCGGGACCGAAGCCGACCACGACCAAGCGCCGATCGCTCGATTCGCCGACACAGATGATCGGCATGCCGCGCGATGAACGCGCGATCGGCGCCAGCGAAGTCGCTTCACAATTCCGCGCGCGGTCGATCCGAAGCGTCACCGGATCGACGCCTCGCAACACGGCATGGTCGCTTGGGAAGTCCCAGCGAGGACGGCGCTCGTCTTTTGCCGAGTCCCCTTCCATCGCCAGCCATGCGGTGTCGTCGGGCGGCGCAAAATACAGCGCCGGCTGCGCCGACAGTTTCGCGGGAGCCCACCGATCGAAAATGGTCACATCCTGACCGCCGTCTCGATACGTGTCTGGCGTCCAAAACGTGACACGAATGTCTGGATCGCCGGTCAGAAGACGACGTATCCACTCGGTGTGCTCGCCGACAACGAAGACCGAGAGCGGCCGAGCGCGGGCAATCCACGCGTATCCATCATCGTCGACGTCCAGCGCGTTGTCGGGTGCTTCGATGTGTGCGTGAAGCGCCGGATCTCCCTGTCTCGCCAGCGGAACGACCTGACGGTACGCCTCACCTGCGGCGAGATTCGTATTGCTGTCCGCGATCTTCCCCCTGCCCCGGAACATCGTGACGTGAACGGTCTGCGGCTTCGATGCGAAGTTCGCAATCTCGAGATAGGCGGTGCTGACTTGCGAATCGGTTCCGCGACGTCCCGCAGTCAGCGTGGAACGAACATCGAATGCCGTAATCGCCACGTTGTTGACCGGTTCGAACACGGAATGAATCACCACGGAAGGATCGAGATGGTGCGGAACCGCGCCGTCGGTCACGAAGTGCACGCTCTGGACACCAGAGACGGTGGGCCACGACGTATCAGCAAACGCGGAGGGCGCCAGGCGCGCAAGCGCGGATTCGATGAGCACCGAATCGTCAGTCAATCCCTGGACCAGACCCTCGGCGGTGGTCGCGATGGCCACCTGGTCGCTCGAGGCGGCAATGCGCCTCGCCTCGGCAATTGCACGATCCCATCGCGTGTCGCGCCCATGCGTCCGGGCGCGCATCGACCACGAAGAGTCGAGGACAACCAGCGTGCGGCCTTGTGCGGACGCGCCGGCGCCGCCAATCCGCGACGGTCGCAGAATCGACAAGGCAAGGACGATGGCGATGGCGATGGTCACGATGAGCGAAACCACCCGGCGAATCCGTTCCCACAGCGTCAACTCGGTGGATGCGTCCAGGACGCGCTGCCAGAGCGACAGCGATGGAATGAGGATGCGTGGCGGCCGCAGCTTGATGAAGAAAAGCGCGGCGGCCAACGCGGCGGCACCAATGAGAACCGCCCAGGCCTGCCATGCGGTCAAGGACGCGAACGTCATGCGAGGAAGCGTCCCTGGCGGAACGCGCGAAGGATGACGTCTTCGAAGGGCCTCTCCGCATCTGCCCGGACGTACCCGATGTCGTAACGGCCGCAAAAATGCGCGAGCACCTGGGCATGCGCCTCGGCTTCTTTGACATAGGCCGCGGCAAGCCGCGGCGTGACCTCGATTTCGCGGACCTCGCCAGTCTCGACGTCGACGAATCGGACGGTGCCAAATACTCCGGGATCTCGATCGCGTTCCGACGTCACATGAACGGCAAACACGTCATGACCGATCGTTCGAAGGATTTTCAGACCCGCCTGCGGTCCGATGGCATCCTTCGTCGCCGGCCCGGCGGCTTCACTTGATTCGTGTGTCGGAGCGGAGCCGGGCTCGAGAAAATCCGATATCACCACGACGAGCCCGAGCTGGCGCGGTCTCGCCGCGAATGCCTTGCAGGCAGCGCGCAAGTCGGTCGGGCCTCCGGCCTCGAGCTGTTCGAGCGCGTCGAAGACACGGAAGATGCGTCCCTTGCCTCGTCCTGGCGACGACTCCCTGCCGAGATCGCTTCCGAACGGAATGATCGTCAACCGATCGAGATGCGCAAGCCCGACATAGCAGAGCGCAGCCGCAATACGGCGCGCCATGTCGAACTTCGCCGGCTCGACCATCGACCGGCTGACATCGAGCAGAAGATAAATCGACAGATCGCGCTCTTCGTCGAAGAGCCGGAGCAGAAGGCGGTTCAGGCGCCGGTAGGCTTTCCAGTCGATATGACGGTAATCGTCGCCAGCCGCGTAGGGACGATGATCTGCGAACTCGAGACCACGGCCCCGTTTCGGTGAAAGGCGATCGGCGCGGTTCTGCCCCGCCAGCGCCCGCTTCGAGACAACGTGCAGGTACTCGAGCTTTTTCAGGAAGTCGTTTTCAAAGCGGAGGGACATAGGACAGCTTCCAGCTGTCAGCTACCAGCTACCAGCTACCAGCTTCCAGCTGGACTGATTACTCGGTTGCAACACTCGCGATCAGCTCATTCACTATCGTGTCGGTGTTGACTTCGTCGGCCTCCCCTTCGAAGTTGAGGAGGATCCGGTGCCGCAAGGCGGGCAACGCGGCTGCCCGAATATCTTCGATCGACACGAAGGCCTGTCCGCGATTGATCGCGGTGATCTTGCCGGCAAGCACCAGGGCCTGCGCGGCGCGCGGGCTGGCGCCGTAGCGCACGTAGCGCGTCACCAGCGGCGTCGCGTACGGAGAACCCGGATGTGAACCAAGGGTCAGGCGGATGGCGTAAGCCTGAACCGGTCGCGCGATGGGTACCGCGCGCGCAACCCGCCGCATTTCGAGAATCTCCGGACCATCGACCACGCGTGTCACCGTCCGATCCGACACGGTCGTCGTTCGCTCGAGAATCTCGTGCAGCGCATCCTCTGCCGGGTAGGAAACCTTCAACTTGAAAAAGAATCGGTCGAGTTGCGCCTCGGGCAGCGGATATGTCCCCTCCATCTCGATTGGATTCTGTGTCGCCATCACGAGAAACGGCTGCTCGAGCGGATAGGTCGTCTTTCCCACCGAGACGCTGACGTCCTGCATCGCTTCGAGCAGCGCCGACTGGGTCTTCGGCGTCGCGCGATTGATCTCATCGGCAAGCACGACATTGGCGAAGATCGGTCCGGGCTGGAACTCGAAGAAGGTACCGCCGTGCGAGTGTTCCTGGATGATGTTCGTGCCGACGATATCAGCGGGCATCAGGTCCGGCGTGAACTGGATCCGCGAGAACTTGAGGTGCAGGGCATCTGCCAGCGTGTGCACCAGGCTCGTCTTTCCTACTCCCGGGATCCCTTCGAGCAGCACATGACCACCGGCCAGCAGGCTCGTGACGGTTCCGTTCACGATGTCGTCGTGACCGACGATCCGCCGCGCTACCTCCTGGGTGATGCGGCTGAAACGATCCCTGAATTGATCGATGGATTGAGCGACAGCGGTAACAGTCATTGTTTGCGGGTGAAGTAGGTCTGGACTCCGGCTCGACGTGTCTCAGGAATTGGAGGCGGCGCGACGGCGCGACTGCCGTCAGAATGGCCAACCGCGGTGCGCGAATAGGCGGTCGCCGCGGTTCCTCGCTCGGTCTTCCGGCGGTCCTCGCTGTGCACATCGCCACTCACATCGTCTTCATGCGCTTCAATGACTTCGTGGCGCAGCGCCTTCGCAATATCGGGCATCGTGCCGCCGCCATTGGGCGACGATGATGCACCGCCGGCACCGGCTCCCGGAGGCGCATCCGCCTGTGCGGAATCCTGCTTCGAGAGTGCCACCATTCCGACGCCCGCGATCGCATTCGCATCGCGCGCCGATTCGGTCGCGCCTGCCATGTCGACGCCACCGTTCGGTTCCTTTTCGTCGCTCTTTTCCAGGCCGGCTGAATCGAGCTCCGCATCATCCTTTGAAAGATTCTTGGCGAGCTGATCCAGTGCATCCTTGAGTTCGGACGAAGAGGTCTTGCTGGCATCGCGCTGGGCGCGCTGGGCCAGATCCTTCATCGCCGCTTTGTCGTCGAGCTGCTGGAGCCGATCGGAGGCGAGCGCGCGCGCGAGCGCAGCCAGCGCCTCCGGATCCTTGATCGACTGAAGTTTGTTCAAGGCGTCCAGCAGCGCGGCGTCTCCGGGGCGAAGCGCGGCCAGCTGTTCCTTCTCGATCGCTGTCAGAAGATCCTCGAGTTCCTGCGGCAGGTCTGCCGGCAATCCCTCGACGGCAATTGTCGGGACCTTGCGCGTGGCCGCAGCGGGAGTCGCTTCCGGGATCGCCGTGACCGCTCGCGGACGCTGCGGAAACGCGAATGCCAGGACGAGCGTGACCGCAATCATGACACCGGTGGCAATCCGGGCGCGCGGTGCGCGAACTGCCGGATAGTGTTGACCGAAGTCGATCGATTCGAGGCGCGTGGCCGCATGTTGCAGATGGAACTCGGCCCATGGATCACTCCTGCAGTGAGACGCAAACCACGCCGCACTTCGCAGCTCGCCGTGGAGATGCACTTCGGTATCGATTGCGGCGGCCGTTTGATCGGAGACACGATCGATGCGACGGCGCACAATGGCAAACACCGCCCATGCCAGGCAGGCGAAGACCAGGAGCGCGAGCGGGACGATCGGCGACGCGTGAACCCAACGAACAACCAGTGATAAGACGAGAACCAGCGCGGCAATCGCAGGCGCGATTCTCCAGAGCAGCCGGCTTGTTTCTCGTGCGCGACGCTGGCGCACTGCGACGCTAATCGCAGACAGCACTCGCTCTTCAGGTCGATTCAGGCAAACCCCCAAATATCTATTCTACTTGTCTCTTACGGCAGTTCCTTGATCCCGAGGTTCCGCCAGCGCCAAAAACCCCCCTGCACCCACCGCGACGGGCCGCCGTGGACCTGAATGGCGACCGGGCCTTCGGTAATCCCGCCAATGGCGTTATTGGCGACGTCGGTGAAGTCGGTGATCTGCACGTCGTTGAACCACACCTGGACGTGAGGGGTTTCCCCTTCCATCCGGACCCGAACCGCGTTCCAGTCGTCGCGCTTCCAGGCCTTCACCCACGGTCGATCCGCCTGATTCCCCTGACCGAACCCCGGCGGTGGTCCCTGCGGTGCAGCTGCCGCACCTCGCGCAGGTGGAGATGCAGCAGTGCCTGCCGCCGGCGTCGCCGCGCGCCCACCCGGCGCAGGAGCGCCAGCCCTTCCCCGTCCGCCGACGCCAGTCATGCCGCCCTCACCAATGACGCTCCCCATGCCTCCATTTGGCAGGAAGTCCATCGTCACCTGGTAGGCAGCACCGGATTCGGTGCTGCGGAGAAAGATGCCGCTGTCACATCCCCAATCGGGCTTGACCTCCATGTACAGTTCGAAATTCTTGTACTTCTTGTCGGTCAACAGAATCCCTCCGCCGCCAAGTGGGTTCTGCGTCGCGACGATCGCGCCGTGCATGACGAAGAAGTCCGGCGTCCGTCCATGATGGTTCGTCCGGCTGACATGCCAACCGGAAAGTGTCGTGCCGTTGAATATCGGGATGAATCCGTCCGGAACTGTGACGGGAGGCGGCGCGACGGCGGAGCCGATGAAGTTCGGAGGAAAGAACGTCGGAGGCGCGTCCGCCTGCGCCGGTTGCGGTGCCGTGGTCGGCGGCAGCCGCGTTGATGCTGGCTGCTGCGCAAACACAACTCCGACGGTCACCACCGGGACTCCGATCAATAGCAAGTGATGCACGCGCATGCTGATGCTCCTGAACAGAGCAGAGAGTATATGGCAAGTGGCAATGCCCAATGATCAATGCTCAATGCTCAATAAGAGAGCTGCCATTGAACATTGATCATTGAACATTCAGCGTCGGCCGCTGCGGTTTAAACGCGGGGTACGGCAGCGTATCCGGCAACACACGGATGCCCGTGGTCTCCTTGAACGGATGCTTCCCATCTCCGGGGAACGTCAGTTCAACAAAGAATGCCGTCCACCCTTTCGCCGGCGCGGCAACCTTTGCGACCCAGGTGTTCGGTCCACTCGGTGTGAGTGGCGTGCTGGTGTACGCGTTGCCGATCTTGTCCTGCCTGAAACTGCGCGCGTCGGGATTCGTTGCCTGCCACATCAGGACGCTGTCGGGTCGATCCTTGGCGACGATCTTGATCGAACCATCACGCTCGAACGTCCACTTGATCTGCGGACGCGGCATGTCTTTGACGACCATCCCGTAAAACGCCTGCAGATTGTCCTGCGCATCGGTCTTCTCCATCGAATGCGATGCGTTTGGCTCGTATCGGAGATGCTTTTCGCCCTTCAGGTCATCAAAGTAAAAACGCGACGAATCCGGCAGGAAGAACTGATCGCCAGACGCATTCAGCAGATACTTCGGCATCGTCAGACGGTCCCGGTACTCGTAAGGCTCTTCGATCTTCATGAGTGCGCGAAACTGAGGCGTGCCCATCCAGTTCATGATCCCCTGCTGCGTGTAGTCCTTTACCGCGTCCGACCAGTCGCCGTAGGCGCGATAGTGATGGACGAACGAGGGTTCCACGTTCAGCATGTCGATCACTGCGGGCGCAATCGCAATGACGCGTTGATCGACCGCCGCAGTCGTCCACGTGGTCCAGCCGCGCTTCGATGCGCCGGTCACGACAAAACGTGCGACACGACTGCCGCCACCGTCAGGCGTTGCCGCAAACGCCGTCACCGCATCCATCGCCCGCACGGCGCTCTTGGTCATCGGCAGGCGCGCCGGCCATTTCTCGTCGCCCGTCCGGAGATACTTGTTCCACGTGTAGGCGATGAAGTCGTCCTCACTGCGTGGCTTGTGCTCCGGATCGTCCTTGAACACGACGGGCTGGTTGGGGACCATCCGTAGTTCAGCCGTGACCGTTCCTGTCGTTTGCGCCGCCTCGAGCAGCCAGGCCGGCGGTTGCGTCGGCGCCGGACGTTCGAGGCTTCCACCAGTGATAAAGAGCAGCGCGACGTCGCTCGTCACTTTCGTCGGCCGGATCACGGTCAGCCAGTGCGTCCACAGAGGGCGCTCGACCTCCTGCTCGGTCAGCCACTTCTGAGACGTCATCTCGAGCAGCGTTGCCTTGACACCCTCGGGCGCTTGCAGATCGCGGACGGGTTTCCATGCGAAGTTCGGATCGGGGGCTGCCACATATCGATCCAGGGCAGTCTGCTCCGACGCGCGGGCGCGAGCGGACGGCTGTTGAGGCGCAGCGCCGATACCCGTTGAAGCGAGGACGAGGGTGGCCGCCATCGATAGTCGAGCGCTGTGCGAGATAACGTCGCGAAACATGATGCCTCCAGACAAGAAAGCCCGGCGTAGACGCATCCACGCCGGGCTTCAATTTACACCGTCGAATGAACGGTTACGAGCCTATCCGTGTTTTTCCGTGTTCATCCGTGGTCCATATCCTTCCGTATTCACCCGTGGTCGGTGTTCATCCGTGGCTTAGAACAGGAATCTCAGCGCGAGCTGCGTATCGCGCCGGTTTCCGTCCTTGCTAATGCTCCGACCAAAGTTCGCATTGGTCGGATCGGTATTCGGACCGCTCAGGTTCGGGTGGTTCGGGAAATTGAAAATCTCCGCGCGGAACTGGACCTTCGCCCTTCCAGGCAGCGCGAAGTTCTTGAACAACGCGAGGTCCCATTGCATATCCCCGGGATTGCGCAGCAGGTTTCGCGTTTCATTCCCAAACGTCCCCACTTTCGGACTCGCGAACGCCGCCGGGTTGAAAACGAAGTTCTGATCGGTGGCAACACCGCTGACGACGCCACCGGAGAACTTTCCATTGGAGTTGGCGTTGATGTCGCCGACGACGTCGACAGGCTGTCCGTTCGAACCTTCGCCGACGCCAGCGATGTCGTCCGTTCGAGTAATCGAGAACGGCGTCCCCGATCGCAGGAACGTCGCTCCTGAAATCTGCCAGCCACCCAGGGCGCTCTTCATCACGGATCCGCCGTCCCGCCAAAACGGCAGATCGTAGATGTAGTAGATCGACGCCACATGCTTGCGATCAAAGCTGGACGGTCCCCAATAGTTGGTGTCGTTGTAACTGTTCCAAAGAACGTTGCGTTTGTCGCTTCCGTTGTCCTCGGAATGGCCCAGCGTATACGCGACGCCGATTTTCAGGCCGTTGGTGTAGCGACGGTCGACGCTCAACTGGAAGCTGTTGTACTTCGAATACCCAGCGTTCTCGCTGACGCGAAGGGCTCCGTAACCTTTGTACGGACGCAGGGCAGCCACATCAACGCCGGGGTTTGCTTGCCTCGTGCCGGCCTGCAACTGGTTGATGTTGCGTTCTCGCGGAAGGTACAGTCCACGACGCCCCACGTAGGTCGCATCGACAACCAACCCGAAGGGGATTTCACGCTGCACACCGGCAGACCACATGTAGGACGTTGGGTGCTTGAACACCACGTCCTGGCCCTGCATTCCGAACGGCAGATTGTTCGGGCTGCCGCCGCCGCCGGGATTATCCACGCTGCCGTTCGCCACTGTGACCATCGGCTGGAACGGCGGGTTGCCGCCGAGCAGCGTCGAGTCGTTCAGCGTCACGCGGGTATGGAACACACCGGTGCTCGCGCGAACGATTGTGGCTTTATTCAGCGAGTACGACATGCCGAGTCGCGGCTCGAACGCGTTGTAATGGGTCTGGGAGAAGCCGCGCGGCTCGCCCCGGAAGAGCGCCTGCACCCTGGGATCCTGAGCCACCACCAGACTGTTGGCGTCCCCCTTGAATCCATCCCCAGGCAGAACGATGCCGTTAAAGCGGTCTCCGCCGGTAAGACGTCCCGTTGCTGGATCAATGACCGCTTCGGTCGCCTTGTTGTAGAAACGCGGATCGAAGTTCGCGATGTTATTCGTCTGCGAGTACCACGGCGGCCAGAGCGCCCAGCGCACTCCGCCTTCCACCGTCAGATTCGTCTGCGGCTTCCACGAATCCTGGACGAAGACGTCAGTCGCCAGTGCGCGCCATTTCGTAAACGCACGCTGCCCCAGCTCGGCGTAATTATTGAACAAACCGAGCGCCATGTCTGAAATGGCCAGACCGCTTCTCGCCGACGTGCTGTTCTGGAAGTCGAACAATCCATTCTGATTATTCGTTCCTCCGGGAATGGAGTTCACGTTGATCTGATCGAAGTCATCCTCGCCGGAATATTCAATCGCCACGCCACCCTTGACCGTGTGCCGTCCGTTGACCCACGTCGTTGCGTTCGAAACCAGGTGGATCGGTCCCTGCGACGATGACGGATATGGTCCGCCATCGATAGGGGTCCACGGCGCCGCCATCGTTGTCGTTGGGATCTTGTCCTCGATTTCCTTATTGGCCGGGAAGATGTACGGATAGTTGATCCCCGTCCGGCTCCGCTTGTACAGCCCGGTCTCGGTGAACACGTTGATGAACACCTGATCGAGCGAGTGTGAGTAGCTGAACTCGTTGATCAGCGTTGGGGTAAAGGTGCTGGTCCAGTTGAAATTCTGCGTTCCATTTGGACGATCCCAGTCGGTGCGTGCGAATGGGAACGTGCCGCGGAATGCATCGACCGCGACCCAGTTGTACTTGGAATACCGGTAGGTGAACTGGTTCTTGTCGTTCAACCGGTAGTCGATCCGGATGTTATCCTTCCGCTGATCCTGCGGGTTCTCGCTGTTGAAAATGGCGTTAGCCGTGCCCGACCGATAACCGGGTGTCGGTAGCGGGTACAGATTCATCAGCGCGACCCCATTGGGCGAGAGCCGACTGGTCGGGATGATATTTCCCTGGAACGGCTGACCCGTCTGCGGATCGCGGATGATTTGTGCACTGCTGTAGAAGCCGCTGCTTGGAGTCAGCAACTCGCTGAAATCACCTCTTCGCATCGCTTCGGTCGGCACCGTCGCGGTGTTGGTCTGGATCGCGAAGAAGTCAACCCACTCCTGCGCGGCGAAAAAGAACGCCTTGTCTCTGAACATCTCGCCGGGAATCGGGCCGCCAATCGAGTAGCCATACTGCTTCTGGTTGAACGGGGCGGGACCGGAGTTCTCGAGCGCGTTCGGACTGCGATTACGCGCCCACGTGTTCGCCTGCAGCTTGTCGTCGCGCATGAACAACGACGCGCTTCCGGAATACCGCGAGCTACCCGCTTTCGAGATAAATCGAATCTGGCCGCCGCTCGCGCGGCCGTATTCGGGCATGTAATTGGCGGTCAGGACTTGAACCTCCTGGACCGCATCAACGTTCTGCGTCCCGATGATCGCTCCCGCCGATCGCGTGCGGACGCCGATGGCGCCGTCGATATAGATGGCGTTCTCTTCGGGCCGGCCGCCGTTGATGCTGAAACCGCCATTAGAGAACGACGCGAAGCCAACATTGTTAAAGTTCCCGCCGATCACACCTGCCTTGAGGGCCGGCACACCCAGTGGGTTGCGGCCTGAAAATGAGAGAAGCTCGATGTCCTTCGCCTCAACCGTCTTCCTAACGGCGACGTCGGTTTGAAGCGGCGTAGCCTCGGCCGTGACCGTTACGGCTTCGGTGATTGCGCCCGTCTCGAGCGCGAAGTTGATCGTCTGCGCTGCCCCGGCGTCGAGTGTGACGCCCTGCCGAAGCGCTTTCTTGAATCCCTGGAGCTCGGCAGAGACGTCGTACTTTCCGCCAGGTAAATTCGGGATCGTGAAAAATCCCGACGAATCGGTGACCGTCGTGCGTGTCAACTGTGTGTCCAGGTTGGTGACCGTGACCGTCACGCCGGGGACCACCCCGCCCTGGGAATCTTTCACGGTGCCGGAAACCTGGCCTCGGTCGAACTGCGCTGCGGCCGGCAATGCCGTCAGCAGCACGCAGCCAAGCGCGGCTGCGCAGTACCGAAGGAACACTCTCATCAATTGACCTCCTCCTGAGGCAAATCAGTGACTTCCAGACGCGCACGCTACGCCCGCAATGGGGGGGAAGTCAAGTTCTACGGGTAGTTTGCAGTTCCCAGTTACCAGTTCCCAGTGTATCGGGACGACGGGCGCCGGACGGGTGATTCGAACTGGAAACTGGAGACTGGAAACTGGCAACTATCTAAATCGCTTTTGCAGCTTCTCCAACTCAGCGCTACCAGGGCAGAGCTGGTCGTAAGGCAATTGAACGAGCGGAGTGTCGACGGTGTTGCTTTGCTCGTGCATGTCGATCGAGTCGGGTGAGAGATAGAGCAATCCGGTGGCAACTTCGCCTGCTTTTTGCCGCTCTCGGATGTAGGTGTAGGTGGTGTCGCGATCGGTCGGATCGAAGTCGTCGGCAATCTTGCGCAGGCGGACCCAGGTGCCGTCGTGAAGCATGACAGTGCGGACGGCGCCGGGATCGTACTGCGCGGTGATGGCGACGGCCGGCGCGACGAAGTCGGCGTGAACGACTTCGACATTCTTCTCACGCGTGTAGGCGTAGCTCTTTGTTGAGCCTTCGTGATCGTTGAACGTGACGCAAGGAGAAATGACATCGATGAACGCAAAGCCCTTGTGCTTGAGACCCGCCTTGAGCATTGGGACCAGCTGAGCCTTGTCGCCGGAGAAGCCGCGCCCGACGAAGGTTGCGCCCAGCGACAACGCCAGGAGGCATCCATCGATCGCCTCCATCGTGTTCTCCTCTCCCTTCTTGCTGAGAGAGCCGGGATCTGCCGAGGCGGAAAACTGCCCTTTGGTCAATCCATAGACGCCGTTGTTCTCGAGAATGTAGAGAACGTTCACGTTGCGCCGGATGGCATGGCAGAGTTGCCCGAGCCCGATCGACAGGGAGTCGCCGTCCCCGGAGACGCCGATGTAGGTGATGTCGCGATTGGCGGCGTTGGCACCCGCGACCAGGGCGGGCATGCGTCCGTGAACGCCGTTGAAACCATGCGCCTCGCGCAGGAAGTAGGCCGGCGTCTTCGACGAACAGCCAATGCCGGAGAGCTTTGCCACCTTGTGCGGTTCGATGGACAGTTCCCAGAACGCCTGGATGATCCCGGCGGTAATCGAGTCGTGGCCGCAGCCGGCGCACAGCGTCGTGATCGACCCTTCATAGTCGCGCCGGGTGAGCCCGATCTCGTTCCGCTGGAGCGCGGGATGGTGCACCTTCGGTTTCGCGATGTAGGTCATGCCGCCTTCTCCAGCTTCGCCTTTACCCCGGCGATCACGTGATGCGCACTCATCGGGAAGCCGCCGTAGTAGCGAACCGACTCGAGCCTTTCGAGCGCGACGCCGGTCTCGAGCGTCAGCAACGTGCGCAGCTGCGCATCCCGATTCTGTTCGACGACGAAGTTGACCTGGTGCGACTCGAGAAACGATCGCACGTCGTCGCCGAACGGAAATCCACGAACGCGCATGTAATCAATCGCGAATCCCTCTGCCGCGAGCAGGTCGAGGGCTTCTACACACGCCGCATGGCAACCGCCGACGGTCACGAGGCCGAGCTTCGCCCCACTCGTCGTCTTGACAATGGGCGCCGGCACCGCCCGCGACGCGTGCTGGATCTTTCTGTCGATCCGATCCAGCACCTCGACATATTCCTCGCCGTCTTCAGTGTAAATACCGAAGCGGTTGTGCCCGGACCCTCGGGTGAAATAGGAGCCGTTCGGATGCACACCGGGGAGCGTTCGATACGGGATGCCGTCGCCATCGACGTCAAGATATCGATGGAACGTCTTCACCGTGTCGAGTTCCTCAGCGGACAGCACCTTGCCGCGATCCGGCCGATACCCGTCGTCCCACGACAGTTTGGGAATCATCCAGTCGTTCATCCCGATATCGAGATCGCTCAGCACGAACACCGGCGTCTGATACCGTTCAGCGAGATCGAAGGACGCGACGGCGAACTCGAATGCCTCGCGCGGATCGCTGGGATACAAGCAAATGTGACGCGTGTCGCCGTGCGATGCGTAGGCGCAGAGCATCAAATCGCCCTGCTGCGTGCGCGTCGGCATTCCTGTGGACGGTCCGGTGCGCTGCACGTCGAAGATCACCGCCGGGACCTCAGCATAATAGGCAAGGCCGATGAACTCGGTCATCAAGGAAATGCCCGGACCCGCTGTCGGCGTAAAAGCGCGTGCTCCGGCCCACGACGCACCGATCACCATCCCGACCGCGGCCAGTTCGTCCTCCGCCTGGAGGATTGCGAAGCGATTTCGATTGGTATCCGGCTCACGACGGTATTTCTGGCAGAATCCTTTGAACGCCTCCATCAACGACGTCGCCGGCGTAATCGGATACCAGGCGCCAACGGTCGCTCCCGCGTAGAGGCAACCGAGCGCCGCGGCGGTGTTGCCGTCGATCAGAATGGAATCGGCGGTCTTGTCCATCGACTGGAGATGAATCGGCAAGGGACAGGAGAAACTCTTCTTGGCGTAATCGAAGCCGATATCGATCGCCTTCTGGTTTGAGTCCATCAGCGCCGGCTTGCGCGAGAACTTTTCCTTCAGCAGCTCGCGGATGATCGCCGTGTCCATGTCGAGCAACGCACTGAGCGCGCCGGCATACGCGATGTTCTTCATGAGAATACGTTCGCGCACGCCAGAAAATTGCTCGTTGCACATTTCCGCGAGGGGAATGCCGAGATACGTGACGTCGGGCCGAATCAGGCGCGGGTCCAGCGGCCAGGTCGAGTCATAGAGCAGCCAGCCACCGGTCCGTAGTTCGCTGACATCCTTCTGATACGTCGCCGGGTTCATCGCGACCATGAGATCGAACACGGGCGTCCGCGCGGTGTAGCCATGCTGGTTCACGCGGATCTCGTACCACGTGGGCAGGCCCTGGATGTTCGACGGGAACACGTTCTTCCCCGTGACCGGCACACCCATGCGAAAGATGGCCTGCATGATCAGACCGTTGGCCGATGCGGATCCGGTTCCGTTGGCGGTCGCGATTTTGAAAGCGAAGTTGTTGACTCTGTCCATTGAAATTGAAAGCTTCCAGCTACCAGCTGCCAGCTACCAGCTTCCAGCTGCCAGCTCTTGCTCGTTTTCTCAAACCAGCAACCTGAAGC
>Ga0207701_10000328_pt1 | contig 48742 bp, 44 predicted proteins | sample KBSSwiSSwithPhiX_FD_184294 | JGI IMG/M metagenome (GOLD analysis project Ga0207701, IMG submission 184294) | Switchgrass rhizosphere bulk soil microbial communities from Kellogg Biological Station, Michigan, USA, with PhiX - S5 (SPAdes) (version 2) | ecosystem: Environmental > Terrestrial >... | reverse complement strand
TGGGTCCACGAGATTTGACGGGAGCCCGAAGGTTTCGCGCGATGGAAGCAGGCTCGTGTTTGCATCCTCGCGCGATGGCGATCAGGCAATCTGGGTTTCAGCGACCGACGGTCGAGACGCAAGGCGAATCGCCGGGTTTCACGGGTACCCTGCTGGTGCCCCGCGGTGGTCACCCAGCGGGAATAGGGTTGCATTCGATGCGGCAATCGACGGGCACTCGAACATCTTTGTCGTCAGCGCAGAGAGAGGGGAGCCCATGCCCCTGACGAGAGAGTCCGGAGAGAACGTGGCCCCCAGTTGGTCCCGCGACGAACAGTGGATCTACTTTGGGTCGAACCGGACCGGTCGCTACGAGGTGTGGAGAGTCTCGCCGGCTGGTGGCCCTGCAATACGGGTCACCCACGATGGAGGATTTGCGCCAGTTGAATCGGATGACGGCGAATTCATCTACTACGTGAAGGGGCTTCAAATTCGCGGAATCTGGCGCATTCCGGTTCAGGGTGGACCAGAGGTTCCCATCTTGGACGGACCCGTCTCTGGATTCTGGGGGTACTGGGCGCTGCTCCCGCATGGCATTGTGTTCGCGATCCAGGATCGAAATGGTCGTGCACACGCGCACGTGAAGTACTTCAACCTTAGCAGTAAGCAGGAAACGCCTCTCGGAGATCTCGATGCTCCCGCGTTTCGCTGGAATCCGCACTTCACAGTTTCTCACGACGAGAAATGGATTTACTACGTGAAGAGGAAACAAGCGGACACGTCTGACATCATGCTCGTGAAGAATTTCCGCTGAATTAAACTTGCCGCTGGAGGCACGCAATATGCGAACGACGTTCAATGGGAGAGCGCGGCGACTCAGTGCTGCGGCTGCAGGCGTAGCACTGGCGATTGGGATGAGCAGCGTCGATGCGCGTCAGGCGCAGGCACCAACGACACAAACACCTCAACCAGCGGCAACCGCGCCGGCGCAGGGGCAACGTGGTCGGGGCAACGGAGCGGCCCAGGCGGCGGCAGAGGGGGCTGTGCGAAATGCCGAAGGCGCCATCATTGGGTTCACCGCGCTGGCGGAGATCCCGGGTACACCCTGGCGCATTCACGACATCGCCCGGCCGCATCCGCGCGTGATTACGCCAGGTGCAGCTCCCGGTGCGGCGCCATCGGACGCGATCGTGCTCTTCGATGGCAAGGACCTGTCGAAGTGGGCGTCCGCGCGCACTGGTCAGGACGCGACGTGGCCGGTGAAAGATGGCTACTTCGAAACCGGCGCCGGCAGCGGCTCGATCGTGACCCGCGAAAAGTTCGGCGATGTTCAGCTCCATGTCGAATTCGCGACGCCAAGCCCCGGACGCGGGTCGAGCCAGGACCGGGGCAACAGCGGCGTGAGGTTCATGGACCGGTACGAAGTGCAGGTGCTGGATTCGTACGAGAACGTCACCTACGCCGACGGTCAGGCCGCGGCGATCTACGGCGAATATCCACCACTCGTCAACGTTGCCCGGAAGCCAGGTGAGTGGCAGACCTACGACATCGTCTTCGAGGCGCCGAAGTTCAATGGCGCGACGCTCGTCGCCCCTGCCTACATCACGGTGTTCTGGAACGGCGTGCTCGTGCAGCATCGACGTCCCGTCATGGGGTCGACGTCGGCGACGACGACGCAGCACTCGTACACGCCGCACGATCCCGAACTGCCGCTGGCGCTGCAGGATCACAATCATCCGGTTCACTATCGCAACATCTGGATCCGAAGACTCGCGGGATATGACTTGCCGGAAGGGAAGTAGTTTTTCGCGGCTCGCGGCTCGTCCACCCTCGCGGCGCTGACGTCTGAGCGGGAAGCTGGAAGCTAAGAAACGAACCGTCTGATCGGAATCGGTTCGGATCCCCACGCGCGTGCAATGATGTCTACGGCGGATTGAACCAGACTGCTCATCGCGAAACCGTCGTGAGCCAGCGCGCGGAGGAACACCTGCTCCGGTGACGTGGTCCGCCCAAAAGCCACCAGCGCGTCGGTCCCTGCCACGGCGATCGATGAGTCTGGCGGCACACCGTGCCAGAACCCGGAGGCCACGTACTCATGGCCTTCGAGGATGCCCGACCCGGCGGCAAGATTCGAGTTCGCGTCGATCTCCAAGGCATCGGCGAACACGGGCTGGCCATCGATGGTGACGACCGTTCGGCTCGAGAGACGTCGGAACCGCAAGTATTCGCCGCGGGTCCGACGTCCAGTCGCCCAGCACTCGACGATACCCAGTCGGGACTGAGGATCGGCCGCGATCTTGACCCGCTGTTGAAAACAACTGTCCGCAAACGGAATCGTCAATCCTGGGTAGTACTCGAGCTGGCCGCCGGGAGCGACGACGAGGTTGACCGACTGCGTCGCCTGGGTGCCCTCTGCCATGCCAAGGATGCGTGACGCGGCCTGCATGATGACGACCGCACGGGCGCCGCGTTCGACCGTTACGTCAATGCGGCAGTCATCGCCGGCGCAGAGGCCCGGGCCGAGCGTCAGGATCTGGACCAGCAGTCCGCCTCCTGCGAGCGGAAAGGGGCGCACGATTTTCAGCGGCGCCGAGACATACGCGTGCGCGAGCGACGTGTCCGCACCCCGCAACGCGAAGACGAGCTCGAGTCGTCCATTCACCGCTGTCCGGCGGTGCCGCTCGAAAGCAATCACGCGACCTCGAACAGGACCTGCCGCCGGATCCACTCGATGACGTCGTTGAGGCCATCGCCGCGTTTGAGGTTGGTGAAGACGACCGGTTTGCCCTCCCGCGCGGCCGCCGCGTCGCGCGCCATCACGCCAAGGTCGGCGCCGACGCTGGGCGCGAGGTCGATCTTGTTGATGACGAGCAGATCGCTTCGCGTAACGCCGGGACCGCCCTTGCGCGGCACCTTATCTCCGCCGGCGACGTCGATGACGTAGATGCTGACGTCGACGAGTTCCGGGCTGAACGAGGCGGCGAGATTGTCGCCGCCGGATTCGAGAAAGACAATCTCGACGTCGGGGAATTTCGCGCGCATCTCGTCGAGCGCTTCGTGATTGATCGAAGTGTCCTCGCGAATCGCCGTGTGTGGACAGCCGCCGGTTTGAACACCGCGAATGCGTTCAATCGGCAGCGCACCGGAGCGCATGAGGAACTCGGCGTCCTCGTGGGTGTAGATGTCGTTCGTAACGACCGCGAGGCTGTAGCGATCGCGAAGCTGTTTACAGAGACTGTCGAGAAGGGCGGTCTTCCCCGAGCCGACGGGCCCTCCCACGCCGATTGTGACGCTCATCATCTAGATCCTTTGGTCGAGGCGGCAGCCGCTGTCGAACTGCACGGCTGACGGCTACGTCGAAGATCCGAAGATCCGAAGGAAGCGGGATGAACAACGCCTCAAGATTGAAACAACCTGGTCCGGAGTCCACCCTGCTGATGACATCGAATATCGAGCGCCGGCGTGCACGTAAACAACTCCTCCTCGCTCGCATCGACCGCCCGCAGCACCGCGGCTTCGAGCGCCGGCTGGAATTCAACGATCAGCTCTTGTCCCTGCGCCGGACTGATAGACATGCACCGAGTCGCCGCTGCGATAGTTGCAGAGAGGAGGCTGTGCGCGTAGGCGACGAGCAGTTCCCGTCGCGGCAACTCGAGGAGCCGTCCCGCTGCTCCAATCACGAGTGCGTGATGCGGCGGATCAATTGTCAGCGACGTGAAACGGCCGGGGTACAGCCGTTCCAGCAGCGACAACGTCCGTCGTCCCTGGCGCACACTCGTCTGGTGCACCGACGGAATGATTTTCTGCGCGGTCACGTTCGCGGCCAGTCGGGCAAGCTCTCTCGTCGCGTCGGGCCGGTTGGCCGCGGACCACGCCAGTGCAGAGCCCACTAGTTCGCTACGTCCCCATCCCTGAGCGATCTGCGATGCAATCAGCTGGCGCAGCTCAGGAAGTCGGGCGCCGCACTGGCCGTAGGTTTCCAGGCCGCCCGAATGGGCGAATGCGCCGACCGGGAACTGCGAATCGAACAGCTGCAGCAACCGCAGCAGCTGCAGGTCCTGCATCAATGCGAGTGCTCCCCGGGAGCACGCCCGTGAAACGGTCTCCGCGCTCGCTCGCACGACACGCCCGCTCTCGCCAGCCGCTCGGCGAGCACATCGTCAGCCAGCGCGATGACGTCGTTTCCGAACGCGTGGATATCGCGGTGCATGTTGCCGATCAGATGTCCGACACGCGCCGCTTCAGCCAGGTCGCGCGGACGCACGACCAGCACATCCTCGTCTGCCGCGGTCACCACGTACGCAACCTGGGCGTCGTGGTGGAGGAGCTGACCCGGGTGAAGAATCGTGCCCGTCGGCAGCTCCAGAGCGAGCACCACGCCGTCGGGTGCCTCGACCAGTCGCCGAACGCGTCGTCGATCGATGGCGCTCATCGGAAGTTCGACGATCGGCAGGCCGGCCGGAGCCTCGGCGTGGAGCTGGATCACGCGAATGGGAGTCATTGAGGACGACATGATCGTGCCTAAAAAAGAAAGTACCGCTGCGCCAGAGGCAGCAATGTTGCGGCCCTTGGTTCGATGCGCTCACCGTCAATCGTGACCGTATACCTCTCCGCGTCGATATCGATCTGCGGAAGCGCATCGTTGAGCACCATATTTCGCTTTCCAATCGACCGCGTGTTGCGCACGGGAAGCAGCGTTCTGCGCAGAGACGGCGGCAGCTTCTTCGCATCGATCGACGCACGTGAAACGAAGGCCGCCGTGAGCGAGCTTCGCGCCCGGCCGAGAGCGCCGAACATCGGACGATAGCGTACTGGTTCGGGAGTCGGAATCGACGCGTTCGGGTCGCCCATGAGCGCCGCGGTAATCATGCCGCCGACGAGGATCAGGTCAGGTTTGACGCCGAAGAACGCCGGCGACCAGAGCACGAGATCCGCACGCTTGCCGACTTCAATTGAGCCGACGTAATCGGCGATGCCGTGGGCGACCGCCGGATTGATCGTGTATTTGGCCACGTACCTTCGGGCCCGCAGGTTGTCGCTGCTCGACGCGTCGCCGGGCAATCTACCCCTCGTCTCTCTCATGACATGAGCCGTCTGCCAGGTGCGCGTGATCACTTCACCGACGCGCCCCATTGCCTGCGAGTCGGACGACATCATGCTGATCGCGCCGAGATCGTGCAGCACATCCTCGGCCGCCATGGTCTCGGGTCGAATTCGCGACTCCGCGAACGCGACGTCTTCCGGCACCTGCGGATTCAAGTGGTGGCAGACCATCAACATGTCCAGGTGTTCGTCCAGCGTGTTCGTCGTATACGGCATCGTCGGGTTGGTGCTCGACGGGAGGACGTTTGGCTGGGCACAGACTTTCAGGATGTCCGGTGCGTGGCCGCCGCCCGCCCCTTCACTGTGGTAGGTGTGAATCGTCCGTCCGTTGATCGCCGCGAGCGTGTCCTCGACGAACCCGGACTCGTTGAGCGTGTCGGTGTGAATCGCGACCTGCACGTCGTGCTCGTCAGCGACCCTGAGCGCCGCGTCGATCGCCGCCGGCGTGGTGCCCCAGTCTTCGTGCAGCTTCAGGCCGATCGCCCCGGCGACGATCTGTTCCGTCAATGGTTCGATGCGCGTCGCGTTGCCCTTGCCGAGGAAGCCGAAGTTGAGCGGAAGCCCCTCGGCCGCTTCGAGCATCCGGTGAATGTTCCATTCGCCGGGCGTGCACGTCGTGGCGCGCGTGCCGTCGGCCGGACCGGTGCCACCGCCGATCATTGTGGTCACGCCGCTGTAGAGCGCTTCCCACGCCTGTTGCGGGCTGATGAAATGAATGTGCGAGTCGATGCCGCCGGCGGTGACGATCCGGTGTTCCCCCGCGATGATCTCGGTAGACGGTCCGATCTCCAGACCCGGTGTGACGCCATCCTGAATATCCGGGTTGCCGGCCTTGCCGATCGCCGAGATCCGGCCGTTGCGAACACCGACGTCGGCCTTCACCACGCCCCAGTGGTCAAGGATGATCGCATTTGTGATGACCAGGTCCGGCGCGCCGGACGAACGAGTGGCCTGCGACTGCCCCTGACCGTCGCGTATGACCTTGCCTCCGCCGAACACGACCTCGTCGCCGTACCGGGCAAAGTCTTTTTCGATCTCGATGAAGAGCGCGGTGTCGCCCAGACGAACGCGATCGCCCGTGGTCGGGCCGTAGAGGTCGGCGTAGGTCCGCCTCGTGACCTTCACTTGTGCTCTCCGGTGAATCCGCGGGCCGTGGCGCGCTCGATCGCTTGTTCGCGCCCGCTGTCCAACGGGCCATTGACCAGCCCGCTCATCCCGAACGCGACACGTTTTCCGCTGAATGGGACCAGATCGACTTCGCGTCCTTCGCCAGGTTCGAATCGAAGCGCCGTGCCGGCGGGAATATCGAGCCGATGGCCATACGCCTTCGCGCGATCGAAGCGCAGGTATCGATTGACCTCGAAGAAGTGCGTGTGCGATCCGACCTGGATAGGTCGATCGCCATGGTTGTCGACGCGTATTCGCACGCGCGTCTGACCAGCGTTCAAATCGATCGGCTCGTCGCGAAGCACGAATTCGCCGGGAATCATCGTCAGCGGATCGGATCGTGGACGGTTACGAGCTTCGTACCGTCAGGGAATGTTCCTTCGACCTGGACCTCATGGATCATCTCGGAAACACCCTCCATCACATCGCCGCGCGTCAATACCTGAGCGCCGAGCGTCATCAACTCGGCGACGGTCTTTCCGTCGCGGATCCCCTCGAGGACTTCGGCGGTAATCAGCGCGACAGCTTCGGGGTGGTTGAGCTTGAGCCCGCGCGCGCGTCGTCGTCGAGCAACGTCAGCCGCGGTAAAGATCAGGAGCTTGTCGATCTCTCGTTCGGTCAGTCGCATGAGGGCAATCAGTCGGCGGCGACGGATTCCGGCTCCGCAGCGTTGGGGCGGCGATGCCCACCCGGCGGCGCGAGCTTCAATCGCGGCAGGATTCGTGTGAGCGTGTCCATCATCTCGCGGACCATGCGCGGCACGCGGTCGGCGCGGAGGTGAACCCAGCCGGTTTCGCGCACGAGTGTCTGGCCTTCAATCCGGGCGACCGACAGGCTTCCGCCCCGGATTTCCCTCGCCACAGCCTGGTAGGGGACGATGCTGACGCCGAGGCCGGAGGCCACCATGGACTTGATGATCTCAACGTTTTCCGTTTCGGCGACAACCCGCGGCTTGATGTCGGCGCGGACGAAGAACTCGTCGATCACCCGCCGGGTGTTGGAGCCTCCTTCGAACAGGATGAACGGCTGACGCACGAGCGCCGCGGGACCGACCGCCCGCCCGTTCGACAGCTTGTGGCCAGCGGCGGAAACCAGCAGCAGCTCCTCACGGATCACCGGAACGGTGACGAGCGACGCATCGTCGATCGGCAGCGTCAGCAGTCCCAGATCCGCAGCTCCCGCCCGAAGCTTGCGGACCAGGCGCGGCGTGCCGCCGGTGATGACCTTGATGTCGACGTCGGGGTGGTGACGCCGAAATTCTTTGAGCAGCGTCGGAAAGACGTAGAGGCAGACGGTCATTCCGCCAACCAGCCGCAGCGTTCCGGAGAGCTTCTTCTTGGTGTCGAGAATGCTCTCGGACGTGTCTTTGATGTCGGCGAATACGCGGTGGCTCAGCTGCAGCAGCGTCTCGCCGGTCGGCGTGATCTGAATCCGGCGACCGAACCGGATGAAGAGCGGCTCCTTGAACTCTTCTTCGAGCAGCAGGATCTGTCGGCTGATCGCCGACTGCGAAACGTTCAGACGGGCGCCCGCGGCGGTAAATGAACCGCTCTCGGCAATCGCGCGCAGGATTTCCAACTGTCTGAGGTCCATCGTACTGAAATGCTGAATTCTGAATGCTGAATGCTGATTGATCAAGCCCGATTAAATCAACATTCAGCACTCAGCATTCAGCATTCCATTACACCCCGGCGGGCTGGCGGTGCTTGACCGGCTTCAGGAACGGCATCAGCTCGCGCAGCCGCGCGCCCACTTCCTCGAGCTTCTGATTCTGCTCCTTCTCGCGCTGAGCATTGAACCAGGGGCGTCCTTTGCGGTCCTCTTCGATCCAGTTTCTGGCGTAGGTGCCGTCCTGGATCTCGGCGAGCATCTTCCGCATCTCCTTGCGGGTCTCGTCGGTGATGATCCGCGGACCGCCCGTGTAGTCTCCGTGCTCCGCGGTATCGCTGACCGAGTAGCGCATGTAGTTGAGACCGCCCTGGTACATGAGGTCGACGATCAGCTTCAGCTCGTGCATGCACTCGAAATACGCGATTTCAGGCTGATAGCCGGCCTCCACCAGTGTTTCGAACGCAGCCTTGATCAGCGCGCTGACGCCGCCGCAGAGCACGGTCTGCTCACCGAACAGGTCCGTCTCGGTTTCCTCCGCGAACGTGGTTTCGATGACGCCCGCTCGAGTGACGCCGATGCCCTTGGCATAGGAGAGCGCCACGTCCTTCGCCTTGCCGGTGGCGTCCTGGTGAATGGCCAGCAGCGCCGGTGTGCCCGCGCCTTCCTGATAGAGCTCACGAACGCGGTGGCCCGGCGACTTCGGAGCAATCATCGACACATCGATATCTTTCGGGATGTCGAGCGTGCCGAATCGGACGTTGAAACCGTGCGCGAACATCAACGTCTTGCCGGCAGACAGATTGGGCCGAATGGCCTCGCGATACAGTGCCGCCGTCACCGTGTCGGGCACGAGCACCATGATGACGTCCGCCCATGCGGATGCCGCCGCCGGATCGTTGACGGTCAGGCCATCGGCCTGTGCTTTCGCGCGGGACTTGCTGCCCGTGTGAAGTCCGACGCGTACGTCCACGCCGCTGTCGCGCAGATTCAATGCGTGCGCGTGTCCCTGCGATCCGTAACCGAGGATCGCCACCTTGCGTCCGCGAATCAGCGCGAGATCAGCATCGGCGTCGTAATAAATCTTGGGCACAAAAACCTCCGGGGAGCGAAACTTTGACAGTTTTAGGTTTTGAGTTTTAGGTTTTTCGGTTTTATGCTTCGTTCTTCGTTTTTGCTTTTCGCGAGCCGCGAGCCGCGAGCCGCGAGCCGCGAATCAGTCTCTACACCGAATACGAGACCCCCGTCTCAGCATCGGGGATTGCCGCGGCTGGACCGCCAGCACCGGGCCTCCGGCTGCCGACACCGCGCGACATCGCCACGCGGCCGGTGCGAACCATCTCGAGCACGCCGTACGGACGAAGCACGTCGAGCAGACCGTCGATCTTGGCTTCCGATCCGGCCATTTCGATGACGATTGATTGCGGCGACACGTCGACGACCCGCGCGCCGAACACTTCGGCGAGCTGCATCAGCGACGGTCGGTGTTCGCGATCCGCGCTCACCTTGATGAGCGCGAGATCGCGGATGACGGCAGGCCGCTCCGTGATGTCCTCCACCCGGATGACGTTGATCAGCTTGTAGAGGTGCGCCTCGATCCGGTGGGCGCCGCCGGCGTCGGTTTGAACGACGACGGTCATCCGCGAAACGCCCGGAGTCTCGCTGTGACCGACGGCGAGCGACGTGATGTTGAAGCCACGGCGCCGGAACAGCGACGCGACCCGGTTCAGCACGCCGGGCACATCCTCGACGTAAACGGTGAAAGTATGCATCGTCATGGGATTCCTCGTTACACGTCCGCGCCGGTCTCGACGATCGGATTGGGCCGCCGGATCATCGCGTGCAGATCCGCGCCCGCGGGCACCATCGGATAAACGGTATCTTCCTGTTCCACTCTGAAGTCCACGACCACTGGTCCGCCGTGGTTGCGTGCCTGATCGACGGCGGGCAGCACCTCACCGCGTTTCGTCACGCCGATGCCGAGGATGCCGAACGCCTCGGCCAGCTTGACGAAGTCAGGCCCCGACAAGGGCGTGGCGGCGTAGCGGCGCTCGTAGAAGAACTCCTGCCACTGACGCACCATGCCGAGATAGCCGTTGTTGATAATCGCGACCTTGATGGCGATGCCTTCCTGCACAGCGGTGGCGAGCTCGCACATCGTCATCTGGAAACCGCCGTCGCCGACGATGGCCCAGACCTCGGCGTCGGGGCGGGCTCGCTTCGCGCCAATCGCTGCAGGAACCGCGAAGCCCATCGTGCCGAGGCCGCCGGAAGTGATGAGCGAGCGCGGCGCCTCGTGATGGTAATACTGCGCTTCCCACATCTGATGCTGGCCGACATCGGTCACGACGATCGTCTCGGTGGCCCGCGTCGAGCGCCAGAGGTCGTTGATCACGTGGGCGGCATACAGATGCCCGTCGTCTGGCAGCGACTGGATGTCGCGGACCGCCGAGTCACCCTTGAGCCCGTTGATGTGCGTAATCCACGGCTGGCGGCTGCCCTGTGCGACCGACGGCATCAGCCGCTTCAACACATCACGCAGATCGCCGACGAGCGCGACATCGACGCGAACGTTCTTGTTGATCTCTGATGGATCGATCTCGATGTGGATCTTGCGCGCGTGCGGAGCGTAGGTCTTGAGATTGCCGGTGACCCGATCGTCGAACCGCATGCCGGCCGCAATCAGGAGGTCGGCCTCCTGGATCGCATGGTTGACCCAGGCTTCGCCGTGCATGCCCATCATGCCGATGTTGAGTTGATGCGACGCTGGCATGCCCCCGATTCCCAGCAGCGTCATCGCCACCGGAATCTGCGCACGTTCGGCGAGCGCCTGCAACTCGTTCATCGCGCCGGAAATCATCACCCCGTGCCCTGCCAGGATGACCGGCCGTTCCGCCGCGTTGAGGATCGCGGCTGCCTGCGCGATCGCGGATTCAGCAGTTTCCGGTGCCGAGCGCCAGCCTGGCACTGATGGTGCCGCCGCGTCCCAGTCGAACTCGCACGACGACTGCTGTGCGTCCTTGGTGATGTCGATGAGAACGGGTCCGGGCCGGCCGGATTTGGCAATCACGAACGCTTCACGGACGGCCTTGGCGACGTCGTCCGCGCGCGTCACGAGATAGTTGTGTTTCGTGACCGGCAACGTGATCCCGGTGATGTCGATTTCCTGAAATGCATCGCTCCCGATCAGCCGGCTGCCGACCTGGCCGGTGATGCAGACGATGGGAGAGGAGTCCAACATCGCGGTGGCGATTCCGGTGACCATGTTGGTGGCACCGGGACCCGACGTCGCGATGGCGACCCCAACGCCGCCGCTCGCGCGCGCGTATCCGTCCGCCATGTGCGTGGCCCCTTGCTCGTGCCGCACGAGCACGTGGCGGATCGGGTAGTCGAGCATTGCGTCGTAGGCCGGGAGAATCGCGCCGCCGGGATATCCGAAGATGTCCGTGACGCCTTCGCGAACCAGGCATTCCCAGAGAATCTGTGCGCCAGTCAGTTTCATAAATGTCCTATCGAGTCGGCGTTGCTGCCGAGCTGCGCGTCGTCAGCTTCTTAACTTCTAACTTTTAACTTCTAACTTTTGACTTTTTTAACCGCCCGTAACTGCACCTTCAGCTGCTGACGAGACAAGCCGTGCGTACTTGGCCATCACGCCCGTCGTGTATCGCGGCGGCAGCGGTCGGTATTGCCGCAGGCGCTCTGCCATTTCGCTATCCGGAATATCGACTTGGAGTGTCCGTGCCGGCAGATCGAAGGTGATGACGTCGCCGTCTCGCACGGCGGCGATCGGTCCGCCCGCCGCGGCCTCCGGCGCGACGTGGCCGGCCATCAGGCCATGAGTGGCGCCGGAGAAACGGCCATCCGTCACCAGGGCAACGGACTCGCCGAGCCCTGCGCCGACGATGGCGGCGGTGACGCCGAGCATCTCGCGCATGCCAGGACCGCCTTTCGGGCCTTCATGTCTGATGACAACGACGTCGCCGGCCTTGATTCGTCCCGACTGAACCGCTTCGAACGCCGCCTCTTCGCCGTCGAATACCCTGGCTGGCCCACGGTGCGTGCCGAAATCGTGTCCGGCGACCTTGACGACGCAGCCGTCAGGCGCGAGGTTGCCGCGCAGAATGACCAGACCGCCAGTGGGTTTCAGCGGCGACGAGACGGGACGCACGACCTGCTGCCCGGAGGTTTCGACAGCCTTGGATGCCTCTTCGCCGATCGTCTTGCCGGTGATCGTCATCGCGTTGGCGTGAAGCACGCCGGCCGCCTGCAACCGGTTGGCGACGAGCCGCGTGCCACCCGCACGATGCAGATCGATGGCGACGTACCGCCCGCCTGGCTTCAGGTCTGCCAGGAGTGGAACGCGCGCGCTGATGCGATCGAAATCCTCCAGCGTGAGCTTGACCCCGGCTTCGCGGGCGATTGCCAGGAGATGCAGGACGGCGTTGGTTGATCCGCCCGTTGTGGCAACCGCCGCGATCGCATTCTCGAGCGACTGCCGGGTCACGACGTCGGACGGACGCAGCCCACGCGCGAGCACGTCCATGACGAGCTCACCGATTTTCTCCGCGACGCCACCCTTCGCCGAGTCGACAGCCGGCACGTCACCGCTTCCCATCGGCGCCAGCCCGAGGAATTCGCACGCCGTGGCCATCGTGTTCGCGGTGAATTGTCCGCCGCACGCGCCGGCGCCAGGGCATGCCTTCGTTTCGATCTCGCAGAGTTCGGCGTCGGACATCCTGCCTGCGGCGTGAGCGCCAACGGCCTCGAAGACGTCCTGGATGGTGACGTCGTGCCCGGCGAACGTGCCCGGGGCGATCGAGCCGCCGTAGAGCAGCACGCCGGGAATGTTGAGCCGCGCCAGCGCCATTGCGCCGCCAGGGATCGTCTTGTCGCAGCCGACGAGAACGACGATCGCGTCGAAGAGATTGCCGCGCGTGACGAGCTCGATCGAGTCGGCGATCACCTCGCGGCTGACGAGCGATGTTCGCATGCCCGCCGATCCCATCGTGATCCCGTCGGAGATCGAGACAGTGTTGAACTCCATCGGCGTGCCGCCGGCGGCTCGGATGCCCGCCTTGACCGACGCGGCAAGATCGCGCAGGTGGTAGTTGCACGGACCAATTTCAATCCACGTGTTGGCGACACCGATGAGCGGACGCTTGAGGTCCGCCGCGGTGAAGCCGACCGCGTGCAGCATGGCACGGGCCGGAGCGCGGCTCGGACCGTCGGTGATGCCGCCGCTCTGCCACTTCAGGGGTTGCGCCTTTGAATCAGCCACGCCCGGCTCCTTCCTTCGCCGGAGCGCTTGCCGGTACGTCGTCGCGCTCCCGCCAGCGCGGATACGAGCCAAGCGTACGAAGCGAGGGCGCGAATTCCGCAAGGTGAACCATTGCGCGCGCGCACTGCAGATCTTCGCGTGCGACCGCGACGTCGAGATAGAAAAGGTATTCCCACGGGCGGCCCGGCACCGGACGCGACTCGAGCTTGGAGAGGTCGATGTCGCGCAGCGCGAACACGCTCAGCGCTTTGAACAAGGCGCCGGGAGCGCTCTTGAGAGTGAACACCAGGCTGGTCTTGTCCGGCGGCCCAAGCGGCACGCGCTGCCGCGAGATGGCGAGAAATCGTGTGATGTTATCGTCGTAGTCCTGGATTCCGCTGCGAAGCGATTCGAGGCCGAAGAGCGTGCCCGCCCGCTCGGAAGCAATCGCCGCCGTATCCCGCCGTTGTTCGTCGCGCACCATCTTCGCGCTGCCCGCAGTGTCGTAGGTCGCGATTGCCTCGACATGCTCGAGGCCGCGCAGAAACGCGGCGCACTGCGCCAGCGCCTGCGGATGCGACAGCACGCGGCGCACGTCCTCGAGTCGCACGCCTGGAAGCGCCAGCAGGTTGTGCACGACCGGGACCTGGACCTCGCCGACGATGGACAAGTCGCGCTGCACGAGGAGGTCGTAGTTGCGGTGAATCGACCCGCCGATCGAATTCTCGATCGGCACGACGCCGAAACTGACCGAGCCGTTGCTGACGGCGTCGAACACCTCGTCAAAGGTGGGATACGGCCGGGGCTCGGCATCCGGCAATAGCCGAAGCACTGCTGCTTCGCTGAACGCGCCGGGTTCACCCTGATACGCGACTCGCACGCTGACCTCGTTCCTCCAAAAACAAAGGGCCGTCTGCTCGATTCTGAGTGACGGCCCCTGCTGCGTTGCGGTAAGAATCTGGCGCCGTCACTTGCCTGGATCGGAGTCCGGCCGGCCGATAATCCGGCCGACGACGCCGACGACGGCAAGGACGCGAAAACGCATGCGCTATGGTGACGCGGCGGGTTGATGAAGTCAAATTTATAATGTTTTCAACATCATAATGATTGCTAATAGGTTCCACGGGGTTCTGCAAGGTTCTGCAAGGTTCTGCTGGGTTCTACCGGGTTCGTTCTGGGTTCTACGAGGTTCTGAACGCGCTGAACCCCGCAGAACCGGCGAACGAACCCTGTAGAACCTGGTAGAACCTTGTCGAACCCGGTAGAACCTTGTAAGATTCTGAGCGGACCGATGCTGACTCTGCCGATTTCGATGTGCTCGATGTGCATGCGAATTCGCACCACGCGAATTCACCATGCCGGCGGTTTCTGCGCGGTCGCATCCTGATTATCTAAGACAGACAAACGCGCACCACCACCCGCCGGCCTCACACGAGCCGGCGGGTTTTTTTTTGAGCGAGGCGAGTTATGCGGCTTCAAGAACTTGTGCGAGACCGTGACGCCAGGACGACTCGGCGGTCGTCAGGCCATCGACCGGCGCGAGTCGCCATCGTCGGATTTGGCACGGTCGGGCGATCCGTCGCGCGGTTGATGCAGGAGCTCGCCCCCGATGAATTGGAGCTCGCTGTCATCGTGAACCGATCGGTGCACCGGAAGCGAGTCGACTGGATCGACTCGGCGGTTCGCTGGTCCGACGATTACCGCGATGCGCTCGGCGACGACGTGGATCTTGTGGTCGAACTGATCGGCGGCCGGTCGCCGGCGGAAGACTGGATCGGTCAGGCGCTGCGGGCAGGGAAGTCGGTCGTGACGGCGAACAAGCAGGTGATTGCGCACGCCGGACACGCGTTGCTTGAAGAGGCCGCGCGTTCGGGTCAGCACCTTCGATTCGAAGCGGCCGTAGCCGGCGGTGTGCCCGTCGTACGCGCCATCGAGCAGGGACTTGCAGGCGACACCTTGACCCGCGTCGCCGGAATCCTCAACGGAACGTGCAACTATATTCTCAGCCGCATGGAACGAGAGCGTGTCGCGTTCCACGACGCACTTGCCGACGCGCAGGCGCTTGGCTTTGCCGAGGCAGACCCGTCGCAGGACATTGAGGGCTTCGACGCCCAGGCGAAACTGGCAATCCTGGCGCAGATTGCGTTCGCCGCTCACGTACCGGCCGGTGCAATCGAGTCGAGGCGGGTGGACGTGATCGACGCCGTTGATTTTGTCTACGCGGAGCAGATGGGTTGTACCATTCGTCAGGTGGCCTGCGCTGAACGGACCAGCCAGCGCGGCGTGCTGAAAGCTGGCGTTGGACCATCGCTCGTGCCGCTCGATTCACCGCTGGCCCGCGTTCGCGGCAGCGAAAACCTCGTCATGCTCCACGGTCGTTTTGGCGGCGAGACGACGTTTGGCGGCCTCGGCGCTGGCGGAGAGCCGACGGCGGTGGCGGTGCTGTCGGATTTGCTCGCGGTCGCGAGGGGAGGGGAGCGACCGGCCACGCGGACGCCGGCGTCACAGATCGAGGTGTCGCCTGATTTCACCAGCGCATACTATGTACGGTTCACCGTCGCCGATCGCCCGGGCATCATTGCCGCGTTGTCCGCCGTGTTTGGACGCCACGAGATCAACATCGATGCGATTCTTCAGCAACCGGGGTTCCCGGCCGGGCGGCGCCCGTTCGTCGTGACGCTCGATCCGTGTTCCTCGTCGGCGATCCGGCAAGCCGTGAACGATCTGTCGGAATTTGATTTTCACGGGGAGCCGCCGGTGGTGCTGCCCGTGTTCTCCGCCGCATCCATGGGAGTACTTGCGTGAGTTACCGCGCCCAATTCCGCTGCATCGCCGGGTGCCCCGGCTCCTATCCGCTGGACACCGTCATCTATCGATGTCCGACGTGCAGCGGCCTGCTCGAAGTCGCCCACGATCTGGATGCGCTCCGCGACCGCAGCGCCGCCGCATGGATGCGTCTCTTCGATGAACGCTACAAGCGCACAACCTGGCCGTACGGCTCGAGCGTCTGGGGGAAGAAAGAGTGGGTGTGTCCCGAGATCGACGACAACAATGTCGTCTCGATGGACGAGGGAGGAACGAATCTTTTCCTCGCCGAAGCTTTCGGGCGGGGAGTCGGCGTCGACGAAGTGTGGGTGAAGCTGTGCGGCAACTCGCACACCGGCTCATTCAAGGATCTCGGGATGACCGTGCTCGTGTCGATGGTCCGCCAGATGATCACAAACGGCAAACAGATCCGCGCTGTTGGCTGCGCATCCACCGGCGACACGTCAGCCGCGCTCGCGGCTTACGCGGCGGCTGCCGGGATCCCCGCGATCGTCGTCCTCCCGCGAGGCAAGGTCACGGTTGCGCAGCTCGTTCAACCGCTCGCCAACGGCGCGCTGGTTTTCGCCGTCGACACCGACTTCGACGGCTGCATGGCCATCATCCAGAAGCTCGCGAAGGATGAAGGGTTGTATCTCGCGAACTCGATGAACAGCCTGCGTATCGAAGGACAGAAAACGGCCTCCATCGAGATCGCGCAACAGTTCGACTGGCAGGTGCCGGATGTCGTCATTGTCCCGAGTGGAAATCTGGGAAACATCGGCGCCTTTGCCGCCGGGTTCGAAATGATGAAAGCGCTGGGGCTGGTTGCGCGTGTGCCGCGCCTGGTGGCGGCGCAGGCGGAGGCGGCAAACCCCTTGTATCTCGCGTCACGAAACGGCTGGCGATTCAATCCGGTGACGGCGAAGCCGACGATGGCTTCGGCGATTCAGATTGGCAATCCGGTGTCGGTGAACAAGGCGATAGCCGCGCTGCAGCGGTGCGGCGGCCTGGTCGAACAAGCCAGCGAGCAGGAGCTGGCAGATGCTGTCGCCCGCGCCGACCGCACGGGGATGTTTGCGTGCCCGCATACCGGGGTCGCGCTGGCCGCGCTCATCAAGCTCGCCAAACGCGGCGAGATCAGGCGGGACGAGCGCGTCGTCGTGATTTCGACCGCGAGCGGGTTGAAGTTCGCCGATTTCAAGGCGAATTACCACGCTGGCAGGCTCGACGGCATCGCGTCGACGCAGGCCAACCGGCCGATTGAGGTTCCTAACGATTACGACGAGATCCGAAAGCACCTCGACCTGGCAATTCCGGCGTAATCCCGCGTATCCGGGTGGGCGGCTTGACTTTACGGGCGTCCGAACGATATAACTGACACGATGTACCCAGGGAATCCCTGCTGCGCGTGTAATTGTTGCTGCTGCTGTATGCAGCTCAAGGGGCTTCCCTGCCTTCGGTTCTTGCGTTCGATGTCCTGAAACAACAACATCAAAAACGCATCAAGATGCAAACCGAAGCCCGGGAGGTCAAAGACCACCGGGCTTTTTGATTTTGAGGGACAGTTTCCAGTTTCCAGTGGCCAGTTTCCAGAAGCAGAGCCGCCGCCAGCCATGACGAATTCACTGTTTCCCGCCTTTTTGAAACTCCGAGGCCGACGGGTCGTGGTCGTTGGCGGCGGACCGGTCGCGGCATCGAAGCTGGCATCGTTGCAGTCGGCCGGCGCAGATCTCCTCGTCGTCGCTCCCGAGGTGTGTGAGCACATTCGGTCGGCGGGCGTGCCCATCCTTCAAAAAGCGTTCGAGCCCTCTGACCTCGACGAGGCCTGGTTCGTCGTCGCTGCGGCGCCACCGGAAGTGAACCGACTCGTGGCCGCGGAAGCCGAACGCCGACAGGTTTTCGTCAATGCCGTTGACGATCCGGAAAACGCGAGCGTGTATCTCGGCGGCGTCGTGCGCCGGGACGGTGTGACGCTGGCCATTTCGACTGACGGCGCGGCGCCGGCGCTGGCCGGGCTCCTGCGCGAGGCGCTCGACTTCATGTTGCCGGCAGATCTTTCGCGGTGGAACGAACGTGCGCGAGACATCCGTGGGTCCTGGCGTGCGCGTGGCGTGCCGATGGACGCGCGGCGTCCCGAACTGCTTGAAGCGCTGAATGCTCTCTACGACGCACGGCGGCCGAATGCCAGCGTGTCTGACACGCAGCCGGAGCTGGTGAAATGACCGGACGAGTCTCGCTGGTTGGCGCCGGTCCCGGAGACCCCGAACTGCTGACGCTCAAAGCGATCAGGCGGCTGGAACACGCTGATCTCGTTTTATACGACGCGCTGGTCGACCCGGAAACGCTCCGTTACGCACCACGCGCGCGACGATTCTTCGTCGGCAAACGCGCTGGGCGTCCGGCGATCCGGCAGGATGCGATCAACCGGTTGATGATTCGCGAAGCGCGGCGCGGACACCGCATCGTGCGATTGAAGTGCGGCGATCCTTTTGTATTCGGCCGTGGCGGCGAAGAGGCACTCGCGCTTGCCGCAGCGGGCATTCCCTGTGAGGTCGTGCCCGGCATCTCCAGCGCGATCGCGGCGCCGCTGCTGTCTGGTATTCCCGTCACCCATCGGGGGCTCGCTTCGGCGTTCGTCGTGGTGTCGGGTCATGCCGAAGCGGCGTACGGACCCGTGTTGCGGTCGCTCGCGGCCGGTAGTGCGACGCTCGTCGTTTTGATGGGACTTGCGAATCGTTCCGCGATTGCCAGGACGCTTCTGGACGAAGGATGGCCGGGTCAGACGCCGGCGGCCGTCCTCATCGGTGTGTCGCACGCACGAGCCGGCGCATGGCACGGAACCCTCGACGGGCTGCAGGCGGCACTCATCGGAGACGAAGACGACCTTCCCGGCATCATCGTGGTGGGCGCCGTCGCGGCGCTTGCCGGCATCATCGCGACCGAGGACGAGGCGCCTGACGCGCTTCGGACCACCGCGTCGCTGGGGTAACACATGGCAGTGTTAGACGATCCTCGAACCTACGGACGCACGCGGTTGTCGTTTGCCGACAGGGCGGACATCGACTCGTTCGTGCAGATGCTCGACAAATTCGAGCGCGGCGACATTACTCCTGAGGAGTGGCGGAAGTTCCGGTTGCTGCGCGGGACCTACGGGCAGCGACAGGATGCCGACGCGCAGATGCTGCGCGTGAAGATTCCGCAGGGTGCGATTGACGCCGCACAGCTGGATGCGCTGGCGGATGTGGCCGACCGCTACTCGCGCGGCTTCGGCCACTTCTCGACGCGGCAGAACATGCAGTTCCATTTCGTGAAGCTGCACGATGCCGAACCGGCGATGCGTCTGCTTGCCGATGCCGGGCTGACGACGCGCGAAGCGTGCGGCAATTCGGTCCGCAACATCACCGCGTGCCCGCACGCCGGCGTTGCCCGCGACGAAGTCTTCGACGTCACGCCCTACTCGGAGGCGATGACCCGGTATTTGTTGCGTCATCCTCTCAGCTCGGTGCTGCCGCGCAAGTTCAAGATCGGGTTCGAGGGCTGCACCTCCGAAGATCACGCCGCGACCTCCATCAACGACCTTGGCTGGCGCGCGATGATGGCGCCGGACGGATCAGGACGACGGGGGTTCCGCGTGCAGGTCGCGGGCGGCACGGCGATCATGTGCCGCTCGGGCGCGTCGCTCTACGAATTCCTCCCGGCGTCGGACATCCTGATGGTGGCCGAGGCCGTGCTGCGGGTGTTTCACAACCACGGCGACTACGAACACAAGCAGCGAAACCGTCTGAAGTTTCTCGTCAAGTCGATGGGATGGGACAAGTGGCACGCGGAGTTCCAGCGGGAACTCGAGGATCTCAGGGCCAATGGCGGTGCGCGGCTGCCGTTCGATGCGGAGAACCCGCCGGTTGAAACGGCACCTGACGGTGAACGGCCCGCGCCGCCGGCCATTGCCGACATCACCGCGCTGGTGACCGCGAACATCGTCAAAGGGCCCGGCATCGTTCCCGAAGTGGCACCCACCGATGGCAGTCCAGGACGCGAGCGGGCCGAGTGGCTGCGGACGAATCTCCGTCCGCAGAAGCAGGGCGAGTACTGCCAGGTGATCGTGTCGCTTCGACTGGGCGACATCACCTCCGGGCAGATGCGCGCGCTCGCTGTTCTGTCGAAGGCGTACGCGGATGGGATGGTTCGCGTCACGGTCGATCAAAATCTCGTGCTGCGCTGGGTGAAAAGCGGTCAGGTGCCGGGTCTCTATCGACGGCTCGCTGCGGCCGGACTCGGCGTTCCGGGAGCCGGGACGATCACTGATGTCACGAGCTGTCCCGGCGCCGAGTCCTGCCGGTTGGCGGTCACGCAGTCACGCGGGCTGGCGCGGCTCATTCAGGACAATCTCGACGAGCAGCCGGCGCGGCTGCTGCGCGACGCGTCGGATGCGCACATCAAGATCAGCGGTTGTCCAAACGGCTGCGGCCAGCATCACGTCGCCACGATTGGATTTCAAGGGAGCATTCGCAAACTTGGCGATCGCGTCGTGCCGCAATACTTCGTGATGATTGGCGGCGGCAACGGCCAGGAGGCGGCGAGTTTTGGCCGCCTGACGGCAAAGATTCCGGCGCGCCGGGTGCCCGAAGCCGTCGATCGACTGCTTCGGCTGTACCAGGACGAGCGCACCACGGGTGAAACGGCGCCGGCGTTCTTTCAACGACTCGATACTGCGCAAGCGCGTGCCGTCCTCGCCGACCTCGAGAAGATGAGCCCGGAGGACGCCTTGCCCGCGGACTTCATCGATCCCGGCGAAGATCACGCATTCAACCCGGAGGTCATGGACGGCGAATGCAGCGCCTAGGCGCGCGCGTGCGCGCGGGCCGGGAGATCGTCGTTCCCGCGTCGATCGCGAATCTTGGTCCTGGATTCGACACGCTTGGCGTTGCCGTGGCGCTCTATCTTCGGGTTCGAGTGCTCGAGGCGATCGCCGACGGGCGCGGCCGTTTGGAATGCCGTTTCGTCAACGGGCCGCTCGGCGGTCCGAATCGTATAGATACGGCGTTCAACGCGTTGCCGTGGAATCGTCGAGGGCGATCGCCATCGCTGGTCGTCGAAGTGGGGAGCGACATTCCGCAGCGAAGCGGCCTGGGGAGCAGCGCTGCGGCGACGATTGCCGGGCTTCGCCTGCGTGAATTCGTTGACGGTCGCCGTTCGACGGATGAAATCCTGTCAGCGGCGACGGAGATCGAGGGGCATCCCGATAACGCGGCCCCTGCGCTTTTCGGCGGGGTGACGAGCTGTTGCGCGCGCGAAGACGGATCGATCGGCGTGACCCGCTGGCCGTGGCCGGCGCGATGGCGCATCGTCGTTGCGACGCCGGACGCCGAACTGGCGACGCCGATCGCGCGCCGCGCCGTCCCGCGGAAGCTGCCGCTGCAGGATGTCGTGTTTAACACCCAGCACCTGGCCCAACTGCTGGGAGCGCTGCATTCAGGACGTGCGGCGGACTTACGGGAGGGGCTGCGGGATCGCGTGCACCAGCCGTATCGGGAGCGGCTCGTGCCGGGGTTGCGTCGAGTGCTGGCTGTGCGGCATCCTGATGTGATCGGGTTCTGCCTGAGCGGGGCAGGTCCGTCCATCGCTGCGTTTACGACGGGAAAAACCGCCGCTGCCGAAAGGGTTCTTCGGGACGCCTATCGCAGAGAGCGGATTGCATGCACGGTCAGGACAGTGCGCGTGCACAGGGAAGGGAACGCATGACGTTTATGACGGGCCTTCAGTGTCATCTGTGCGGGACGAAGTTTCCCGCCGAGGCGCTGTGGGTCTGCGATCAATGTTTGGGACCTCTGGAGGTCGAGTACGACTACGGCGCGATTCGCGAGGCGGTGAGTCGCGACATCATCGAACGGCGGCCGCGGAATGTGTGGCGGTTCCGAGAGCTGCTGCCAATTACGGGTGAGCCGCGCACTGGATTTCACTCTGGCTATACGCCGCTGATTCGCGCCGACCGGCTGGCGCGGCGGCTCGGCTTGCAGGAGCTCTACATCAAGGACGATTCGGTGAATCATCCGACGCTGTCCTACAAAGATCGCGTGGTGTCGATGGCGGCAACGCGAGCGGTCGAGCTTGGCTTCACCGTTTTCGGCTGCGCGTCGACCGGCAATCTTGCCAACAGCGTGTCGTCGCATGCCGCCCGCCTCGGCCTCGAGTGCTACGTCTTCATCCCAAACGATCTCGAGCTGGGCAAAGTCCTGGGATCGGCGGTGTTCCGTCCGCATCTGATCGGCGTCCGCGGCAATTACGACGACGTGAACCGACTGTGCACGCAGATCGCTGACAAGTTTGGATGGGGATTCGCCAACATCAACCTGCGGAGCTATTACGCTGAAGGGGCGAAGACGGTCGGGTTCGAGGTCGCCGAACAACTCGGTTGGCGATTCCCCCAACACCTGGTCTCCCCGGTTGCAGGTGGCACGCTGCTCCCGCGCATCCTCCGCGGCTTCCGCGAGCTCGTCGACGTCGGCCTCGTCGACGGCGAGCTGCCGCGCATTCACGCGGCACAGGCCGCCGGCTGCGCGCCGGTCGTCCGGGCGCTCCAGCAGGATCTGGAATTCCCGGAACCCGTGAAGCCGGCCACGATCGCGAAGTCGATTGCGATCGGCAACCCGGCCGACGGCTTCCAGGTGGTCCGGACCGTCAAGGCGACGGGCGGTACGGGGGTCGCGTCGAGCGATGAGGAAATCCTGCAAGCGATGGAGCTGCTGGCGGAGACCGAGGGTGTCTTCACCGAGCCGGCCGGCGGCGCCACGCTCGCGGGCGCGATCCAGCTGGTGCGATCGGGCGTCATAGGTTCAGGCGAATCTGTCGTCGTCTGCATCACCGGCAACGGCTACAAGACGGCGGCAGAGACGATCGGCAGCCGGGTGCCTCCGCGAATCGAGATCGGCCGCTCGCTCGAGGAGTTCGAGACGTATTTGCGGTCGACAACGGATCAGGCAGCGGCAATGCCGCACGTTTAATTCAGTTTCCAGTTTCCAGTTAAGGACAGTGAACATGCCTCACCGGATCATGATTCCCACTCCGCTTCGCCCGTTTGCGGGGAAGCAGGAGTTCGTGGAAGTCGAAGGTCAGACGGTCGGCGACGCGCTGCAGCGGCTCGTCGGTCAGTACGGCGATCTCCGCCGGCATCTCTACAACGAGGAGGGCCGGCTGCGAAGCTTCGTCAACATCTACGTCAACGACGAAGACATCCGCCATCTCGATCGCGAGCAGACGGCGCTGAGGGCTGGCGACACGATCAGCATCGTCCCGTCAGTGGCTGGCGGATCCGGGGCGGCGGTTGACGCGCCGGAGTTGTCGCGCGATGAGATTCAGCGATACAGCCGGCACCTGATCATGCCGGAAGTCGGCATCGAGGGGCAGCGCAAGCTCAAAGCGGCGCGCGTGCTGTGCGTCGGGGCGGGCGGACTCGGGGCGCCCGCGGCGATGTATCTGGCGGCTGCCGGCGTCGGCACACTGGGTCTGGTCGACTTCGACGTTGTCGACGCGAGCAATCTCCACCGGCAGGTGATTTACGGCACACCGGACGTCGGCAAGCGCAAGCTCGAGGCGGCTCGCGATCGTTTGCTGGCGATGAATTCGTCGGTGAAGGTGATCACCCACGAGCTCGCGCTGACGTCGAAGAACGCGCTCGAGGTGCTGAAGGACTACGATGTCATCCTCGACGGCACCGATAATTTTCAGACACGCTACCTGGTGAACGACGCGTGCGTTCTCCTCGGCAAACCCAACGCCTACGGAAGCATCTTTCGATTCGACGGGCAGGCGTCGGTGTTCGCGGTCAAAGGAGGACCCTGCTACCGGTGCCTCTATCCGGAGCCGCCGCCTCCCGGGCTCGTTCCGAGCTGCGCCGAAGGCGGCGTGCTTGGCGTGCTACCCGGCGTCATCGGCGTGATTCAGGCGACCGAGGCCATCAAGTTGATTCTTGGAAGCGGACAGCCGCTGATCGGGCGGCTGCTGCTGTATGACGCGCTGCAGATGCGGTTTCGCGAGCTGAAGCTGCGGCGCGATCCGGAGTGCCCGATCTGCGGCGACCATCCGACTATTCACGCATTGATTGATTACGATCAGTTCTGCGGCGTCGTGCCGGCACAGTCGCAGCAGGAGACCGCCGGTGTGCCCGAGGTCACGGTCGAGGAGCTGAAGGCGAAGATCGATCGGGGCGACGATTTCGTGCTCGTCGACGTTCGTGAGCCAAACGAGTACCAGATTTGCCGCATCGCGGGAGCCAAACTGATTCCGCTCGGCGAACTGGCGCGGCGGACGGGCGAGCTCGATCGAGACAGCGACATGATCGTCCACTGCAAGATGGGCGGCCGGAGTGCCAGGGCCGTCTCGCTGCTGCAGGAGCGCGGATTCACCCGCGCGCGCAACCTGAAGGGCGGGATCCTCGAATGGATCGACAAGATCGATCGGACGCAGTCGAAGTACTGAAATGCTGAATGCTGAATTATTTGATTGAAAGGCGCGCGGGAGCGCGCCCATTCAGCAATCAGCATTCAGCAATCAGCATTTCTCCCCTCTACTTGCGCCTCTCCGGCAGTCTCCGCTCCGACGGCCCATCGTAGATGTAGTCCTTCGGATCGATCCGCCGCATCGGATGTTCGCGGCTGATCTCCTCTTGCGCTTGCGCGGCGATCCCGGGCACCCGCGAAATGATGAAGAGCGCGTTGGCCACGGTCGGTGGCATGCCCAGGTCGCTGCAGACCGCGGCAATGGCGCCATCGATGTTGATGGGAACTGACGGCTCGTCGGGCTGCTGTCGCGTGTGCAGCAGCATCTCGACCGCGCGAATCATCTGGATGTGGGTCCCTTCGACCTCGAGTTCGAGCGCCATCTGAAACAGCCGCGCCGCGCGTGGGTCCCGCGTATGGAAGCGGTGGCCGAACCCTGGCAGCGCATCGCCCGTCGCCTTCCAGCGGTCGACAATCTGAGCCGCCGCGTCGGTGTAGGAGGAGCCGCTGCGCACGAGCGCGAGCCCCGCATCCAAAAACTCCATGCAGCTCTCGATGTCGCCGCCGTGATAACGCCCAAACCCCAGCACACCCGCGGCGACGCACGCCCGCAGCGATGCGCCCGTCGTCGCCGTGTTCCGCGCAGCAAGAGTCGACGGCGGCGTGGCGCCGTGGTCGATGAAGGAGACGAGGATGGCCTCCATCAGCCGACCGATTCCGGGTGACGGACATTCGCCAAGCAGGAGCAGGTAGATCGCTTCGCCGAACGTCAATCGGCCCATGATCTCGTCGAGCGGATATCCGCGCACGAGGATCTTGTTCGGCTCGATGCTGGTCAGCGCCGTGCGCCACTTGCCGTTCGTTTCGCGGGGCTGCGAGCGCCGCTCGACGGGGACGGGTTTTCGAGTCTTGGTCTCACCGGGCATGGTCGTGGGCTCGTTCTCCTCCGGGGTGCAGCCTAGAACCTATCTCATAAATCTGCGGCGCCGCAACAACGACGCGAGCGGGCGCGCGAGCGAGCCACGCGACCGCCCCGCCTTCGCCAAGGCTCCGGCGAGGTCTCGCCGTAGCGCTTCGCGCGGAGGCGGACGCGAGCCGTCGGCGGCGAGCAAGGGCGCGTGTCGGGGAGTTCCGCCTTCGCCACGGCTACGGCGGATACCGCCGAAGCTTCAGCGGAGGTTAAGACTAGATGTTACTCGGTTCCGTAGAGCCGGTCACCGAAATCGCCGAGGCCCGGGACAATGAACTTGTGGGCGTTGAGGCCGGTATCCACAACCGGCGTAAAGACATGTACGTCTGGATGATGCCGCTCCACCAGGGCGATTCCCTCGGGGGCGGCGACGATGCAGATCATCCGGACGTCACGCGCGCCTGCCCGTCTGAGCAGGTCGAGCGCCGCGACGGCGCTCCCGCCAGTGGCCAGCATCGGATCGATGATCAGGACGAAGCTCCCCGTCAGATCCTGCGGCAGCTTCGAATAGTACTGCGAGGCGACGGCGGTCATCTCGTCGCGCTGGAGTCCGATGTGCCCGACGCGTGCGGTCGGTATCAGTTCCAGAATCGCATCCAGCATTCCCAGTCCCGCCCGCAAGACGGGGACGACGACCACGTCGCGAGTAATGCGCCGCCCGCCCGCCGGTCCGAGCGGAGTTTCTACCGTGACATCCCGTGAGGGGACGTCCCGTGTGGCTTCCGCCGCGAGCAACAGGCTGATTCGTACCGCCATGCGGCGAAACAACTCGGGCGGCGTCGACGCGTCACGGAGTGTCGCGAGCGCATCGTGAACGAGCGGATGGGAGACAAGGTGCAATGGCACTCGGTGACTATACAAAGTTAAAAGTCAAAAGTTAAAAGTTAAAAAGTACAGCCAAGCGCCAGGCCAACAGCCAGAGCAGACCACATGGACTGATACAATTCCTGGTTCATGCTCCTGCGTGCGTATGCCTTTGTGCTGGCCGCGGTCGGCGCTCTTGTCCTTGGACAGGCTCCGCGGCAGACGGTCTCCCTGATCCTCACCGGTGGGGCAGTGGTCACGATGGACTCGGCGGGCCGTGTCCTGTCGCCAGGCGCCGTGGCGATCGAGGGCCGCGACATCGTTGGCGTCGACACACCAGAGGCGATCGCGGCGCGCTATTCCGGCCGCGAATCCATTGACACGACGGGCCAGGTCGTCATGCCTGGCCTGATCAACACCCACACGCACGCGCCGATGGTCCTTTATCGCGGCCTTGCCGACGATCTGGCGCTCATGGACTGGCTGCAAAAGTACATCTTTCCGGCCGAGGCCAAGACCGTGACTCCGGAGTTCGTTCGCGCCGGCACGCGCCTCGCTGCGCTCGAGATGATTGAGTCGGGCACGACGACGTACGCGGATATGTATTACTTCGAAGAAGAAATTGCCGCGGTGACCAGGGAAGCCGGACTCCGAGGCGTGCTTGGTCAGACCATCATTCAATTTCCGGCGCCTGACGCAAAAACACCCGCTGAGGGCCTGGCCCGAACGGAGAGGTTCATCAAGCAGTTCGCCGCCGACGACCTCATCGTTCCAGCCGTGGCTCCTCATTCGATGTATACGTTGGACACAAAGACACTGAAGGCGGCCAGGGCGCTTGCGGACAGGGAGCACGTTCCCGTACTCATTCATCTGTCCGAAACGTCGGACGAGCTGAAGACCTCGAAGACGACGCACAAGGCCACGCCAGCCGGCTATCTCGAATCGATCGGATTCTGGGGACCACGCACGATCGCCGCTCACGGCGTCTGGCTGACGCCGGCGGACATGGCAATCCTCTCCCGCCGGCACGTCGCTGTGTCGCACAACCCGGAGAGCAACATGAAGCTGGCGAGCGGTGCCGCGAAAGTCACGGCGATGCGCACCGCCGGGATCGTCGTGGGGCTGGGAACCGACGGCGCCGCCAGCAATAACGACCTCGACATGTTCGAGGCAACGCGCCAGGCGGCATTTCTGGCGAAGCTGCAGACCGGCGATCCGCGGGCGGTTCCGGCGCGGGCCGCGCTGCAGATGGCGACGATCGACGGCGCCAGGGCGCTGGGGATGGATCGGGCGATCGGTTCGCTCGAGACCGGCAAGCGTGCCGACCTAATTACCGTGTCGATGACGTCCGCGCGACAGACGCCGATGTACGATCCGCTGTCGCACCTCGTCTACGTCACCCGCGGAGATGATGTGAGGACGACGATCGTGAATGGACGCATCCTGATGCGCGATCGAAAAGTGCTGACGCTCGACGAATCGCAAGTGCTGAGCGAGGCGCGGGCGCTGGCGGAGAAAGTGAAGGCGGCGGTGCGATGAACGTTCTGCTGGAGGCCGATACGATTCAGACCCGGGTCAGCGCACTGGCGGGCGAGATCGAACGAGATTATCCCGCCGACGAGGAAATCCACCTGGTGTGTGTGCTCAAGGGTGGATTCATGTTCATGGCCGACCTCGTGCGCGCGATGAGCCATCGCGTCTCGCTCGACTTCATCGCGGTGTCGAGCTACGCCAAGAGCACCAAGTCGTCCGGCGAAGTACGGATGCTGAAGGATCTCGATTCCGGTCTCCAGGGACGTCATATCGTGATCGTCGAGGACATCGTCGACACCGGCCTGACGCTGACCTACTTGCAGGAGATTCTGCGCGCGCGGTCGCCGAAGACATTGCGCACGGCGTGTCTCCTCAGCAAGCCAAGCCGTCGTCAGGTCGACGTCGTGGTCGAGTACATCGGGTTCACCATCGAAGATCGCTTCGTCGTCGGCTACGGTCTTGACTATGCTGAGAAGTATCGCAATCTGCCGTATATCGCGGTGCTGAACGACGAATGACAGAAATTTCTGTAGCTTCCGCCCTGAGGCGAACGATCGCTATCGAAAATGAAACAGTTCGACATCATCACTGAGACCGACGCCCGGACGATCGACATCGGTGCGACGGTCGAGCTGAGGGCTGGTGGTCACGTGACGCCGCTCGCGCAAGACACGCTGGCGGCGCGCCGCGTCACGGTCGTGCGTGCCGGTTCACATGATCCGACGCTGCCGGCCGATCTGGCGCCGGTGACGGACATCAAACGGGTCGCCATCGGCAGCGATCACACCGGGTTGGCGATCAAGAGCGCGCTCGTCAGCTACCTCCGTGGACGCGGCGTCGCCGTGGTCGACCTGGGAACCAACAGCACCGACCCGGTAGACTATCCGGATATCGCCGGCGCGGTGGCCAGAAGCGTCGCCCGGCGCGAGTCGGATGCCGGCATCGCCATCGACGGCGCAGGAATCGGTTCGGCGATTGCTGCCAACAAGGTCCGCGGGGTGCGGGCGGCCCTCTGTCTGAACGAAACCATGGCGCGATACTCGCGGGAACACAACGGCGCGAACGTGTTGACGCTTGGCGTCACACTCATCAACGGCCCAGACGCTGCCACCCGCATTGTCGAGATGTGGATGGGAACGCCGATGCGCGAGGCCCGGTACATCCGGCGATTGCTGAAGATTCGCCGGCTCGAAGATGCCTTTTCCCGAGAGTAGACGTGGTTCAAAACCGAATTGGAAGTTCGGCGAACGACCCGCCTTCGCACCGAGTCCGACAGGTGCTACGGCGAGGCAAGGCGATGCGAGGAAAGACGCGAGCGAGCGTAGCGAAGCGAGCCACGCGAACGGGGCGAGCCGGCGCAGCGGCTCGCGAGAGAGCGCCTGCCGTCGCCGAGGCTTCGGCGCGGTCTCGCCGTAGCGCTTTGCGCGAAGGCGGATGTGGGGGAGTCCGAGGGGCGAAGCTCCTCGGGGTGATGTAGACGTGCTCAGCCCGCAGGACCTTCAGCGTCTCATCGACATCATCACCGAGGAAGTTCTGTCGGCACAGGCGTCCAGCCGCGCCGGCTCCTCCAGGTGCGCCTGTCACTCCGTGATCCTGGACTGCTGTCCAGACAGGCTTCGCGGCGTTCTCGATGCCGGCGCGACACGACTGGGCGTACACGCCACCGGTGGGGCCGGCGGGAGCGTGTCGTCGATGATCGATCACACGCTGCTGAAACCGGACGCGACGCGTGCGGATATCGAAAAACTGTGCCGCGAAGCGGCCGAGTTTCATTTTGCGACCGTTTGCGTCAATCCGACGTGGGTGGCAACCGCGGCGCGACTTCTTCGCGGCAGCGGTGTTGGCGTGTGCTCGGTTGTCGGGTTTCCGCTCGGGGCCACGACCGCTGACGTCAAGAACTTCGAGACTCGCCGGGCGATCTTTGACGGCGCGACAGAGATCGATATGGTCATCAACATCGGGGCTTTGAAGTCTGGCGACCTGCGAACGGTCGAACGCGACATCGAAGCCGTGGTCGATCCGTGCCGTCAATGTGGTGTGACGAGCAAGGTGATCATCGAAGCCGCGTTGCTGACCGACGAGGAGAAGATTACGGCCTGCACCCTGTCGAAGGCGGCCGGCGCGGATTTCGTGAAAACGTCAACCGGATTCGCATCCGGCGGCGCAACCGCTGCCGACGTGGCGTTGATGCGGCGGGTCGTCGGTGCGGACATGGGAGTAAAAGCCGCCGGTGGCGTCCGCGACCTTGAAGGGTTGAAGGCGATGGTCGCGGCCGGCGCCACCCGCGTCGGCGCCAGCGCCGGTGTGAAGATCGTCCAGGAATCCAGAGGCCAGAAGTCAGCTGCTCCGTCGGCCGCGGGTTATTGAGGCTCTTCAGCAGCGGTCGGCGGGGTCGCGGTTGAGGCGATCGGGAACGGGATGCTGAACCCGTGTTGCACGAATGCCTTCATGAGTCGTTGACGCAGTTCACGACCGACGAACCATTGCTTCAGCGGCACGGTCTTGATCCGTGTCCGCAGCCGCAGCGACCAGTCACCGAACGAATCGACCCCGAGCACGTCGATTGGTTCGAAGATGAACGGGCCAAACGACGGGTCGGCCTGGAGCCCCGCGCCGACTTCGCGTACGACCGCCGCGACGCGATCGACATCGTCGTAGTACGAGACCGGCAGCTCGATGACGTAGTACGAGAAATCCTTGCTGCGATTGGCGAGGTTGTTGATGGATCCGTTCGGGAAGACGTGAACCGTTCCTTCAGCGTCGCGAAGTACGACCGTCCGCAGGTTGATGGCTTCGACGATTCCGTCGCGTCCGTTGATCGATGCCGCATCGCCGACGCGGATCTGATCCTCGAGAATGAGGAAGAAGCCGCTGATGATGTCGCGCACGAGCGTTTGTGCGCCGAAACCAACGGCAAGTCCCGCAATTCCTGCGCCGGTCAGGACCGGCGTGATATCAAGGTCGAGTAGCCGCAGCACCATCAGCAACGCGATACCGACGACGAGCGCGGTTGTCACGTTCTGAACGACCGAGCCGAGTGTGCGCGCGCGCTTGCCACGCTCGATCGCGTCCAGATCGGTGCCCATGCTCATGTCGTATTCGAAACGGCGGACTGCCACGGCCGTCAGTCGCACGAGCGCATACGCGAGCAGAATGATCAACGGAATCTTCAGGCCGGCATTGAAGACCCAATCTGACAGGGCTCGCAGGTGCACGCCCGTTCGTGGCTGGAGGCCGGCCATTTCCAGCGATGGAAACAACACGACCGCAACCGTCAGCGTGAAGGCGGTGGCCGAAATAATCCGCAGCGGCGTACGGACGTGGGGGCTGGACGTCGATACCGTGTCGCGCAGGGCCGCCCTGAGGCCGGCGGCCGCCAGTCGCCGGGCGAGCCTCGCGGCGATCCAGCCAGCCACCAGCGTACCGGTGAGCGCGAACAACAGGGCTCGGGCCTCAACCTCGCCGGAAAAGAATCGTCTCCACATGCTCAGCTCGTGATCTTACCCGTGCGGCACCGGCAGCGGAAGGTCTCAGTTCCGCGATTACGGATCCCAGATAACGGAGCGAGTGTTTTCAGGACCTCTCCGACCCGTGGCGAGCGAGTGAATGCTTAAGGCGTCGCCGTCTGGGCCAGGTTGTCGGCGCGCAGTTGCGCGAGTGGTTGCAGCGGAATCCGCAGGCTCGCCCGGCAGCCCGGGCGATCGTCCCGATTCTCCAGCAGCAGGCTGCCGCCGTGTGCTTCGGCAATTTGGCGGCTCAACACGAGACCGATCCCCGATCCACCAGGCTTGGTCGTGAAGAACGGGACGAACAGATTCCCGGTGTTCGACAATCCCGGCCCCTCATCTTCCACCCACAGCTCCATCGTCGGCGGCGCCGACCCGGGAAGCCGCTGCCAGCCGACGGTGACGCCGCCTCCAGTTTCCTTGACCGCATCGACCGCGTTGCGAATCAGGTTGATGAGGAGCTGCTCGAGTTGATCGCCGTCACCCTGAATCGTCAGGCGCGGGCCGCTCGCCACCGAAATATGGTGCGCTTTCTCGAGGGTGACGACCCGGTCAACGAAGCTGCCGATGTCGAGCGGCGCCAGTTTGGGCGGCGGCAGTTTTGCGAGACGAGCGTACGCGCTCATGAAGCGGCTCAGCGCTTCAGAGCGCGACGCGATGACGCCAAGACCGCGTTGGACGTCGTCGCGCCAGTCCGCCGGTGGCGGATCGCGCTCGACGATCGTCGCCAGGCTGCCGGCGATGGACTTGATTGGCGCGAGCGAATTGTTCATCTCGTGGCCAATGACTCGGATCAGCCGCTGCCATGCCTGGCGTTCCTCTTCGCGCAGCGGTTGACTGAGGTCCGAGAGCACGAGGAGCTCATGCGGCCGGCCGCCCTGGCGAAAGGTGCTGCGACGGATCTCCCACCGGCCGACGCCGCCTGGGAACGCGGTGTTGATCACCCGCGGCGCTTCGCCGCGCAGACAATCGGCTAAATCGAGATCGCTGGCGCGACGGCCAAGAAGCCGCTCGGAAGGCTGGCTGAGGAGGCGCGCGCCGGCGCGATTGACGAACGTCAACTCCTGCTCCTCGTCGAAGGTGAACACCGCGACGTCGATCTCCGCCATCACCTTTCGCAGCAGGGTTGTCGCCTCGAGCGCGTCGAGGCGCTGGTGCCGCAGGGTCTCGACGAGCGCATTGACCTCAATCATCACCTCGCCAAGCGGATCGCCGCCGCGTGCGCCGCGGGCACGGATCGAGAAGTCTCCTTCCCCAAGCGCGGCGAGCAGATTGGACAGCGTCTGGAGCGGAAGGACGACCCGCTCGCGTAGCGCAAACGCAAATCCGAGACAGAAGGCCAGAATGAGAACGGTAAGCGTCCACTGGACCTTCGGCGTGAAGTCGCCGGTCCAGAGAAAGATGAGCGAGATGGCCGCTCCCGGCAAAGCCGAGGCGAGCGCCATCAACAGAATGCGGCGGTCGTGGCTCAGCCGAGACTCACGCTTCGGGGCAGGCATGAAAAAGGGAAAAGTTAAAAGGTAAAAGTACTTTTAACTTCTAACTTTAAACTTTTAACTTTCCTACAGTCCGTACCTTTGCAGACGGCGATACAGAGCGCTTCTGCTCAAGCCGAGAGCCTTCGCGGCCTGGCTGACGTTGCCGTCGAAGCGCGTCATCGCCTTCTTGATGAGGAAGCATTCGACGTCCTCGAGGCTCATGTCTTCCAGCCGGCCGGCGCCATCGCGAGCGGTCCGCAGGCCGAGATCGAGGGGCTTGACGAGCGGCCCCGGCGCCATCAGCACCGCGCGTTCGATCGCGTGGTCGAGTTCCCTGACATTGCCGGGCCACGGGTGCTCGAGCAGTATTTGCATCGCACCGCTCTCGAAGCCGGTGAGCCGTTTGCGATAGCGCTGCGCGTGCTGACGAAGGAAGTGCTGGGCAAGCAGCGGCAGGTCCTCGCGGCGATCACGGAGAGGAGGCAGCCGAATCTCGATTGTGTTGAGTCGAAACAGCAGGTCCTGACGGAATCGCGACGCCGACACCTCGTCGACCAGATTGGCATTGGTGGCGGAGATGATCCTGGTATCGACCCGGCGTGTCCGCGACGAGCCGAGGCGTTCGAATTCACCGGTCTCGATCACCCGCAGCAGCTTGGCCTGCTGACTCAATGGCACGTTGGCGATCTCGTCGAGAAACAGCGTGCCCATATCCGCGAGCTCGAAACGCCCGACCCGATCCGCCTTGGCGTCGGTGAACGCACCGCGCACGTGGCCGAACAGCTCGCTTTCGAAGACGCCTTCGGAGACGCCGCCCGAGTTCACGATCACCATCGGACGCGAGGCGCGGCTGGAAACGGCGTGCAGCGCGCGGGCGACCACGCCCTTGCCGGTTCCGTTCTCGCCGAGAATCAGCACGTTGGCGTCCGACGGGCCGATCCGTGAGATCACCTGCAGAACACTCTGCATGGCCGACGACTCCGCGATCAGCTTCGGCATCCCCTCGCCGCGCAGGAGCGAATTCTCCGCCTCGAGCCGCTGACCTTTGCGCAGCGCCTGGCTCAACTCGATTTGCGTACGAATGATTGCCAGTAGCCGCGCGTTGTCCCACGGCTTCTGGACGAAATCGCGAGCGCCGCGCCGCATGGCCTCGACCGCGACTTCGACGCTTCCCCAAGCGGTCATGACCACGACCGGCAGGGTGGGATCAATGCCCTGAATCCGCGAGAGCAGGTTGAGCCCCTCTTCGCCCGACGTCGTGTCCCGCGCGTAATTGAGATCTATGAGCGCGACGTCGAACTCGCGCGCCTCGACGGCGGCAAGCACACCGGCAGGCGACGATGCCGTCTCGAGTTGAAATCCTTCCGCCTTGAGCAGAAGCCGCAGCGCTTCGAGGACGTCAGGCTGATCGTCGGCGATGAGCACGCGCGGTTCGCTCGCCCGTACAGGATGACGGACGGTCTCGGCCGCTTCGTTGCGCGAGTTGCGGAGATGGTCGGTGATGAGCATAGGCGGCAAGCTCTCAGCGGTCAGCCGCCAGCCCGCTCATCGGGAGCTGGTCACCGGCAGCTGACCTCTGAAGCTTCAGCAGTCAGTGGGTGATGTCGAAGCCGCTCTCCTCGAGCTCCTTCTCACCACGGTGCTTGCTGCCATCTTCCTCGACGACGCGGCCGTCGAAGAGATGAATGGATCGATCGGCGTGGCGCGCGTATCGCGGATCGTGCGTCACCATGCAGATCGTCGCCCCTTCGCGGTGAAGCTCGCGCAGCAGTTCCATGACCGCTTCGCCGTTCTTCGAGTCAAGGTTTCCCGTCGGCTCGTCAGCGAGGAGAATCGACGGCGAGCCGGCCACCGCACGCGCAACGGCGACACGCTGCTGCTGACCGCCCGAGAGCTGGCTTGGCAGGTGCTTCGCGCGGTGGGCCATGCCCACCTTTTCGAGCGCAGCCATGACGCGCTCTTTACGCTCCGCGGACTTCATCCCGCGATAGGTGAGCGGAAGCTCCACGTTCTCATACACGTTCAGGTCGCCGATCAGGTTGAAGCTCTGGAAGATGAACCCGATTTCGCGATTGCGCACGCGCGCCCGTTCCGAGAGCGGCAGATCCGCAACCGACTTTCCGTTGAGGATGTATTTTCCCTCGGTGGGGGAGTCGAGCAGCCCCAGGATCGACAACAGCGTCGACTTGCCGCAGCCTGAGGGCCCGGCGATTGCGATGTACTCGCCCGTTTTGATCTCGAGGTGAATCCCGGCGAGCGCGTGCGTCTCAACTTCGTCGGTGAAAAAGACCTTGGTGACGCCGTCGAGATGGATCAGCGTAGGCGCGGACGTGTTCATCGTGGCTCCTTTGATCAGCTTCCAGCTGTCAGCTTCCAGCTCCCAGCATGCCTTGAAACGGGAACTGGCTAATCCGTGTTATCCGGAAATCCGAATGCGATCGAACGAATCCTGGGCGGACATATCCGAGAGGATCACCTGGTCTCCCGGCTGCAAGCCCTCGAGGATCTCCACCTGATTGACAGACGTGCGTCCGAGCTTCACGTTTGTCCGGATCGCTTCGCCATCCGCGTTTAACTTGAACAGGCCGACGGTGCTGTTTTCCTGGCCAAACGCGGGGCGGCCGACGTAGATGACGTTCTCGAGCTTTTCGAGCGTGATCTCCCCATCGACGCTGAGATCGGGTCGAGCGCCGGCGGGCAGTTCGCCTTCGAGAATGACGTCCACGCCCACAGTGCCACCGGTCGATTTCGGATCGATCCGCGCCACCTTGCCCTTGACCTTGCCGTTGCGCGTGTCGACTTCCGCGTACTGGCCGATGCGGAGGTCCTTCGTCTGCGTTTCAGCGATTCGCAGTTCAGCCTTGAGGTTCGACGGATCCGCAACTCGCGCAATGTTCGCGCCGGCGTTGACCTGTGCGCCGCGCTCGACCGGAACCTCCTGGAGCACGCCGTTCATGCCCGCTTTGACCTTGAGGTCATCGAGCTGACGCACGCGAAGATCATAGGCCGCCTTCTTCTGATCGACGTCCGCTTCCTGCGGCGCCAGCTGCGATTTCATCCCTTCGGTTTGAATCTTCAGCGTGGACTCGGCGATCTTCAGCCGGTTCTGCAGCTCCTCGGCGTCGCTGCGCGACTGCTTCAACTGGATCTCGGAAACGAGCTTGTCCTCCCACAATTTTTCCTGCGCCTGGAGATTCAGCTCTGCCTTCGTGTAGCCGGCCTTGATGCTTGCGACGTCGCTCTGCTTGTTGAGCAAACTGCTTTCGAGTTCAGCCTTGCGGTTGACGTACGCGGCTTGCGCCGACTGATACGCCAACTGCGCCTCTTTCACCGATTGCTGAAGGTCCGGATTGCTCATCTCGACGATGACGGTGTCGGGCCGGACGATGGCACCAGGGCGGAGCAGTATCACCTCCACTCGACCCGCCGTCGTCGACGGAATCCAGCGGATCTCTTCGGGCACGAGGGTGCCGGAGCCGCGGACCTGCCGCAGCATCGGTCCACGCTTGACCGTGTCGATCCAGACGGTTGCTCGATCCACGGACGGCGCCGCGGGCTTCAGCCTCGAGACACCGACGGTGATGAGGATGATGACAAGGAGACCAGCAGCGCCGTACAGGATGCGGCGGATCTTCTTTTTCTTTTTGACGTCAGGGGAGCGTGCGATGTCGACCATTTATTGCCTCTGTCGCTGAAGGTAGGGGAACCGGCGGATCCCCAGCATCAGTGCCAGACTAGTCCAAATCAAGTGCCATGGCTGAAGTATCTTGTAAGTCATTGAAAATGTGGTTGTTATCAGTGAGTCAGCGGTAAGGTTCGGCCTGGAGAATGACCGCCAGCGAACCATCTCGTCCCGAAAACGAACACCGGCGAAGGCCAGTATGGACGTAGGAACGCTTGTGCGCGAGTTTCTTGATAACTACCGGGCAATTGGACGGAAACGCGTGGGTTGTGGTTTAGGAGTTTCGCCAGTATTTTATTTTATTTAGTCAAAATAATATATTATTCTCGCGTCGAGTTCATCCATGGCTGATCTGAGTGACGCAGCGAAACAGGTGCTGACCCTCTACCCGCGGATCTACTTCGCTTGCCACACCCGTCACGTCCCAGACCCCGAGACGCGACGGCTCCTCAGCCGCCACCAGGCGAGCATCCTCGATCACCTTGACGAGATCGATCCGACCACGGTCAACGATCTGGCGCGTCACATGGGGGTGACTCCGGCCACCATGTCACTCGGACTGGATCGGCTGGAGCGGAAGGGATACATCGCGCGTTCGCGCGATAGCACCGATCGACGACGCGTGCATGTGCGGTTGACGACGGCCGGCGTGCGCATTCGGGATTCGTCTTCGGTGTTGGACGCGGGACGCGTCGAAGCGCTCCTGGCGCGGCTGACGTCCGCAGAGCGGCACGACGCGATTCGAGGACTCGCGCTGCTGGCGTCCGCCGCACAACTGGCGATGAGCGATCGCACACCGGCAATCGGTACGGTGGAGGAATCATCATGAAATGGATCGTCGTGGCGCTCGTGGTCATCGCGGTGCTCGTGGCGGTCGTCACGCTCATCGGATCGCGGCTGCCGAAGTCGCATCGTGCGCGGGTTGAACACACATTTTCCGCCGCGCCCGAGACCGTCTGGCGGGCGATCACCGACGTCGAGGCTTTTCCCTCGTGGCGCGAGGGCCTGAAGCGAGTGGAGCGATTGCCGGATCGTGACGGCCTACCGGTCTGGGTCGAAGAGGGAGGCTTCGGCAAGATGACGCTGGCGGTGGAACGTTTCGAGCCGCCGCGGCTGCTCGTTGGTCGCATCGCCGATCCCGGCCTGCCATTTGGCGGCACGTGGACCTACGAAATCACACCGGTGTCGAGCGGCAGCCGGCTGCGCATTACCGAGGACGGCGAGGTCTACAATCCGATTTTTCGATTCATGTCGAGGTTCATCTTCGGCTACGAGGGCACGATTCAGTCGTACATGACGTCGCTGCAAAAGAGGCTGGTCTCGCCGTAGCTTTAGCGGAGGTGGAACCGGAGCGAGCCGTCGACGCGGCGAGCGAGGGCGCGTGTGGGGGAGTCCGAGGGGCGACGCCCCTCGGTTAAGAGAGGATTCTTTATGGGCTATGAAGCCGCCTGCACGCTGCGCCTCGGCCGCCAAACCTCGAACGGGAAGGCGGTCCTCGAGCAGAACGACCTGATTTTTCGTGGACCCACGCGTCTCGCGATTCCACTGAAGGAGATCGCGTCGGCGGTCGCCCGCGACGGCGCCTTGACCGTACGCTTCGGCAAGAAAACCGCCGTCTTCGAGATTGGATCCGCCGCGGCGCGATGGGCCGATCGCATCACGGATCCACCCTCACGGCTCGACAAACTCGGGGTCAAGAGCGGTATGCGTATCGTCCTGACAGGAACCGCGCATGCCGATCTGATCGAGGAGATCAAAGGGCGAGGGGCCCACGTCTCCCGCACGGCGCCGCCGCGCAGCGCGGACATCCTGTTCTATGGTACGGAGCGGCGGGAGGCGCTGGATCGCGTGTCCGAGCTGAGGGCCGCTCTGAAGCCGGATGGCGCGCTGTGGGTGATCCGTCCGAAGGGGTCCGCCGCTATCAGCGAATCGGAGGTCATGGCAGCCGGGAAACGCGCCGGCCTCGTCGACGTCAAGGTCGTGAGTTTCTCTCCCACGCACACCGCGGAGAAATTCGTCATACCACGCGCGGCGCGTTAATCACTCCGTCGCTGCGCTCGGCCGTCGTCCCGTTTCCAACCGTTCAGCTGGCGCCTCCGGCACGGCTCATGCGAACGACTGGACCATGGGCGAATTAAGCGACCGATTGCTCAATGAAATCGTCGACGCCGTCAAAGTCCTTGTCAAAAAAGAGCAATCCGATCGTCTTCGTGACGTCTATCTGGTCGGCGACATCGAAAAGGACACCGCCCGCAACGCCATCGAGCGGTTGCGTGAGCTTGCCAACGAGAATGGCCGGCCGATCACGATCTACATCAACAGCGCCGGAGGAAACGTCACGGATGGGTTGGCACTTCACGACACAATCCGGCATCTCGTTTCCGTCGGCCATGACATCACGATTGTCGTCCAGGGGATGGCCTACTCGATGGGTTCGATCGTGCTTCAGGCGGCGAGCCCTGGCAGACGCCTGGCGTTTCCTCACTCGTGGATCATGATCCACGAGCCGGCGAAATGGGCGGGCTGGCAGTCCACCTCAGCTGCCGCCCAGCACCTGGATCGGCTGAAGCAGATGCAGGCGCAAATCTACCGGATTCTTGCAGAGCGCTCCGGAAAACCGCTCCGACAGATCATCCGTGATACCAAGCGCACGGACTTCTATCTGGACGCGCTGAGCGCGCGGGACTATGGGCTGATCGATGCCGTGCTCGGCCCAAGCGAGGCCGTGTCAGCGGACCGATCCGAGGGGGCACCATCACCGTCTGCCGACGGCCAGGAGCCCGCCAGTCCGCCCTCCATCGCCGCGTCCGGAGGGCGCACCGACATTTCCACTCGCTGATTTGCACGTGGCATGGCCGTTGCGACCAACGAGGCGGTGCGCCTCGCTGCCAGTGGTGACGACGTGCTGAACCGTTATGAAGGGACCCGCCGACGCCTATCCGTTTCCGACACTCGCGGCACCTCTACGCTTTGCCATTGCGCTCGTGGCCGTGTCGGTCGTATTCGTCGCGGACACGATTTGGCATGCGCCGCTCGATACGGCGAGTCAGTTCCTGCTGCTTGGCACCGCGGTCCTCGCGAGTGCCTGGTTCGCCGGCACGGGGCCGGGTCTTGCCGCCACGGTCCTCGGCGCCGTGCTGGGCGCGTTCGACGTCGGTGACGCGTCCAGGACAGATGCGACGGTCGCCACGCACCTCGCGCTCTTCGTCGTCCAAGGCCTGCTCCTGACCGCCGTGGTCGCCGAGCTGCGGTCCGCCCGCCGAACCGCCGAACGGCAGACGCGCGTCGCCCAGGCGGCGCGGCGCGAAGGGGAGGCGGCAAACCGAATGAAAGACGAATTTCTCGCCACGGTGTCGCACGAACTGCGAACACCGCTCAACGCCGTGCTCGGGTGGGTTCATCTGCTGCGGACTGGCAAGCTGGATCGCGATATGTCGACCAAGGGACTCGAGACAATCGAACGCAACGTGAAGCTCCAGGCGCAGCTGACGGGCGATCTGCTGGAGGTTTCCAAGGCGCTGACCGGAGAGCTTCAGCTCGAATGTCGGCCGACAAGTCTCGGCGACGCCGCGCGCCAGGCCGCCGCCGCGGTCGAATCTGCAGCACGAGCCAAAGGCGTCGCGGTGGATCTCTCGCTTCCAGACGCTCCGCTCGTCGTCCACGGTGATTCGACGCGCCTCCGCCAGATTACCTGGCACCTGCTTTCGAACGCGATCAAGTTCACGCCGCGCGGCGGGACGATTGATTTGACGACCAACCTCCAAGGGGCTGAGGCGACGTTGACCGTGGCCGACAGCGGGCCTGGAATTGATCCGGATTTTCTGCCACGGATTTTCGATCGCTTCACGCAGGCGGATTCATCGCTCAGCCGCGTCTCCGGCGGCCTCGGTGTCGGTCTCTCGCTGGTCCGGCAACTGGTCGAATTGCACGGCGGCGAAATTCAGGCGGCCAACCGTCCCGGTGCGGCCGGGGCTGTCTTCACGGTTCGCTTGCCCGCACAACCGGCCTCGCTGCTTGGTTCCGGTTCGCGCCGGCCCCTGGCTACCGAAGGCCCCGTGCCGGCGGACCTGCTCGACGGCCTGCGGGTGCTCGTCATCGATCACGATACCGAGGCGCGCGAGCTGCTTCGCACGGTCCTGCTTCAGCGAGGCGCTGATGTCCGAACGGTACCGTCGGTGGCTGACGGGCTCGAGTCGCTCGAGGTATGGCGTCCCGACGTGCTCGTGAGCGACGCCGAGTCTCCACACCACGATTCGTATTCACTCGTTGCCAAGGTTCAGTCGCTCGACGCCGATCGCGGCGGCAGGATTCCAGCGCTCGCGTTGACCACGCTTGGACGAAGCGATCCGCGACTGGGGCCAATGATCGCCGACGTCCATCGCGATCTCCCGAAGCCAATCGAGCCTACAGTGCTGACGGCCGAGATTGCGAAGCTGGCGGGTCGCGAACGCCGGCGCAATCTGCGCCATTAGCGTCCGCCTTCGCCGCGGCGCGGCTTCGGCGGGACAGGCGGGGCCTCGCGGCTCGCGAGACGGGACTCGCGTGGATCCGAGGATTCGAGGATTCGGGATCCAAGGATTAGAGATTCAGGATGAGTGATTAGTGATTAGGGATTGTCGCTCGAAGCGTCGCCTGTCGGCTGGCGTGGAACTCGTCAGCCCGTCGAGCGCCGACATCCGAGTGTGGGCGCCGGCGTGCGATCGGGTCGAGTTCGTCGTCGACGGCGGCGTCAGTCATGAGCTCGCGCGCGACGCCGCAGGCATGTTCGAGGGCGCGGTCGACGGCGTCTCGGCTGATACGCGGTACTGGTTTCGCCTCGATGGCGGACGGCTGCGGCCCGATCCGGTTTCCCGTTTCCAACCCTCCGGTCCTCACGGTCCGTCCGCGATCGTCGATGGGGCCAGCTTCGAGTGGACCGATCAGCGCTGGACCGGGGTGCCTGAGCAAGGACAGGTCCTGTACGAGATGCACGTCGGGACGTTCACGCCCGAAGGCACATGGAGCGCGGCGGAGAGCCAGCTCCAGGAGCTCGCCGACCTGGGGATTACCACCGTCGAGATGATGCCGGTGGCCGATTTCGCCGGCCGGTTCGGGTGGGGATACGACGGCGTCAATCTCTACGCGCCGACGCGTTTGTACGGAAAACCGGAGAATCTCCGCAGCTTCGTGAATCGCGCGCATGCGCTCGGCGTGGCCGTGATCCTCGACGTGGTCTACAACCACCTCGGCCCGGACGGAAATTATTTGGGCGACTTCTCTCCGAACTATTTCACCGATCGCTACACGAACGACTGGGGCCGCGCGATCAATTTCGAAGACGGCGGCCCGGAGCGGTCGTATTTCGTCGAGAACGCGGGCTACTGGATCGACGAGTTCCATTTCGACGGCCTCCGCTTCGACGCGACGCAGGACATCAAGGACGCCTCGCGTGAACACGTGCTCGCGTCGATGTCGCGTCGGGCACGCGAGGCGGCCGGTGGGAGGAGAATTTTTCTCGTTGCCGAAAACGAACCTCAGGAGGCGAAACTGGTCCGGCCGGTGGCCACGGGCGGGTATGGCCTCGATGCGCTCTGGAACGACGACTATCACCATACGGCGGTTGTCGCGCTGACCGGTCGTCGGGAGGCGTACTACACCGATTACACCGGCTCGATGCAGGAACTCATCTCCTGCGTGAAACACGGCTTTTTGTACCAGGGGCAATGGTACTCGTGGCAGAAAAAAGAGCGCGGCGCGCCTGCGTTCGATATCCCACCGGCGAGATTTGTTTCGTATATCGAGAACCACGATCAGGTCGCCAACTCGGTGTCCGGGCGACGGCTGCATCAGTTGACGTCTCCGGGGCGGTACCGCGCGTTGACCGCGCTCACCCTGCTTGGGCCGGCAACGCCGCTGCTGTTTCAAGGACAGGAGTTCGCATCCAGCGCACCATTCCTGTTCTTTGCGGATCACCGGGAAGAGCTGCGCCAGGCCATTCGGGACGGCAGGCGCGAGTTCCTCTCGCAGTTTGTCAGCCTGGCCGATCCGGCCGCCGTCGCGGCCCTTCCGTCTCCCGTCGAGGAAGCGACGTTTCAGAAGTCCAAGCTGGATTTGAACGAGCGGCGTGCGCACCCGCACGCGTACGCGCTGCATCGTGATCTGTTGCGCGTGAGAGCGGCCCACGGTCTCATCACGGACGGCTCCCGGGTCGATGGCGCGCTGCTCGGGAGCACCGCTCTGGTGCTGAGATATTTCAGCCGATCCGAACACGTGATCCTGATCGTCAATCTCGGCGCCGACCTCGATTACAGTCCGGCGCCCGAGCCGCTGCTGGCCCCGCCGGGGCCGGACGGATGGAGGCTCGTCTGGAGCAGCGAGTTCATCGCCTACGGTGGGCAGGGCACGCCGCCGCTGTGGCCTGACTCAACGTGGCGGATCCCGGGCGAGGCGGCACTACTTTTTGCCGGCCGCTCCTCTGATGACCATGACGACGATTGACCTGACACGACGACTTGAACACCCGCGGGATCACGCGGCCGACGATCCCATGCCACGGCTGGAATGGCTCGTGACGAACGGCCTCGGCGGATACGCCTCGGGCACGGTGGCCGGCGTGGTGACTCGCCGCTACCACGGCCTGCTCGTTGCCGCTTTGCCGGCGCCGCTCGGTCGAATGGTCATGCTCAATCACCTTCTCGAGCGCGCGCGCTTGAAGGACGAGCGCGTCGTGTGGCTTGGAGACGAAAACGAAGTCGCCGGCTCGAACGCTGCCGATCGTGGGGGACAGCTGATCGAGTTCCGTCTCGATCTGGGTCTGCCGGTCTGGATTTATGACTTCGCCGGCACGCACATCGAGAAGCGCCTGTTGATGCCGCACGGGCAGAACACGACGCACCTCACCTATCGGCTCCTGTCCGGCGACGGTTCCGTCCGGCTGTCGCTGCGGCCGTCGATGCAATTTCGATCGTACGAGTCCTCGGTCAGCGAGGCGCCGTCGCGGCCATATTCCCTGACGGCGATCGGTCGGCGCTACGAGATCTCGGGCGAGTCCAGCCTGCCGCCGCTACGGCTTCAGATCCACGGCCACCGCGCGGCGTTGACGCTCGATGAAGTCGGCGCCGCCACGGTGTCGTACGCGATGGAGGAGCTCAGAGGGTACGAGTCAGTCGGGTCACTCTGGAGTCCTGGCTACTTCCGCGTCGATCTGAATCACGATCAGCCGGTCACGCTGATCGCATCGACAGAACCGTGGGAATCGATCGAGGCGCTCTCACCCGAACATGCCGCGCAGGCGGAAGTCGAACGTCGTCGTCATCTGCTGGAGATTGCCGGTCCGCCGGCCAGTCGCCTGGCGCAGGAGCTCGTGCTCGCGGCGGATCAATTCGTGATCACGCCTGCAGGTCGGGTGGAGGAAGCGGCGCGAGCGAACGCCGCCGGCGAGCACGTCCGAACCGTGATCGCGGGATATCACTGGTTCACCGACTGGGGACGCGACACGATGATCAGCCTCGAGGGCTTGACCTTGTCGACGGGTCGCGTCCGCGAAGCTGGTTACATCCTGCGCACGTTTGGACATTACGTGCGCGATGGACTGATTCCCAACATGTTTCCCGATGGCGCCCGTGAAGGCCTCTACCACACCGCTGATGCCACGTTGTGGTTCTTCCATGCGGTCGATCGCTACGTGCGCGTCACCGGTGACTCGGACATGCTCCGGCTCCTTCTGCCGACGTTCATCGACATCGTCCGGTGCCACATACGAGGCACGCGCTTCGGGATCGGCGTGGACGAGGCCGACGGCCTCCTGCGTGAAGGCGCTGGCGGATACCAGCTGACGTGGATGGACGCAAAGGTCGACGATTGGGTTGTGACGCCGAGACGCGGCAAGGCCGTGGAGATCAACGCGCTCTGGTTCAACGCGCTGAGGCTGCTGCAGCGATGGATGGCGGAGATCGGCACGCCCGCCGATGCCGCCGACCTCGACGTGGGCGCACGTGCCAGTGGCACCGCGGAAGCATTCAATGACCGCTTTTGGTATTCAGCCGGCGGCTATCTCTTCGACGTTGTCGACGGCGAGCACGGCGATGATTCTGCCTGCCGCCCGAACCAGCTGCTGGCGATCTCCCTGGATTATCCAGTCCTGGACCGCACTCGGTGGCAGGACGTCCTGCGTGTCGTTCAAGACCGTCTCTTGACACCGGTAGGTCTTCGGTCGCTCGCGCCTGGACACCCGGACTACAAGCCGAAGTACTTTGGTGATCTGCGCTCCCGTGATGCCGCCTATCACCAGGGAACGGTGTGGGCCTGGCTGATCGGACCGTTCGTGGATGCATGGCTCAAGGTCCACCCGGACGATCGCCGGGGCGCGCGGCGATTCCTTCAAGGATTTGACGCTCACCTGAGTGAGGCCTGTGTTGGATCGATCAGCGAGATTTTTGACGCCGACGCGCCGTTCGTCCCGAGAGGCTGCATCGCTCAGGCTTGGAGCGTTGCAGAGGTACTGCGCTGCCTGATGAAGACCGCCGACGTGGAAGACGCAACTGCGGCGTCAAAAGACACGCAGGCGAGAACGGTCGCGGCGACGGAGGAGACGGAGAGCATGGAACACGCCTTTAACACGGAGGCACGAAGACACGGAGTTCTTGGGTGGCACAATTCAAACGGCACAGCGGCGACTGCCTGACGCGCGACGCGCGCGTGGCGGCGGACGCGAACCCACGATACGGTCTCCGTGTCTTCGCGTCTCCGTGTTGATCCTGTCCCGTGCCCTCCGTCAGCTCCGTAAAGAGCCACATAATGTAAGGCATGCCGATCCCGCTGGACAGGCTCGGTTGGAATCCCAGGCTCGAGGGCGCCTTTGCAGAGCACGCCACCGACGGCCTGGTGCCGGGTCGCGTTGCGCTCGAACATACCCACATCTATCGCGTCATAACCGAGTCGGGGGAGTCGCTCGCCCGTGTGTCTGGCCGTCTGCGTCACCGTGCGGCTGCGCGCGCGGAGTTTCCCGCGGTCGGCGACTGGGTCGCTTTGGAACTACCCAAGGACGCCGGTGATGCCCGTATTGCGGCGGTGCTGCCTCGGCACAGCCGTTTTTCCCGGCGCGCCGCAGGCGATCCGACGGAAGAGCAGGTCGTTGCCGCGAACGTCGACATGGTGTTTCTCGTGACCGGTCTCGACGGCGATTTCAACCTGCGGCGGATCGAGCGTTATTTGCTCGTCGCCTCGGAAAGTGGTGCGTCGCCGGTCATCATCCTGAACAAGGCCGACGTGCCTGCCGATCGCGAGGCAATGGTGGCGGAGGTGCGGGCGCTCGCGGGCGCGGTCCCTGTGCACGCCATCTCGTGCCACGTAGCGGGCGACGTCGATGTGCTGAAGCAATACCTCGGTTTCGGGCAGACCGCTGCGCTGCTCGGATCGTCTGGCGTCGGAAAGTCGACCATCGTCAACCGCCTCGTTGGTCACGATCTGCTTCGGACCCGTGAAGTTCGCGATTGGGATAACCGAGGCAGGCATACCAGCACCGTACGACAGCTGATCGTCCTGCCGGACGCCGGCGTGCTCATCGACACGCCCGGCATGCGAGAGCTGCAGCTCTGGGATGTCGTCGAAACGATGGGCGGCACGTTCAACGACATCGAATCGCTTGCCGAGGAGTGCCGATTTCGCGATTGCCGTCATCGGCAGGAGCCCGGCTGCGCCGTACGCGGTGCAATTGAGGCGGACCGGCTTTCGGCAGGACGCCTCGAGAGCTACCACAAGCTGCAGGACGAGCAGGCTTACCAGTCGCGGCAAGTCGATCAGCGTGCGCAGATCGAACAGCGTCGACGCTGGAAGGTCTTGACGAAGGCGGCGCACAAACGCATGAAGGAAAAGGGCAGCCGCTGAGCCGCGCCGTCCGCCGAAAGCTGTCCGCCATTCACCGGGATCCCCGAACGGTCACCACCTGCCGGCCGTAAGCTAACCGGCATGAACGTCCTGAGCATACGAGACGCGCGCAAGAACTTCGGTCAGACACCAGCTCTGAACGGCGCATCGTTCGATCTGCGGCAAGGCGAACTTCTGGCGCTGCTCGGCCCGAATGGCGCGGGAAAGACGACGCTCATCCGGGCAATTGCTGGCCGCGTGCGTCTCGACGGTGGCGAGATTCGCCTGTTCGATCGCGTACTCGATGGCCGGCAGACGTCGCGCGAGCTCGGCATAGTGCCGCAGGAGATCGCGCTGTATCCACTGCTCACGGCGCGGGAGAATCTTCAGGCGTTCGGCGGACTGTACGGCCTCTCAGGCCAGCAGCTGTCGAAGAACGTCGACTGGGCGCTCGAACGCATCGGTCTTTCCGATCGCGCCAGTGAAATCGTGAAGCAGTTTTCGGGCGGAATGCGCCGTCGTCTCAACATTGCATGCGGCGTCTTGCACCAGCCGCGGGTCGTGCTGCTGGACGAGCCGACGGTGGGCGTCGATCCCCAGAGCCGCGATCGCATCTACGACATGCTCGCCGATCTTGCGGCATCGGGCGTGTCGCTGCTGCTCACGACGCACCACCTCGAGGAAGCCGAGGCGCGCTGCTCCCGCACCGTTATCATCGATCACGGCAAGGTCATTGCCGCCGGAACCATGTCGGAACTGGTCGATCAGACGGTTGGGCGCTATCGCCTCGTCACGCTTCGTCTCGACGCGGCGCTCGATGCCCAATCACTCTTGGACGTGTCCGGTGCCAGCAACGGCACCGGGATGGACGCCGATCCGCGAATCGTGAAGGCTCGCCTGCGAGATGTTGCCGCTGAATTGCCGCCGCTTCTCGAACGCATCCGTACGACAGGACGCGCCGTGGATGACGTCGACGTGCGTGGTCCGAGCCTGCAGTCAGTCTTTATTCACCTGACCGGAAGGGAGTTGCGCGAGTAATGGGTACGCTGCTCTGGGTCGGTTGGACCAACCTGCGTCGCGATCGCGTCGCGCAGATGCTGACGTTTCTGCTTCCGATCGTCTTCTTCTCGATCTTTGCCACGGTGTTCGGAGGACAAGGCGATGTCGCGACCGCTCGAATCCGGATCGGCGTGGTCGACGAAGACCACAGCGAGGTGAGTGCGCGCTTGATCGAGGGCCTGAAGAACGAGAAAGGCCTTCGAGCACAAACGACGGCGGAGGGCTCCGGCGCGGGCCCGCTGCTCGATCGCAGCGCCGCCGAACGCCTCGTGCGCGCGGGCGACGTGCCGGTGGCGGTCGTCATTCCCTCAGGACTCGGCGACGCGTTTTCAAAGAACGGATTTGCCGGCGGCGGGCCGGCAATTGAGCTCCTCTCCGACGTCTCGGATCGGATCGCGCCGCAAGTGGTGCTCGGGCTGCTGCAGAAGGTTGCAATGACCGCAGCCCCCGACCTGCTCATGCAAGGCGGTATGCACCAGTTCGAGAAATACGCCGGCGCCATGACGCCTCAGCAGAAGGCTGCGGTGGATGTCTGGCTTCCGCGGCTCAAGGCGCAAGGCCGGTCGGGGGGCGCGGGCGCGGTCGACGGATCGGCCGGCACGATGCCAATCGGGGTCCAGGTCGTTGACGTCATGCGCACCGACAACCGTCGCGGATCGCTGATCTCGTTCTACGCCGCGGGTATCGGAGTGATGTTCCTGTTGTTCTCGTCTGTCGGCGGCGCCGGGGGCGCCCTGCTGGAGGAAGCGGAAGCCGGGACCCTGGAGCGGCTGCTCTCGACCAACATCGGGATGACCGGCGTCCTGATTGGCAAGTGGATCCTGCTGGCGCTGATCGGTTGCCTTCAACTCACCGTCATGTTCCTGTGGGGAAAAATCGCGTTCGGGCTCCCGCTGTTCTCGCATCTCCCGGGTTTTGCGGTGATGACGGTCGTCACCGCTTCGGCGGCGGCAGCCCTTGGCCTGGTGCTCGCCACGCTGGCGCGCAGCCGGGCGCAGTTGTCAGGCTTCTCGACGATTCTGATCCTCACCATGTCGGCGCTCGGCGGCAGTATGTTCCCGCGTTTTCTGATGAGCGAAACGATGCAGAGATTTGGTTTGCTGACGTTCAACGCGTGGGCGCTGGATGGGTATTTGAAGGTCTTCTGGCGTCAGGCCGCGATCTGGGAACTCTGGCCGCAGGTGCTCGTCCTGGTCATGCTCGCGGCGGTCTTCCTGACGACCGCGCGGCTGATCGCGCGACGCTGGGAAACGGCGTAGAAGAATTGCTGAATGCTGAATTCTGAATGCTGAATGATTCTTGTTTTGGGCGCGGTCGGTAGACCGCGCACTTCAGCATTCAGCATTCAACACTCAGCATTTCTTTACGCGGCGCCACTTCCTGGAATGTCCTCCTTGAGGTCAATGCTGAAGCGCTCGGCCATGCGATAGAGCGTGCGCCGATCGATTCCGAG
>Ga0207701_10000327_pt1 | contig 48753 bp, 42 predicted proteins | sample KBSSwiSSwithPhiX_FD_184294 | JGI IMG/M metagenome (GOLD analysis project Ga0207701, IMG submission 184294) | Switchgrass rhizosphere bulk soil microbial communities from Kellogg Biological Station, Michigan, USA, with PhiX - S5 (SPAdes) (version 2) | ecosystem: Environmental > Terrestrial >... | reverse complement strand
TGATTGTCTCGAGATGAATGGTCCGCGGACCAATCTGCGGATGTCGTTCGCCTACTGCTGTCTTCGTCGGGAGCACTCGACACTCTTGCACCCGGCACCGCACCTGGCATTCAGCACTTAGCACTCAGCACTTAGCACTCAACACTTAGCACTCAACACTTAGCACTCAACACTCAACACTTAGCACTTTAGACTGGGTACCTAGACGCCGATTCCCTTGCCATCGGCGGCGGCTTCGACGCCGAGCGCCGGTTCGCCGACCGGACCGATGTATGGCTCCTCATCGACCGTGACGACGACCACGCCGCCTTCGCTGACCGTGTGCCGCCGTCGATCCTCCTCGGCGTTGTAGCCGATGACCGCGCCGCGCGGGATCAGGACGTCGCGGTCGACGATCGCGTTCCGGATCCTGGAGTGCCGCCCGACGCGCACGCCCGGCATCAGGATCGATCGCTCGATCGTACAGTAGCTGTGGACGCGCACGTTGGGGCACAGCACGCTGCCGGTGATCTTGCTGCCAGAGATGATGCAGCCGGCCGAGATGATCGAGTCGAGGGCCATGCCGCAGCGGCCGTCGTCGGCGAAGACGAACTTGGCCGGCGGCGCCTGCGGCATGTAGGTCCGAAGCGGCCACTCCGGATCGTACAGGTTGAACTCCGGGTTGACGTGGCACAGGTCCATGTTGGCCTCGTAGTAGGCGTCGATGGTGCCGATGTCGCGCCAGTACTTCGAAGCCTTCTTGTTCTCGTCGTAGAACCGGTACGAGTAGACCGGCTGCGTCGGGAACATCGCCGGGATGATGTTCTTCCCGAAGTCGTGATGCGTGTCGCGCCGCGCGTCCTCTTCCAGGGCCTCCACCAGCGCGTCGGTCTCGAAGATGTACACGCCCATCGACGCCAGGCACACTTCCGTCGCACCCGGAATCGGCGTCGGCTCGACCGGCTTCTCGTGGAAGGCGATGACCCGGTCCGACGCGTCGACGGTGAGGATGCCGAAGCGGTGTGATTCGGTCCTGGGCACCTCGAGTGTCGCCAGCGTCGCCGCGGCGCCCCGTTCCTTGTGGAACTGGAGCATGCGCGCGTAGTCCATCTTGTAGACGTGGTCGCCCGACAGGATGATGACGTGGCGCGGGTTCTCGCGCTGCAGCGAGTAGAGGTTCTGGTAGACGGCATCAGCCGTGCCCAGGTACCAGTTGTCGTTCACGCGCTTTTGCGGCGGCAGGATCTCGATGAACTCGCCCAACTCTTCCGACACGACGCCCCAGCCCTGCCGGATGTGCCGGTTGAGCGAGAGGGATTTGTACTGCGTCGCGATGAAGATCCGGCGGAGTCCGGAGTTGATGCAGTTACTGAGCGGAAAATCGACGATCCGGTACGGCCCGCCGAAGTAGACAGCCGGTTTCGCCCGGTCCTTGGTGAGGGGATAGAGCCGCTCTCCTACGCCGCCGGCCAGCACGATGACGAGAGTGTCTTCCAGCATCGCCGACCCGCGGTTCCCGAGACGATCCCACGCTCCAAGCGCAAGGCGGGATGATACCACGGCACAGTCACTTAGGCCTTTCCCCGGTTTGACTTGCCGGCCGGCCGGGACCTATGATCGACCATCCACGCCCAGTCGCTGGGCCACGGGATTTCGGGGACCAATGCCGAGACTTTTCATCAGCGCCCTGGCCGTCGTTACCCTGCTCCTTTTCGGGATCAGCCCGTCCGTCGCGCAGGACAAGGGCAAGAACAAGAAGGACAAGGGCGACGTCGCGCAAAGTGCGGAAATCAACGCCCTGATGGCCGCCGTCGACGCGCTGATGGGCGGCAACGCGGGCGACAACACGCTGCCGCTGAAGTGGGAACAGCACCACTTCATCAAGGCGATGGGCAGCAAGACGTACGTGCCGTTCACTCTGGCAATCGATCCGCCGGCGTTCACGGCCGCGACGACGGTTGGCATCTATGTCCGCGTCGCGAAGCACGGCGAGCCCGCGCCCGCGCCCGCGCCTCCTGCCGACCCCAAGAAGGACAAGGCCGCCGCGCCGGTTCCTGCGCCGCCGCAGTATCCGTTCGACTACGGCTTCTTCATGGATGTCGCGCCGGCCGCGCCCGGACAGCCGCAGCGAATCCGCCGCGCGTTCGACGTCGAGCCAGGCGAGTACGACGTGTTCATCGCCGTGCGGGAGAAAGCCAAGGACGCCTCGACGCCGGTGGCGTCGCTCAAGACCGGCACCCTGAAGCAGTCCGTCACGGTGCCGGCCTACGACGGGAACGAGCTGACGACGAGCAGCGTCATCGTCGCGGACAAAGTGGACGTGTTGCCGGCGCCGCTGTCGAATGACCACCAGGCGGAGAACCCGTACACGTTCGGGCAGGTCAAGCTGACGCCCTCGCTCACCAACAAGTTCACAAAGAAGGACGATCTGAACGTGTTCTTCTGGATTTACGGGGAGCAGATGGACCCGGCGACGAAGAAGCCCAACATGACGGTGGACTTCAGCTTCAGCCGGAAGCTGCCCGAGGGCGGCGAGAAGTTCTTCAATCGCACGGAGCCCGAAGAGTTGAGCGCGAGCACGCTTCCGCCGACGCTGGACTTCAGCGCCGGCCCGCAGCCGCTGCCCGGCAGCCTGCAAGTGCCGCTCGCCAGCTTCCCGGAGGGCGACTACCATCTCGAGATCAAGATGATGGACAAGGTGTCGGGCAAGTCGGTGTCGCGCGATGTGACGTTTACCGTCGCGCCGTCGGCCGTGCAGTAGGGCCGGAGAACCGGGGCCCCCCACCATCGATGGGCGATGGCGGGGACGCGCATCAGGTCGGGTGCGTGCTATGAACATTCTCTCCAGACTCGTCGTGACCGCGGCGGTGGTTGGTGGCGTGGGCGGCAGTACGCCGGTTCTCGCCTCTGGTGGAGAATCCTCGCCTGCCCCCCTCAGGCCCGTCCGTACGATCGATCGTCCCGCCACGGGCGGATCAATCGTCAGCTTCGTCAGGGACCACGACGGCAAGCCCGTCGCCGGCGCCGTCGTGAGCGTCGTCGGCCGACGCATCGCCACGGGCATCACCGATCAGGCCGGCAAGTGCATGTTCGTGTCGCTGCCTCCGGGCGACTACCTGGTGCGGGTCCATCGAACCGGGTACGTCCCGGCGAGCAGTCAGCTCGTGCTCGCGGCTCCCGGCGTCGGCACGGCGTGGTCCTTCGTGCTGAGGGCCCAGCCCGCCGTGTTCCTCGAGCCGATCCCGAAGGACGAGGCGCGGCAGGTCTACGCCGCCGGGTTCGTCGGCGACGAGCCGACGCTCCGGCCGGCCGGCGACGCGCCCGTCGGAGACGGCGACGACGATCACGACGAAGTGGCCTGGCGCATCCGCCACTTGAAGCGCAGCGTCCTGAAGGACGCCACCGAGCAGGCAGTCGTCGACGATGGCGGCGGCGATGGCCTCGACGACGGCGGCAGCACGTTCGATCCGGTGGCCGCGGCCAACTTCTCTCATCCGACCGGCGACCTCATGACGCGCATGGCCGCGTCGTTGCTGACCGACTTCCCGCTCGTCGGGCAGCTCAACCTGCTGACGACGGGATCGTTCGACAGCCCGCAGCAACTGGCCTCCGCCGGGACGCTGGCGCGTGGCGTGGCGCAGATGTCGATTGGATCCTCGGCCGGTCGCCACGGCGACTGGTCGGTGCAGGGCGCCATGACGCAGGGCGACGTCGCCGCGTGGATGGTGTCGGGGGCCTATGTGACGCGCGCACCGGGGCGGCACGTCTACGACACCGGCATGTCCTATTCGCTGCAGCGCTACGACGGGTCGAACCCGGCGGCGCTGGCCGCCGTGGCCGACGGCAACCGCTACGCGGCCCTGCTCTATGGCTACGACGCGTTCGCCGTCAGCCGCAAGGTCTCGCTGCTTTACGGCGGCCGCTATGCGAAGTATGGCTATCTCGAAGATTCGCTCTTCAGTCCGCGCGCACGCCTGACCATCGCGCCGACCGGATCGCTGCGTTTGAGCTTCGGCGTGGCCCGCCGAGCGGTGGCGCCGGGCGCCGAGGAGTTCGTGCCGTCCATGGTGGCGGGCAACTGGGTGCCGCCGGAGCGCACGTTCGCGCCGATTACGGGTACCCGTTTCGTGCCGGAGCGGACGAACCACTTCGACGTGAGCATGGAGCACGACCTCACGCCCACGACGCTGGTGGCCGTCCGCAGCTTCTACCAGGCCACCGAGGATCAGCTCGTGACGCTGTTCGGCCTCGGCAACGTCGAGCGCCTCGCCGCGGACCTCGGGCATTACTACGTGGGCTCGGCCGGCGACGTGAGCGCGCGCGGCTGGACGGTCAGCGTCCGTCAGGTGATCGCGCAGCGGCTGCGCGGGTCGGTCGACTACACGGTGTCCAACGCGCAGTGGCAGGAAACACCGCAGAGCGACATCGTGTCGCTGCGCCTGCCCGGCGTGGCGCGCCGTGGTCCCGAGCGGATCCAGGACGTGACGGCAGCGGTCGACACCGACATTCCCGTCACAGAGACGCACGTGTACGCGCTCTACCGGATCAGCACGGGCTACGCGGGTGGCACGATCGAGTCGCTCGGCCCGACGCTGGCGGCGCGGTTCGACGTGCAGGTGACGCAGTCGCTGCCGTTCATGGACTTCGCCAACGCGCACTGGGAAATGCTGGTCGGTGTCCGCAACCTGTTCCGGGACGCCGCCGACGAGGCGTCGGTCTACGACGAGCTGCTCGTCGTGCGGCCGCCAAAGCGCATCGTAGGCGGATTGACGCTTCGCTTCTGAGCTTCGCCATCGCCGGCCGTCCGTGATGCCTCCCCGACATCCGGACGGCTTTTTTTGCACCCGAGCGGCGTATCCAGATGCTTGGAGCGGTTGTTCGACGGGTTGAATCGGCAGTGGTTCTGCTGGTGAGTGCGGCTATGCAAGTGATTGATATTAAAGGAGTTGCTCAAAAGAGCCAGCATGGTCAGACGGGTATGCGCTTTGCTTCTCATCGCTGGTTGGCGAAGGCGATAATCGTCTGATCGACAACGAGATGCAGCCGAACGGTGCGACAGTCAGCGCTTTGAGCCAGGTCACCGGGTGGGTCCGGTCCCTGCTGTCGTTGACGTTCGTGGCGACGCTGCTCGGTCTGGGTCTTTCGAACGTCGCGCTGCGCGCCACCTGGAACGAGGTCGAGGACGGCATCCTTTGGGTGACCGGTCCCGACGGCGTGACGGCGGCTGACGTGGCGCCCGATGGCCCGGGAACCGAGTCCGGCATCCGCGCCGGCGACGTGCTGCTCGCGATCGACGGCCGTCCTGTCCAGCGGCCCGCCGACGTCGTCGCGACGCTGCACGCTGGACGGAACGGCACGCGGCTCAATTACACCGTCGTCCGGCTTGGCGCGCGCGAAGTGCGCCTCGTGAGGCTCGCGCCGCTGTACCGCGGCAACACCCCGCTCTACTACGTCCTCGCGGCCGTTGGCATCTTCACGCTGATCGTCGGCGCCGCCGTGCGATTCCGCCGGCCTGGCGATGAAGCGACCCTGCACTTCTTCTGGGTGTGCCTCGCGTTCTTCGGCGCTTTCACGTTCTCGTTCAACGGCCGGCTCGATCGGCTCGACTGGGTCTTCTACTGGGCGGACGCCGTTTCGATCCTGCTGCTGCCGCCGCTTTTCCTGCACTTCACGCTGGTCTTCCCCGAGCGGCCGCGCAGCTGGGTGCGCAGCACGATGGGGCAACGGCTGCTGCCGCTGCTGTACCTGCCGGCGCTCGGCCTGGGCCTGCTCCGCGTGGTGGCGATCGCGCGGGCGCCGGTTGACGCGAAGTTCTTCACGCACGTCCTGGGGATCCTCGACCGGATCGATCCGCTGCACCTGTCGATCTGCATGGCCGCGGGCCTGGCGGTGCTCGTGCACGCGCTCTCGCATGTGCGCTCCGTTACCGCGCGACGGCAGCTGCGCTGGATCGTGTGGGGCACGGCGCTCGGCGCGCTTCCCTTCGCCGTCGGATACGCCATTCCATGGGCCGCGGGCCTGACGCCGTCGCTGCCGATGGAGCTGTCCGCGGTGCCGTTCAGCCTGGTACCGCTCGCGTTTGCCTCTGCCATCGTCCGTTACCGGCTGATGGACGTCGAGGTCATCGTCAAGCGCCTGCTCGTCTGGGCGGCGGCCGTTGGTGCGGTCGTCGGCCTCTACGCGGTGTTGCTGCGCGTGGCCACCGACGGCTTCACCGAGTCGGCCAACGGGCAGCAGTGGGTGATTGCGATCCTCGCGACGCTGGTTGTCATCCTGGCAGCCAGCCCGGTGAAGAACGCGATTCAGGCCGCCCTCGATCGCGCCTTTTATCGCGATCGCTACGACTATCGGAAAGCGCTGGTCGGGTTCGCGCGTGATCTGAACGCGGACCTCGACCTCGACCGTCTCGGCGAACGGCTCGTCACGCGCGTGATGGAGACGCTGCTCGTCGACCGGATGGTGCTGTTCCTTGCCGATGAGGCCACGGGCGATTTCGCCCCCTTGCACGTCACCGGCTTCGCCAAGACGCCCCCCGAGCTCGCGCGCCGTTCGGGCTTCGGCGGACGGCTGGAAGCAGGGCACGTCATCGCGCTCGACGATCCGCTGTCGGCCCGGCGGTTCTCCGAGGACGAAATGGAGTTCTGGCGCGACTGGGGTCTGTTTTACTTCGTGCCGTGCGTTGCGAAGGAGGGCACGATCGCGGTGCTCGCGCTCGGACGCAACGAGTCGGCCGAGCCGTTGAGCAGCGAAGACATGGCGCTCATCGGCGCAGTCGCCGGTCAGGCGGCCACCGCGCTCGAAAACGGCCGCCTGTATCGGCAGCTGCACGTGAAGGCCGGGGAGCTCGAGCGGCTGCGCGAGTTCAGCGAGAACGTTCTCCAGTCACTCGACAATGGCCTCGCCGTGGCGGATCCGGACGGCCGCATCCTCTGGTGGAACCGCGCGATCGAAGAGCTGTACGGCGTCACGGCGGCCTCTGCGATCGGCCGCAGCCTGCCGGAACTGTTCGACGCGCGCTTCGTCGAGGCCGTGACCGCCGCGCTCCGCGAGCACCCCGAGGGCGCGACGCTCTACCGCGTGCCGCTCGTGTCGCACCACAACGCCGACGATCGGCTGCTGCTCACCGTCACGGTGGTGCCGCTGCGCCAGCATCGCGACGAAGCCGTGGAGACGATGGGGTCGGTGCTCCTCTTCGAAGACATCAGCGCGCGCGTGCAGCTCGAGGAGCAGCTGCAGGTCTCGGAGAAGATGGCGTCGATTGGCCTGCTCGCGGCCGGCGTCGCGCACGAGGTGAACACGCCACTCACGGGCATCGCCAGCTTCACGCAGATGCTGCTCGAGGGTGCGAACCCGGAGGATCCGAGGACGCGCCTGCTCGAGAAGATCGAGCGCCAGACCTTCCGCGCCGCGAAGATCGTGAACGGCCTGCTGAACCTCTCGCGTCAGACCGGCCAGCCGACAGCGGACCGTGCGCCGGTCGACATCAACGCGGTCGTGGGCGACGTGGTCGGCCTGCTCGAGCACCAGCTCGAGACCGGCAAGGTGAAGGTCCGCCGTGAGCTGTCCGCGCAGGCGCCGGTCGTCGACGGCGTGGAATACAAGCTGCAGCAGGTGTTCCTGAACCTGTTCCTGAACGCGCGCGACGCGATGCCTCGCGGAGGCTGGCTCGCGGTGTCGACGAAGATCGAGAACCAGGCGGTGGTCATCGAAGTGGCCGACACCGGCTCCGGCATTCCGAGCGAGCACCTGGCGCGCATCTACGATCCGTTCTTCACGACCAAGTCCATCGGGCAGGGCACCGGTCTCGGGCTGTCGATTGCATACGGCATCATCCGTGAGCACGACGGCACGATGCAGGTGGAGAGCAGCGTGGGTCAGGGCACACGGTTCACGCTGCGGCTGCCTTTGTCGAAGTCCTTCAGCCACACTCGCGAGAAGAGGGCATGAGCACTACAGCCTCCATCCTCGTCATCGACGACGAGGAAATCATGCGCGAGATCCTCGAGGCGCTGCTGACGCGCGAGGGCTACGGCGTGCGCCTCGCCTCCAGCGCGGAAGAAGGCCTCGAGGCGGCGCGTTCGCTCCCCTTCGACGCGGCCATCGTCGACCTGATGCTGCCCGGCATGGACGGCATCGCGGCGCTCGAGGAGCTGAAAAAGATCAACGAGGACCTGCCGGTCCTGATGATCACGGCTTTCGCGTCGGTCGAGACGGCGATTGCCGCCATGAAGCGCGGCGCCTTCGACTACATCACCAAGCCGTTCAAGAACGACGAAGTGCTCATCGTCGTCCGCAACGCGATCGAGCGGAACCAGCTGGTGCGCGAGAACCGGCTGCTCAGGCGCACGGTGCAGGAGCAGTACGCGAAGTTCGCCAACATCATCGGGCGCAACCAGCGCATGCGGCACGTGTTCGACCTGATCATCCAGGCCGCGCCGAGCCGCTCGACGATCCTGATTCAGGGCGAGAGCGGCACGGGCAAGGAACTGGTGGCGCGAGCGATCCACGCCCACTCGCCGCGAGCCGACCGGGCCTTTGTGACGGTCAACTCGGGCAACCTGCCGCCCGATCTCCTCGAATCGACGCTGTTCGGGCATGTGAAGGGCGCCTTCACCGGCGCCGTCTACCCGAAGAAGGGCCTGTTCGACCTGGCCGACAAGGGCAGCATCTTCTTCGACGAGATGGGCAACATCCCGCTCGAGACGCAGGCCAAGCTGCTGCGCGCGATGCAGGAGCGCGAGTTCATGCGCCTCGGCGGCATGGAGACTATCAAGGTGGACGTCCGCATCATCGCGGCTACCAACGTCGACCTGAAGCGGATGGTGGACGACGGCCGCTTCCGCGAGGACCTGTACTACCGGCTCAACGTCATCAGCGTCGAGCTGCCGCCGCTGCGCGAGCGCAAGTCGGACATCCCCTCGCTGGTGCAGCATTTCCTGCAGAAGTACGGCGAGGAGAACGCCAAGGGGGACATGGAGCTGGCGGCCGAAGCGCTCGACCTGATGATGGAGTACGACTGGCCAGGCAACGTGCGCGAGCTGGAGAACGTGATCGAGCGCGCGGTGGTGCTGACGACCGGGCCCCGTATCGGCACGGACCTCATCCCCGACCACGTGCGCAGGACGCCGCAGTTCCAGATTCCGGAAGTCAACGTGCCACCGGAGGGAATCTCGTTCAAGGAAGTCATCACCGACTTCGAGAAGCGCCTCATCGAGTCGACGCTCGAGGCGGCCGGCGGCGTGCAGAAGCGCGCGGCCGAGCTCCTGCACATCAAGCCGACGACGCTGAACGAGATGATCAAGCGGTACGACATCCGGCCTCGCCGCCGCCGTGCCGGCGGGGAGCAAGACAGCGCCGACGAGAACGGCAACGGCGCCGGGTCGGTCGACCGTGCGCCGCAGCCCGCCGGCTCGCGTCGCATCGCCTCAGCAGGGATTGGCGACGAGTAAGAACTCGGAGCTGCCAGCGGCCAGCTGGTAACCTACGCGCCCTTGTTGTTTCTCACCTTCGCCAGCAGCCGGTCGTACTTGCTCATGATGACGTCCCAGCGGTAGTTCCGCCGGACGTATTCCTTGCCGTTGCGTCCCATCGCGGCGCGCAACTGCTCGTCGCCGAGCAACAGGTTCAACGCCTCGACGAACTCCTCGCGGTCGGCGTAGAACAGGCCGGCGTTGCTGCGAACGCAGTGGTCGACGAGGACCTCGCTCCTGGCGTTGGCCAGCACCGGCGTGCCGACGGCGAACGCTTCGAGTGCCAGCAGCGACAGGCTCTCGTACGGCGACGGCACGACGACGATGGTGGCCGCCTCGAGCGCGTGGAGGCGCTCGCGTTCCGAGAGCAGACCCGCAAAGCGGATCCACGGCTCCTCGGGCAGCTGCATCAGCTTCACGCCCATGAGGACGAGCGACGCGTCGCCGCCGCCCTGAACGTAGCTGCTGAAGTACTCGATCAGCTCCTCGCAGCCCTTGCCCGGATCGATCCGGCCGCCGTACAGCCCGAACTGGCCGTGCAGTCGATGGCGCCGGCGGAACATCGCGCCGCGGCCCGCGATGTGCGGCGGCAGCGGCTGGTCGTCGTCTTTGGCGTCGGCAAGGTCCGGCTCGTCGAGCGGACCCTGGTCCGAGTCGGCGCGCGCCACGTCCTGGCGCTCCTGCAGCAGGTCGACACCGCAGCCCACGGTCTCTTCAGCGACGGCGCGCACCGAGAAGTGCGTCGAGAGGAACCGCCGCTCGACCTCGGTGTTGTACGCGACGGCCGCCGGCAGCGAGAACAGCTCCTTGTAGATCTCGAGATGGATGGCGGGCTCGTCGTGCGCGGTCGGCACCAGGATGCTCTTGCCCGGCGCGATCCGCATGCCGAGCACCGTTGGCGCGTAGAGGTACGTGAAGAAGACCAGCGCGTCGTACTGCTGGTGGTGGCGCTTGATGTAATCGATCAACGCCGGCGACCACGGCCCCTGCCGCCGGAGCCATTCCATCTCCTGCTCGTGCGTGTGCGGGTTGTTGAAGATCCAGTCGGAGAACTGGTTGAAGCTGTTGATGTCGCGCGTCTCGGCGACCGCGAAGCGGCGCACCGTGACGCCGCGGATGCGGTCCGGCCCCTCGGGATACTCGTTCTTCCACGTCACGTAGTCGCGCGCGCACGTGGTGAGCACTTCGACGTCGTGCTTCGCCGCGAGCCGCTCGGCCACGAGGCGGCAGTGATACTCGGAGCCGCCGAGGATTTCGGTGCCGTACCGTTGAACGATGAACGCGAGTGTCACGATTCCCTCTTGGCCGCAATAATCTCCGCCAGGCGCTGGAGCAGCCGGGCCTCGCTGAAGTCCTCGAGACGCCGATACTGCCGGGCGACGACCTGCGCGCGCATACGCGGATCGAAGGCCAGCTGGCCGAGCAGCTCGGACGCAAACTCGAGGTCTTTCGGCGACCAGGTGACGCCGGCGCCGCCGAGCGTCTCGCCGACGGCGCTGCTGTCGCTGGCGAATACCGGCACGCCCGCCGCCATCGCTTCGAGCACGGGCACGCAGAAGCCCTCGTGCTCGCTGAGCGACAGGTAGACGCGGGCGCTGCGGTAGTACGCGGCCAGCTCCCAGTCGCTGACCTGGCCAGTGAACAGAAAGCGCTCGGGCAGCATCTCGAGCCGGACGATGAGCGCGCGGAGTGTCGCGTAGTAGTTCGGAATCGCGTCCGTCCGCCCGACGAAGATGAAGCGATACTGGCTGTCGATGTTCCGCTTGTAGAGCTCAGCCAGCAGAACGATGTCCTCAATCCGCTTGTTCGGGACCACGCGGCCCACGAACAGGAAGTTCGTCAACCCGTCGTCCAGGATCTTCGATAGCGCCGGATGCGGCGGGGCCTTCGTGATGCGGTCCAGGTTCAGCGCGATGGGGAAGACGGCCGTCGAGCGGAAGCCGAGCGTCTCGAGCTCCCGCCGGTTGTAGTCCGAGTCGCCGAGCGCCAGGTCGGCGGACGCCGACAGCGATTTCAGGTCGGCACGGCCGAGGGCCGCGATCCGGAACACCTCCGGGTGGTAGCCGGCGAAAAAATGGGCCGGCGTGATGTTGTGGTACTGCAGCACGCGAGTGCCGCCGAGGTCGCGGAAGGCGCCCGACATCGCGGACGGCAGCGCGTAATGGAAGATCGTCAGGTCTCCACCACGTGAGGCTGCCTGGTCGAACGAGCGCACCTCGCCCCGCATGTCCTCGTCGATCGTCATCGCGTAGATGTCGGATTCGTGGCCCATACCTCGGAGCAGATCCCGGACCTGGCGAGCCGAGTCGCCTATGGCATCGCCCCGATGCGCCGCGGGGATCCACTGGTTGATGATCATCGTAGCCATCAGCGGGCAGCCGTCAGCGGACAGCGACCGTAGCTGGCGAAGTGCTGCCAGCTGCCAGCCGCCAGCTGCCAGCTACTTCATCGGCAACCCCTTGAATACACCGGGCCGAAACATCCGCAGCTCCTCGAGCCGCTCGTACGCCGCCAACTGATCCCAGAAGTCGAACGTCACCTTCGGCGGCGCGATGCGCGGCGCCCGGGCAGCCTGGTCGACGAACGACAGGAGCGTCCCGCCGAAGTCCTTCTTCACCAGCCGACCCAGCGCAGCGTCCTGCGCGGCGAGCACCCGATCCTGCAGCCCGCGATCCGAGAGCACGGCATCCACCAGCAGCGCGACGTGGTCAGGGTGGCGATTCTGGTACAGCACGCCGCCGCCATCGAGCGTCGCAGGCACCGCCGAGGCCGCATAGGCGAGGACGGGCACGCGCATGTGGAAGGCTTCGACCAGCGGCACGCAGAAGCCTTCGTGCTCGCTCGCGCACAGGAAGAGGTCCGCCACCTGGTAGTAGGCCGCCAGCTCCTCGTTGCTGACGTGACCGGCAAAGTGTACGTCTGGCGTTTCGAGCGCGCCGATCATTCCCTGGAGCATCGCCAGGTATTTCTCGAAGCCGCCGTACGAGCCGACCAGCAGCAGCCGCGATCGCGGGTTGATGCGCGTCCGGTACGCATGGAAGATGCGGATCACGTTCTCGATCCGCTTGTTGGGGATCATGCGGCCCACGAACAGCAGGTTCGTCCACTCGTCGTCGAACGCGCCGGCAACGTGGAAGTCGGGCGCGGCGTCGAGATGGGAGAAGTCGGGAACCACCGGAAGGACGCCCGTGCGCGGGAAGCCGAGCCCCTCGAGTTCAGCGCGGTTGAACTCCGAATCGCCGAGCGCGAGGTCGCACCGCTCGACGTAGGCGCCCAGCTCGCGGCGTCCCTTCCAGCAGAGCTCCACCAGCTTGTCGTGCACGCCCACGAAGTACTCCGGCGGCGTGATGTTGTGGTAGATGAGCGCCATCCGGTCGGGCAGCGCGAAGGCAACTCGTGACGCGCGAGATCCGATCGAGAAATGGTGGAGCAGCAGGTTGTCCGGACGGCTCGCGTCGACCAGGTCGCGGTAGTCGTAGGTCAGGTCCTCGAGCCGCGGGTCCGCCGTCTCGACGAAGATCTCCGAGTCGTAGCCGGCCGCGCGCAGCACGCGCTGGATGCCGAGCACCTCGTGGCCGATGGCGTCGCCGTAGCCGAGCGTGGCAAGCACCTGGTGGACCGCGCCGCTCATGGCTTGACCGCCCCCGCCGGAACGCGGCCGAGCACATCCTCCGCCGCCGGCACCGTGCGAGCCCTGCGAGCGAAGAAGCCGGGTAGCGGCTCGACTGCCGGCGCGGCGGACGCGCCCCTGGCCGACAACTGGCTGAACACGTCGAGGTACTTGCGTTCGATCACGGGCCACGCGTAGTGCCGCTCGAAGTACGCGCGGCCGTTGCGCCCGAGGCCCTGGCTCAACGACGCACTCGACGCGATCGAGTACAGGGCGTCGGCGAATTCCGCGTAGCTCTCGTAGTAGAGGCCGGCGTTGCTTCGCAGGCACTGGCCCTTCAGCACGTCGCAGCGGCCGTTGGCGAGCACGGGCTTGCCCATGCCCCAGGCCTCGAGCGCCACCATCGAAAGGCTCTCGTAGTACGACGGCATGATCAGCACGTCCGCGGCGGCCATCGCGTCGAACTTCTCGGTATCGGAGAGGAAGCCGAGATGGCGGATCCGCGGGTCGGCGGGCACGGGCAGGATGGCCGTGCCGACGAGCACGAGCTGAAGCCCGCCCGGCATGGTGCGCGCGTAGCGCCTGAAGTACTCGAACAACTCCTTGCAGCCCTTGTTCTCGTCGATGCGGCCCACGTAGATGGCAAACGGACCGGTGATGCCGGACTGCTGCCGGAATCGATCGGGCTCGGGACGCGCCGGAATGTCCGATCCCACGCCGACGACGACGCCCGGGAGATCGCCGGCGCCGGCAACGTGCTGGATCATGGCGCGCTCTTCGAAGGAGTTGAACATCAGCGCGCGCACGCCCCTGAAGATCGGTGGAAAGATCGCCAGCCCGATGGCCGCGTCCCGCTCGGCGGTCGGGACCAGCACCGCGCGTGACGCTGCCGCGCGGACGCCGTGGAACGCGTGGTAATACCGGTAGCTGAAGAACACGAACCAGTCGTAGGCATCCGCGGCCGACGCCACGTGCTTCACGAGCGCGTGGCTCGTGGGCCCCTCACTTTCCAGCCAGGCCAGCTCGTCGGAGAGCGAGTGCGTCCGCGTGAACACCGCCGTCGATCGACGCCCGAAGTCGTGCACGTCACGCGCGCGCGCGACCGGGAAGCGCCGCACGGTGACGCCACCAATTTTCTCGACGCCCGCCGGCAATTCGTTGCGCCACGTGACGTAGTCGCGGGCACAGGTCGTCAGCACCTCGACCTCAGTGTGCCGGGCCAGGTGCTCCGCAATGTAGCGAGCGTGCAGTTCGGCGCCGCCGTTGATGTCCGCGCCGTAGCGCTGTACGACGACCGCAACCTTCACGACTGATCGGGTTCGGAAGCAGGCGCCTCGGTCGGCGTGTCGGGCTGTGATGCCCGTTCGCTGGCGGCCTCAACCTGGCCATTGGCCTCAGCGGGCCGCTGCTCCTGATCGTCGCCCCGCGAGCGGTGCTCCAGTACGTTCTCCCCTGGTCCCTCGTTGCCCGTCCTTCGTGCCTCGTCCCCCGTCCTTCGTCCCTCGTCCCCCGTCCTTCGTCCTTCGTCGGTCCCTCGACCTTCGTCCCTCGTCTCTCGTCCCTCTCCCGTGAAGCCAGGTCCGCTCCGCCGTCCACGGCGGCGTCGCCGCCGCCGCGACCGCAGGCTCTCGCCGCCTGTCACCGGATCGACTGCGGACGGCCCCTGATCCCCCCGCGGCGAAGGCGCTCCGCCCTGTCCCTCCGCGCCTGAGGCGCGCCCCGCCTGGTCCCCCCGGGAAGCGCCCTCCGCGGCGAAGCCGCGCCCCCCCTGTCCCTCCGCGGCGAAGCCTCGCCCTCCGCGAGGCGCCCCGTGCTCCTCGCGCCCCTCAGGCTTGTATTGCACTACTGCTTCCAGCGCGCGCGCACGCCGCTCGTTGAAGTCGAGCCGGCCCGCGATCGACTCGACGCGCATGGTCATGTTCTTCACCTCGATGCCGGTGCGGGTCATCTCGACCACGAGGTTGTGCATCACTTCGTAGACCAGGACGTCGCGCGCGGCACGCTCGAGGAGGTAGCGGTTGATTTGCGTCTGGTAGTGCAGCGCCTGCACGAGCGGGTTCGGGCTGAAGAACAGCTTCAGCACGGGCTGGAGCAGCCGGCGGATGAAGGCGACGAGCGGGTTGCCCGAGCGGATCAGCGTCTGGTCGTCGAACTCATAGGTCGGCGGGAGGTCCTTCGCTGCGGCCCGCTGGAACTGTTCCAGCAGGTCGGATCGCAGCCCCCTGGGATCGAGAAACTTCTCGAGCTTGATCTTCGCCAGCTCCTGAATCTGCTCCTCGGTGTAATCCACGCCACGCTTCTCGCGGATGCGGGCGCGGATCTGATGCATGATCTGCTCGACGTTGACCTCGTCGGCGCGCACGTTGAACTCGGCCATCGGCACACACCTCCCGGGCGTCCGCCGCTTCACGGTCGAACGCGTTCCGGACCTCGCTCGTGTTGTGCCGGAGCCTCAGATTCCGAAGGGCCTGTAGATGATCACGACGACTGCGACGGCCCAGAGAGCCACGCAGGCGAGAAGTGGTCGATCGTTCAGCAGCAGTTCCGCGGGACTTCCGCCGCCTTCCTTGCGATGCACAAGGTACAGGTAGCGGAAGATGCCATACAACGGAAACGGAATCGTGAGCCCCAGCAGGGACGTCCCAAACTTCTCAGCCGTCTCGTGGCTCGTGGCGTACAGGATATAGGCCATCAGCGTCGAGGCCGTCACCACGCCAATCATCTGGTCGAGCAGATACGGGCTGTATTCCTGCAGAATCCGGCGGTGCCCCGTGGCCCCGTCGGCCAGCAGCACAATCTCGTGGCGGCGCTTGCTCAGCCCGAGGAACAGGGCGAGCAGAATGGTGCAGATCAGCAGCCACTGGCTGATCGGCACTCCAATGGCGACGGCTCCCGCGACCACGCGCAGCACGAAGCCGATCGCGATCGTCAGGACGTCGATGATGACGATGTGCTTGAGCGGACCCGAGTAGAGCACGAGCAGCAGCACGTAGGCGGTGGCGACCAGTCCGAAGTCGCGCCCCATCCACCACGCCCAGGCGAGCGCACCGATGCCGAGAAGGCTGGCGGCGGTGAGCGCGGCGCTGACGGAGAGTGCGCCCGACGCGATCGGACGATCGCGCTTGCGGGGGTGCTGGCGATCGCGATCGCGATCGGCGACGTCGTTCACCAGGTACACGACGCCCGCGAGCGAACAGAAAATCAGGAAGCCTGCCGTGGCACGGCCGACGGCGACCGGATCGGCGAGCCGCTGGCCGAACAGCAGCCCTGCGAAGACGAAGAGGTTCTTGGTCCACTCGCCGGGCCGCACCGAGACGATGAGGCTCGCCGCCATCGTGCGGTCGGCCGGACGCCGGCCAGTGGACGAATTGGACACCGCGAGTTCGGGCAGTGACGTGCGCGCCACGGCAGCGCGGGTGGCTGGCGGGACTAGACCTTGGCCGCCTGAAAGCTCTTCAGCGCTTCGGGCTCATTGTCGAACGTCTCGAACACCGTCAGCAGCTTCGTGATCGACAGCAGGTCGGTGATCCGCTTGGTCAGGTTGACCAGCTTCAGATTGCCGCCCTGACGACTCACGGTGGTGTACGTGCGGACGATCTCGCCCAGCCCGGCGCTGTCGATGTAGGGCACGCCCTCCAGATTCAGAAGCAGCTTCTTCTGCCCCTGATGGATCAGGCTGTTGATCTTGTCCTTCAACAGCTCGTCGCCCTCGCCCAAGGTCATCTTCCCCTTGAGGTCGAGAACCGTGATGTCGCCGATGACCCTTTCCTCGATCACCATGGAAGCAGTCCTCCGCCGCGTTTCAAAGGCCTTGAGCCTATCGTACGCGCTACCCCCGGTCAACGGCGGTTGCGCTGGAAGTCACTGAAACACAAAGGGCGCCGGACTCACTTCGTGAACCCGGCGCCCTTGTCACACCTTAGACACTCCCGGCGGGCAAAATGGCCGCCCCCGGGCCGTGGGGGGCTACTCGGCCTCGCGCCGCATCTTCTTGCGGTTGCGCTTGCGAGCCAGCGCCTGCTTGGCCCGGCGCTTGTCGCCTGGCTTCAAGTAGAACGAGTGCTTCTTGATGTCCTTGATGATGTCTTCCTGCTGCACTTTTCGCTTGAAGCGGCGGAGAGCACTTTCGATGGACTCGCCCTCCTGCACCTTCACTTCGGCCACGCTCGATACACCCCCTCTACGGCTGAAATCAGCTATGGTCGGCCCGATTGGCACGGGCCGAATATGCTAGCCTATCACAAACGGGCCCCTGCCGGACCTTCAGCATAACCTTCATTCCATCAACAACTTATCCGTGAAAATCCTCGTCCTTGGAAACGGGGCCCGGGAACATGCCCTGGCCTGGACGCTCGCCCGCGACGGCGGCGTCTCCGGAGTCCTGTGCGCGCCGGGCAACGCCGGCACCTCCGAGGTCGGGCCGAACCTGGCGGCCGACCTCACCAGGCCGGAATCCCTGGTGGCCCTTGCCCGCTCGAACGGCGTCGGCCTGACCGTGGTCGGTCCCGAGCTTCCCCTATCATTCGGCGTCGTCGACGCCTTCGAGGCAGCCGGCCTCCCGATCGTGGGGCCCTCTCGGGCCGCAGCGCGGCTCGAAACCAGCAAGGCCTGGGCAAAGGCATTCATGGCGCGCCACGGCGTGCCGACAGCCAGATTTGTAATCGCTGACGAGGAGTCGAACGCGCTGGAGGTGGCCCGGGCCGGGGGCCTGGGATGGCCGCTCGTCGTGAAAGCCGATGGCCTGGCGGCCGGCAAGGGCGTGGTGCTGGCCGGGACTGCCGCCGAGGCCGAATCGGCCATCCGGGACATGATGAGCGGCGCTCGCTTCGGTCAGGCCGGTGCGCGCGTCGTGCTGGAAGAGTGCTTGAGCGGCCCGGAAGTGTCATTTTTCGTGCTGACCGACGGCCTCGCGGCGATGCCGCTCGGCACGGCGCAGGATCACAAGCGCGTGCACGATGGCGACGCGGGCCCGAACACCGGCGGAATGGGTGCCTTCTCGCCAAGCCCTCTGGTCGACGCGCCGCTCCAAGGCCGCATCCTCGGGGACGTTGTGGAGCCGGTCCTGCGTGGCATGCGCGAGGAAGGCCATCCGTACCGCGGCTTCCTCTACTGCGGGCTGATGCTGACCGCGCGCGGGCCGATGGTGATCGAGTTCAACGCCCGGCTCGGCGATCCGGAGGCGCAAGTGCTGTTTCCGCTCGACGAGCCGCTCATGCCGCTGCTGCAGGCAGTCGCGTCGCGACAGCTTCCATTCCGGTCCGCTCGCACCGCCTCGCGTCCCCGCGTGGGCGTCGTGATCGCCTCCGGCGGGTACCCGGACACGTTTCAGACGGGCAAGCCAATCACAGGCCTCGACACCGCCGCCGCCCTGGACGACGTCCGCGTGTTTCACGCGGGCACGAAGCTGGCCGATGGACATGTGGTGAACGCCGGCGGCCGCGTGCTGACGGTCGTCGGCGAGGGCGACACGTTCCAGCTCGCCATGCAGCGCGCCTACGCAGGTGTGGATTGCATCAAGTTCGAAGGCGCGTTTGCGCGGCGGGACATCGGCGCGCGTGCACTTGGCACCCAGCACCTCGCACCAGGCACCGCACCTGGCACTTAGCACCCAGCACCAAGCACTGGCAGTGAAGTACTCAATCCTCACTTTCGGCTGCCGCGTGAACCAGGCCGATTCGATGGCCATCGAGCGCGACCTCCGCGCGCGCGGCGGTCTCGCCGTGCAGTCGGCCGACGCGGACGTGGTCGTCGTCAACAGTTGCTCGGTGACGGCGACGGCCGACCAGGGCACGCGCCAGGCGATCCGGCGCGCCGCGCGCGACAATCCGCGCGCACGAATCGTCGTCACCGGTTGCTACGCGACGCGGTGCCCTGACGAGGTGGCCGCGCTTCCGGGCGTCGTCGCCGTGGTACCGAATGCGGAGAAGGATGCCCTGGGGACAGTCCCCAATCTTGTTCCCTTCTTGGGGACAGTCCCCAAGACTGCTCCCCACCCGGGGACTGTCCCCAACCGAGTCTGCATGTTGGGGACTGTCCCCGTTCTCACGACAGCGGAACGCTTCGCCGGCGCCGACGGACCGTGCGGCTCGGTCGAGTTCCTGCTCGACAGGACGGCGTTCACGCTGCGCGTGCAGACTGGCTGCGAGGAGCACTGCAGCTACTGCATCATTCCCACGACGCGCGGTCGGTCGGTGAGCAGGCCCGTCGACGAGATCGTGCGAGAGCTGAAGCGGGTGGAGCAGTGCGGCTTCCTCGAGGTCACGCTCACGGGCGTGCACCTCGGAGCTTACGGGCAGGAGCTCACGCCGCGCGCGACGCTGGGCACGTTGCTCGAGGCCGCGATCGCCGGCACGGACAACCTGCTGCTGCGCCTCGGTTCGCTCGAGCCCATGGACGTGCCCGGGACGCTGGCCGACCTGACCGACACCGGCCGCCTCGCGCCCGCGTTCCATCTGCCGCTGCAGCATGCGAGCGACGCGGTGCTGGCGCGAATGCGCCGCCCGTACACACTCGACGACTACCGCCGCATCGTGGACCCGCTTCGCGATCGATTGCCTCACGCCGCGATCGGCTCGGACGTCATCGTCGGGTTCCCTGGCGAAACCGATGGCGACTTCGATCGGCTTTGTCGTTATCTAGAGTCGAGCCCGCTGACGTCGCTGCATGTGTTTCCGTACTCCGACCGTCCTGGCACCGAGGCGTCGGCGTTCGTCGGGAAGGTGTCCGGTCCGGTGGTCAAGGAACGCGGGCGCGTGGTGCGCGACATCGGCAATCGCCTGGCCGCGCGATTCCGGTTCGAGCAGGGCGGCACGCGACGTCCCGCGCTGACGATCGAGGACGGATCGATCGCCATCACCGACAACGGACTCCGGATCCCAGTCGGGCCGGGCCACCAGCGGAACGAGCGAATCCTCGTGGCCGTGGCTTTCTGAGCTCCAACCGTCGCTGCACTTTGCTGCACGTCAATTCTCACGAATCCCCGGGGACTCCGCCGGCGCGCCCACGAGGTTGTGCGACAGCAATGCAGGCCAGGCTCAGAGATCCGATACTTACCGTAGACCAAAGAGCCGCGCCAAGTGGGCACGGCGGCGGAAAGAGTGCCATGTCCGAGATCACGAACGACTACTACGAGCTGCTCCAGATCAGCGTCAACGCGGATTCCGAGACGATTCATCGCGTGTACCGGATCCAGGCGCAGCGGTTTCATCCCGACAATCGGGAAACCGGCGACGCGAAGAAGTTCCGCGCGATCGTTGACGCCTACGCCGTGCTCAGCAACCCCGAGAAGCGGGCGCAGTACGACGTCTTCCATCAACGGCAGCGGCAGGACCGCTGGAAGCTCGTTGAGGCCGGACCGCAGAGCGCCACCGACCTCCAGCTCGAGCAGTTGACGCGCCTGACCGTCCTCGAGGTGCTGTGTACGCAGCGGCGCGTCGAGCCGAACTCGCCAGGCGTGTTCGACCGTGACATGGAGGAGCTGATCGGGCGGCCCCGCGAGCACCTCGAGTTCACCTTCTGGTACCTGATTGCGAAGCAGTTGATCACGCGCGGCGACCAGTCGCGATTGACGATCACCGCGCAGGGTGTGGACTATCTGGAGCAGAACCACAGCGCGACGCTGGAACGCAAGCGCCTGCCGGAGGCCAAGGACGAAGCAGCGTAGCCAGCAGCTCGCGGCTGCGCATCTACGCCATGACGTCCGCCAACCTTCGCCCCGTCGCCTTCTTCTGACCTTCGACGATCAACTGACCGCAGGCCGCGCGGATGTCGCGGCCGCGGCTCTTTCTCACCGACACCGTCACCCCGTGCTCCGCCAGCAAGCGGGCGAAGCGATCGACGCGCGCGTCCGAGGGTCGCTCGTACGGAATCCCGGGCGCGGCATTCAGGGGCAGCAGGTTCACCTTCGCCTTGACGTCGTTCAGCAGGCGCACGAGCCGGCGCGCGTCCTCCGGCGTGTCGTTGACGCCGTCGAGCAACACGTACTCGAACGTGATTCGGCTGCGGCGCTTCAGCGGGAACAGCTTGCAGGCGTCGATGAGCGCCTCGAGCGGATACTTGCGGTTGATCGGCACCAGGCGATCGCGTTGTGCATCGGTGGTCGCGTGCAGCGATACCGCCAGGTTCGGCATGATCGGCTCCCTCGCCAGCTTCTCCATCGCGGGGACGAGTCCGACGGTCGAAAGCGTGATGCGCCGCGGCGCGACAGCCATGCCCTGCTCGTCGCACAGGATCCGGATCGCCGTCATCACCGAGTCGTAGTTGTGCAGCGGCTCGCCCATGCCCATGAGGACGACGTTGAAGGGCGTGCCCGCGAGGCCGGTGGCCTCGGCGAGCACGCGCACCTGGCCGGCAATCTCCGCCGGCGTGAGGTGACGAGCAAACCCCATTTTTCCCGTGAGGCAGAAGCCGCAGTCCATCGCGCAGCCGACCTGGCTGGAGATGCAGAAGGTCTGCCTTGGCGTATCGGGGATGTAGACGGCCTCGATGCGCCGGCCGTCCTCGAGCTCGAACAGGAACTTCCGCGTGCCGTCAGTCGATCGGTCTTCGTGAGCGAGCCGGGGAACGCTGACTCGAAACCGGTCTGCCAGCCGCGAGCGCAGATCGCGACCAAGGTTGGTCATGGCCGCAAAGTCCGTCACGCCGTGCTGGTGGATCCACGCGAACACCTGCCGCGCGCGGAACCTCGGAAGGCTTTGCTGGTGGAATAACACCTCGAGGGCGGCGAGATCGAGGTCCGCCAGATCCTGTCGCGCGTCCGTCGGCCTGGCCACTATCTTCTTTCCAGTCTGTAAAATACGGAGACGAAGATCGTAGCATACGGCCCTGTGAGGGCCACCTGCCGGAGCATCCGGGTATTGCCCAGACTTCCACGTCGTGGTATGCTTACATCTTCTGTAAGCTTCTGTCCCTCAACAAGTTAGCGCGTACGGGCCGATTCTGCCGATGATCGTCCGAGAGGTCTTCCCGAACGGGGTCCGTCTTATCACCGAGACGATGGACCACGTGCGGTCGGTGAGTGTGGGCGTGTGGCTCACGCGAGGATCACGGCACGAACCGATCGAGCACGGCGGCATCGCGCACTTCGTCGAGCACATGCTCTTCAAGGGCACCGCCACGCGCTCGGCCGAAGACATCGCCCAGCAGGTCGACTCGCTCGGCGGACACCTCGACGCGTTCACCTCCAAGGAATACGCCGGCTACTACATCAAGGTCCTCGACGAGCACCTGCCGACGGCGCTCGACGTCCTGTCGGATCTCGTGCTTCACCCCGCCTTCAAGCCGGAAGACGTGGAGCGCGAGAAGAAAGTGATCCTCGAAGAGATCAAGATGGTGGAGGACACGCCCGACGACCTGGTGCACGAGTTGTTCACGCAGAGCTTCTGGGACGGGCATCCGCTGGGCCGTCCGATTCTCGGCCTGCCCGACACGGTGAACGGGCTGACCTCCGACGTCCTGCGGAGCTACTTCAACCGGACGTACACCGCGGGCCATCTCGTGATCGTCGCGGTCGGCAACGTCACGCACGAGGCGATGCGCGACCTGGTGATGCCGACCTTCGGCGCCCTGCCGGCCTCGGACGAGCAGGTCGTCGAGGAACCGCCCGCAGTCGTCGCCCGGGCGCTGGTGCGGGTGAAGGAGCTGGAGCAAAGTCACGTCTGCCTCGGCACCAGCAGCTACCCGCAGAATCACGATCACCGCTACGCCGCCTATGTGCTGAACACGATGCTTGGCGGCTCGATGAGCTCACGGCTGTTCCAGAACGTTCGCGAGCGCCGTGGCCTGGCGTATGCCGTGTTCAGCAACCTCGCCGCGTATCGCGACACCGGGTCGCTGACGATTTACGCCGGCTGCGCCGACAGTGCCGTGCGCGAGCTCGTGACGGTCGTCGTCGAGGAACTGCGCGGGATGAAGGTGGCGCCGCCCGATGCCGAGCTGCGGCGGGCGAAAGATCATCTCAAGGGCAGCCTGATGCTGAGCCTGGAGAGCACGTCGAGCCGGATGTCCAACCTGGCGAGGCAGGAGATGTATTTCGATCGCCAGTTCGGGCTCGACGAGACGATCCAGGGCATCGAGCGCGTGACGGCCGAAGACGTCGTGCACGTCGCGCGCGAGCTGTTCGCCAGCGGATCCCTGGGCGCCACGGTGCTCGGCCAGCAGGACGGTCTGGAGCTGTCGACCGAGCAGCTCGATCTTGGCTAGCAGGCGATCGCCATGGACGCACGGAAGGCACGGAGAATTTTCGCCGCGGAGACACGGAGAACTCCGAAAAATTCCCACTTGGGGTGGCCCGTGTGCGCCGTGGGGCTCGACCGGGCGGCGAAGCCGCGCGTGTGGTGCGGGAAGTAGCAGAGATGAGTCGCAGTTGATATCTGGCGATTCATCCCTGCCACTTCGCGCACCACACGTATCGGCCGCTTCGCGGCCGACGGGTCGAGCCGCTTTGGCGTCTCGTTCCCCCGCGATCTCCGCGGCTCCGTGGCGGATGAATCCTCCGAGCTCTCCGTGGCTCCGTGGCTTTACCTTTGTGGCGGCGACGAAAGGCTGATGATTCCGCGGTACACACACCCTGAAATGGGCCGGATCTGGACCGAGCAGCGCCGGTACGAGGCGTGGCTCTCGGTCGAGCTCGCCGCGGCCGACGCGATGGCGGCGGAGGGCATCATCCCGGCCGATGCGGCACGCGACCTCCGGGCGAAGGCGGCGTTCGACATGGACCGCATCGAGGAGGTCGAGAAGACCACGCAGCACGACGTCATCGCATTCACGACGTCGGTCGCCGAGCACGTCGGCCCGTCGTCGCGCTACCTCCACTTCGGCTTGACGTCGTCGGACGTGGTGGACACGGCGCTGGCGCTGCAGATGGTGGACGCGTGCGACCTGATCCTGAAGGACCTGGACACGCTCGCCGACGCCGTCCGGACGCGCGCGGAAGAGCATCGCAAGACGCCGATGATCGGCCGCACGCACGGGGTTCACGCCGAGCCCATGACCTTCGGCCTGAAGCTGGCGCTCTGGTATGCGGAGCTGCAACGCGACGTCACGCGGGTGCGGCGCGCACGCGAAAGCGTGGCGGTTGGCAAGATCTCCGGGGCGGTCGGCACCTTCGCACACCTGCCGCCGACGATCGAGACTGCCGTCTGCCGACGGCTCGGGCTCCAGCCCGCGCCGGTGTCGTCGCAGGTCATCCAGCGCGATCGCCACGCGGAGCTGCTGACCGCGCTTGCGATCACGGGCGCGTCGCTCGAGAAGTTCGCCCTCGAGATTCGCGGCCTCCAGAAGACGGAGATCGGGGAAGTCGAGGAGCCGTTCGCCAGGGGCCAGAAGGGCTCGTCCGCGATGCCGCACAAGCGCAACCCGATCGGATGCGAGCAGATCTGCGGTCTCGCGCGCCTGCTCCGTGGCAACGCCATGGCCGCGATCGAGAACATCGCGCTGTGGCACGAGCGCGACATCTCGCACTCGTCGGTCGAACGCGTCATCCTGCCCGACACGTTCATCGCGCTCGATCACATGCTCCGCCGGTTCACCCGGATCGTGTCGGGCATGGTCGTCTACCCCGAGCGGATGCTCGAGAATCTCGGCCGGAGCCGAGGCGTGGTGTTCTCCGGGCAGCTGCTGCTGGAGCTGGCCGCGCACGGCATTTCGCGCGAGCAGGCCTACCAGTGGATCCAGCGCAACGCGATGCGCTCGTTCCACGAGCAGACCGATTTCAAGACGCTGCTGCTCGCCGATGCGGACGTCACCGCCGTGCTGTCGCGCTCGGAAATCGAGCGCGCCTTCGATCTCGACGTGCAGCTTCGCCACGTCGACCAGATCTTCGAACGTGTCTTCCAGGAGGTCGCCGCCTGATGACGGCTCGTGTGTTCGTTACCCTCAAGCCTTCCGTGTTCGATCCGCAGGGCCACACCATCACGGAGGCCCTCCACCAGATGGGCTATGCCGGCGTAGAGGACGTGCGGCAGGGCAAGTACTTCGAGCTGGCGCTGCCGGGACGAAGCGCCGAGGAATCACGGGCGCTGGCAGCCGAAGTGGCGCACAAGCTGCTCGCCAATCCCGTGATCGAGAGCTACCGCATCGAGGTCACCGAATGAAGTTCGCCATCGTCGTGTTTCCGGGATCGAACTGCGACCACGACGCCTACCACGCGGCCAAGCACGTGCTCGGGCAGGACGCGGTGTTCGTGTGGCACAAGGAGACCGATCTTCACGGGGCGGACGTCGTGATTCTGCCTGGCGGGTTCGCCCACGGCGATTACCTGCGCACGGGCGCCATCGCGCGCTTCTCGCCGGTGATGGGCGCCGTGCAGTCCTTCGCGAGTGCGGGCGGTCCGCTCATCGGGATCTGCAACGGCTTCCAGGTGCTGCTCGAGGCCGGGCTGCTGCCGGGGGCGATGCTGCGCAACACCGACATGTATCGCTGTCAGTTCGTGCACGTGCGCGTGGAGCAGACCGACACGCCGTTCACCAACCTCTGTGCGCCCGGACAGGTCCTCAAGATTCCCATTGCGCACGGTGAGGGCAACTACTTCGCGGACCCGGAAGCGCTGGAAGAACTCGAGCGGAATCGGCAGGTGATCTTCCGGTATGTCTCGCCCGCTGGCGAGGTGACGAAAGAAGGCAACCCGAACGGGTCTCTTCGGAACATCGCCGGCATCTGCAACCGCGCGCGCAACGTCGTTGGCCTGATGCCGCACCCGGAGCGGGCCTGCGAATCGCCGCTCGGGAGCGCCGACGGGAAGATCGTGCTCGATTCCGTCGTCCACTCGCTGATCGCGCGCGTGTAGGCTGCAGGCATGACCGACGACGGCAGGAGGGCGAATCGGCGGATCGTCGGGCTGGCCCTGATCGGGTCCGCCCTCGTCATGATGGCCGTCGTCGGCCTGATCTACGCGGGCGTTTTCGAAGTCTCCGGCGACGCGCAGCGCATCGTCGCGAGCATCCTTGGTGTGGTGGCGGCCCTCGATTTGCTGATGGCCGTGTATTTCCTGGTGTCGAATCCTTCATGAGTGCTTTCGATCAGGCGACGCTCGAACGCCACGGCGTGACCGCCGAAGAATACGAGCGCATCAAGACGCTGATGGGGCGCGAGCCCAACCTCACCGAGCTCGGCGTCTTCTCGGTGATGTGGTCCGAGCACTGCAGTTACAAGAGCTCGCGGGTCCATCTCCGGACCCTGCCGACCACGGGCGCTCGTGTACTGCAGGGCCCTGGTGAGAACGCCGGCGCGGTGGACATCGGCGACGGCCTGGCGGCCGTCTTCAAGATCGAATCGCACAACCACCCGTCGTTCATCGAGCCGTACCAGGGCGCGGCCACCGGCGTCGGCGGCATCATCCGCGACATCTTCACCATGGGTGCGCGGCCTGTCGCGCTGCTCAACTCGCTCCGCTTCGGTCCGCTCGACGATGCCCAGAACCGGCGCATCCTCGCGGGCGTGGTCGCCGGCATCGGCGGGTACGGGAACAGCATCGGCATACCGACGGTCGGCGGGGAAGTCGCCTTCGACGAGTCGTACAGCGGCAACCCGCTCGTGAACGTTTTCTGCCTGGGCATCGCGCGGCACGAGGACATCATCAAGGGCACCGCGAGCGGCGAAGGCAATCCCGTGTATTACGTCGGTGCCAAGACGGGCCGCGATGGCATCCATGGCGCGACGATGGCGTCGGCCGAGTTCGACGAGAAGTCCGAGGAGAAGCGCCCGGCGGTGCAGGTGGGCGACCCGTTCACCGAGAAGCTGCTGCTCGAGGCCTGTCTAGAGGTGATGAAGACCGGCGCGCTCGTCGGCATCCAAGATATGGGGGCCGCGGGACTGACCTGTTCAACCTCGGAAATGGGGAGCCGTGGCGGCGTCGGCATCGAGTTCGACGTCCGCCTGGTGCCGCAACGCGAGACTGGCATGACGCCGTACGAAATCCTGCTGTCCGAATCGCAGGAGCGCATGCTGATGGTCGTCAAGCGCGGCCGCGAGCGTGAGGTCGAGCAGGTCTTCGAGAAGTGGGACCTGCACGCCGTCCGCGTTGGCACGGTGACCACCGACAACCGCCTGCGCGTGAAGGACAGGGGCGTGGTCGCGGCCGACATTCCCAACCGCGCGCTCACCGACGAAGCCCCTGTCTACAACCGGCCGACCAGCCGCCCCGGGTGGCTCGACGACGTGCAGCGGCTCGATCTGGGCGCGCTGAAGCCATCGGCCGACCCGAAGACAACGCTGCTCACGCTGCTGGCGTCGCCGACCATCGCGAGCAAGCGGTGGATCTACCGCCAGTACGACCACATGGTCCGCACGAACACCATCGCTCTGCCTGGTCAGGCGTGCGGCGTGGTGCGGGTGAAGGGGACGTCCCGCGCGCTGGCGATGTCGGTGGACGGCAACGGGCGCTACGGGTTCCTCGATCCGAGGGCGGGCGCGAGGCTGGCGGTGGCCGAGTCGGCGCGCAACGTCGCATGCGCGGGCGGTTTGCCGATCGGCGGCACCAATAACCTCAACTTCGGGAACCCCGAGAAGCCCGACGTCATGTGGCAGTTCGCCGAGGCCGTCGCCGGGATCGGCGAGGCCTGTCGCGCGCTGGACATTCCGATCACCGGCGGCAACGTCAGCCTTTACAACGAGACCGACGGCAAGGCGATCCTGCCGACGCCGGTGCTCGGCGTCGTCGGCGTCATCGACGACGCGGATCGCGTGGTGACGCGGCATTTCAAGCGTGCGGGCGATGTTGTCGTCCTGCTTGGCCAGACGCGGCCCGAGCTTGGCGGATCTGAATACCTGCACCGCCTGCACGGCCTGCTGCGCGGGACGCCGCCCGCGCTGGACCTGGACGCCGAGAAGCGATTGCAGCGCCTGCTGGTCGCGCTGGCGGCCGACGGCGTGCTGCAGTCAGCGCACGACACGGCCGAAGGCGGCATCGCCGTGACGCTGGCCGAGTGCTGCTTCGATACGGGCGCGCTCGGCGCGTCGATTGACCTCCCGGCCGTGACGGCAACGGCCGATGGCGCACGGCCGGAATGGGGCACCGACTTCGCGCTGTTCTCCGAATCGGTCACGCGCGTCGTCCTCAGCGTGGCGCCGGAGAAGAAAGATGTGCTCCTGAAGGCGGCCTCCGTGAGCGGCGTGCCCGCGACGGTCATCGGCACGACTGGCACCGACCGGCTGACCATCCGCGTGGGCGGGGCGGCGACCGTCGATCTTGGTGTTGCGGACGCCGAGCGCGTCTGGAGCACCGGACTTGAGCGATACTTTGTGAGGAGCTAGGCGAACCCGATGTTTGACAAGTTCAACGACGAGTGCGCCATCTTCGGCATCGCCAACCATTCCGAGGCGGCGAACCTGACCTACCTCGGCCTCTACGCGATGCAGCATCGCGGACAGGAGAGCGCTGGCATCGCGTCGGCCGACGGGCACCGGGTGATGGTGTCCAAGGATATGGGCTACGTCGCCGATATCTTCGATTCCGCGCGCCTCACCTCGCTCGCCGGTCAATCGGCCATCGGACACACGCGGTACTCCACCGCGGGCGACAGCGGCCTGACCAACGCGCAGCCGATCCTGATCGACTGCACGCACGGCCAGATCGCCATCGCGCACAACGGCAACCTCGTCAACGCCCAGGAACTGCGCGATCACCTCGTTCGTCTCGGCTCGATCTTCCAGACCTCGAGCGACACCGAGGTGATCCTTCACCTCTACGCCCGGTCGCGCGCCGCCACGATCGAGGACGCGCTGGTCGAGTCGATCCAGCAGGTGCGCGGCGCTTTCTCGCTCGTGCTGCTGACGCCGGACCGTATGATCGCTGTCCGCGATCCTCACGGCTTCCGTCCGCTCGCGCTCGGCAAGCTCGGTGACGCCTGGGTGGCATGTTCTGAGACCTGCGCCCTGGACCTGATCGGCGCCACCTACGTCCGCGACGTCGAGCCCGGCGAGGTGGTCGTCATCGGCCCGCAGGGCATGCGCTCGATCCGGCCGTTCCTGCCCGAGCGGCTGTCGCACTGCGTCTTCGAGCACGTGTACTTCTCGCGGCCCGACAGTTACGTCTTCGGCAAGAGCGTCAACGAAGTGCGGACCAACATGGGACGCATCCTCGCCCGTGAAGCGCCCGTGGACGCCGACGTTGTCGTGCCCATTCCCGACTCGGGCGTCTGCGCGGCCGTCGGGTTCGCCGAGGAGAGCGGCATCCCGATGCGAATGGGCCTGATTCGCAATCACTACGTCGGACGGACGTTCATCCAGCCGCAGCAGTCGATCCGCCACTTCGGCGTGCGCGTGAAGCTGAATCCCGTCCGCAGCATTCTCGAAGGCAAGCGCGTCATCCTCGTGGACGACTCGATCGTGCGCGGGACGACCAGCCGGAAGATCGTGCGGATGGTGAAGGCGGCGGGCGCGAAGGAAGTGCACATGCGGATCAGCTGTCCGCCGACGATCTCGCCGTGCTTCTACGGCGTCGACACGCCTCGGCGCAGCGAGCTCATCGCCGCCACGCACTCGCTGGACGAAATCCGCCGCTACCTCGACGCCGAGACCCTGAACTATCTCAGTCTCGAGGGCATGCTCGAGGCCGTCGGCGAAGGCCGGCAGTCGTACTGCACCTCGTGCTACACGGGCAAGTACCCCGTGGAATTCCCACGCAACGAGGCCGCCTACCTTCAGTTGACATTGAAGCCGCTGGAACAGGAACAGCACGCGGCTACCATCGGCGAGGTTTCGTGAGGTTACGTGGGGTTTTGAGAGGTTTCGTGAGGTTGCGAGCGGTCCCGCGCCCAACCCTACGAAACCGTCCGCAACCCTACGAAACCCCACGCAACCTTCCGAAACCTCGCCAAGGTTTAGTTCTCTCGTTATGACTTCGAAGCCCCATTCAAGTGATTACGCATCGTCTGGTGTCGACATCGATGCGGGGAACGAAGTCGTCCGTCGTATCAAGGCACTCGCAAGGTCCACCTTCACCCCCGGCGTCCTCTCGGAGATCGGATCGTTCGGCGGGCTCTTTCAGGTGCCCGGTGACGCGCGCGAGCCGGTGCTGGTGGCCTCGGCCGACGGCGTCGGGACGAAGCTGAAGCTCGCCTTCATGTCGGGCCGTCACGACACCGTCGGCCAGGATCTCGTGAACCACTGCGTCAACGACATCCTTGTGCAGGGCGCGCGGCCGCTGTTCTTCCTCGATTACCTCGCCACGGGACGGCTGCAGCCGCAGGTTGCCGAGCAGATCGTCGGCGGCATGGCGAAGGCGTGCGCCGAGAACGGCTGCGCGCTGCTGGGCGGCGAGACGGCCGAGATGCCGGGCTTCTACGCCGACGGCGAATACGATCTTGCCGGCTTCATCGTCGGCCTCGTCGAACGCGGCCGCGTGATCGACGGGTCGACGCTGGTGCCGGGTGACGTGCTCATCGGCATCCCTTCGACCGGCCTGCACACCAACGGCTACTCGCTGGCTCGCCGGATCGCGTTCGAGCGGCTGGGGCTGTCGTTCGACAGCCACGTGCCCGAGCTCGGCGCCCCGGTCGGCGACGTGCTGCTGGTGCCGCACCGCAGCTATCTGCGCACGCTCAAGCCGCTCATCGACAGGCAGCTCGTGAAGGGCATGGCGCACATCACGGGCGGTGGGATCACCGAGAACCTGCCGCGGATCCTGCCCGAGGGCACGGGCGCCGCGATTGCGAAGGGCTCGTGGCGCGTGCCGCCTGTCTTCACCTTCCTCCAGCGGGGCGGCGGCGTGAGCGACGACGAGATGCTGCGCGCGTTCAACATGGGCATCGGCATGATCGTCGGCTGCGATGCACGGCACGAGCCGGAGGTGCTTGCCATCCTGCGCGACCACGGCGGCGAGGGCAGCCTCGTCATCGGGCGGATTGCGGCTGGAACGCGCACGGTCGAGTATGTCTAGCCCCTCGATAGGGGTGCTCATCTCGGGTCGCGGCAGCAACCTGCAGGCCATCATCGACGCCGTGGACGGCGGCCGCCTGGACGCGCGGATCGCCGTCGTGATCTCGAACCGTCCGGAGGCCGCGGGCCTGGAGCGGGCCCGCCGCGCGGGCATCGAGACCCTGGTCCTCCCGCACAAGGCGTATCCAGACCGCGTCGCGTACGACCGCGTGCTCGCGTCGACGCTGAAGGAACGCGGCGTCACGCTGGTGTGCCTCGCGGGATTCATGCGCCTGCTGAGCGCGGACTTCATCCGCGCGTTCCCCAACGCGGTGCTCAACATCCACCCCTCCCTGCTGCCGGCCTTCCCCGGGCTCGATGCGCAGCAGCAGGCCGTCGCCCACGGTGTGAAAGTGTCAGGCGCGACGGTGCACTTCGTGACGCCGGAGCTCGATGCCGGCCCCATCGTGCTGCAGGCGCCGGTGACGGTCAGAGACGACGACACGGCGGAGAGCCTGTCGGAGCGGATTCTCGAGCAGGAGCATCGCATCTACCCCGAGGCGATTGACCTCGTCCTGGCGGGCGGCTGGACCATCGACGGCCGGACCGTGCGGTTGCCGCGGCGCAGCCGGTCGCGCCAGGGAGAGAAACCAACAAAATAGCGGGAACCGGCCTGTTCCAGGGCGTGTTCGATTCCTGGCCGATGGACGTTTAACTCAGTAAAGCTGAGGTGGACGTGACCATTCCCGGTGCATCCGCATTCCTGCTTACCGCACGCGAACGCCAGGTCCTCGAACTGCTGCTGCGTGGGCTCTCCGCCCGCGAGATCTCGAGGTCGGAGGGACTCCGCCCGCAGACGGTCAAGAACTACGTGACGACCATCTACCAGAAACTCGGGGTGGCGGATCGCGCCGAATTGATCGAGGAGTGGGGCCACCTCACCGAGGGCTTGCCCGCCCTGTGACCGGCGTGGGCTCTCCGGTCCAGCGCTGAGCCGCCCGGCCGAACAAAATGTACCAGCCCGCCGCCAGCCAGATCAGCGTGTCGGCGACCACCACGACCGGCAGCGCCCACTGATCATCGCGCAGGGGCGCCCACAGCGTCAGTCCCAGCAACGCGAAGAGCGTCGCCTCGCGCAGCCTCCGTGTTCGCGCGAGGTCCAACCCGACCAGCACCAGCGGCAGGGTCATGATCGGGACGTCCATGTGCTTTCGCGAAGACCAGAACATCGCGAGAATCGCGGCGGCGGCGACCAGCGGCAGCCTGGAACGTTCGCCCCTGAGAAGACGTGCGGCGACGATCGCGGCCACCGCTCCACACAGCGTGACGACCAGGGTGGACACGGCACTTCCCGTCAACATCGCCAGCCAGGCTGGCAGCGGGTTCTGAGAGTTGTGCGCGTTGTGGACTGCTTCGGTGAGGCTCTGCACCAGCACCGCCCAGGGAGCTTCGCCAACGACCAGCGACATCACGAGAGTGCCGATGGCGGCGACCAGGCCGGCGGTGATCCCTGCGGCCGGCGACCCGCCCGCTGCAAGCGCCAGCACACACAGCATGGTCAGCTGGGGCTTCACCAGGGCGAGCCCGAGCAGGACACCCGCGATGAGCGGCCGATTCGAGTCCAGCGCCACGATGGCCAGGACCTGCAGGCCGAGGATCGGCACAGCATACTGGCCGTAGCTGATGCAGATGGCCGACGGGAACACGGCGAAGACCGTTGCTGCCGCGATCGCGGACGGCATACGTCCGGAGGCCCGGCACCATCGGTGTGCGCAGAAGGCGCTGAGCCCCATCGAAAGCAGGCTCAGCGTGGCGAAGTACCAGCGCGTCGCCGTCCACTCGAACGGCGGCACGAGCAGCAGTCCAATCGTGTACGACCAGGGCGGATAGCTGCCCCCGATGTGCCGCATGCTCTCGTGCACGCCGGACAGCATCGGGTCGTCGTGCCCCTGCCGCTGCGGGTTCAGCCCCGAGGCGAAAAGCCGCTCTTCCCACCATCGAAGCCGAAGGTCGACCGGATAGGATCCGGGAACATCGGCGACAAGTCGATGCACGCCTGCCGATGTGTAGACCGTACCGAGCAGCACCAGGCCCGCCAGGAGAGCACTCGCGAGAGAGCGGTGGAGAATGCCGCGCATTTTGGGGCGATTCTATCGTGCCGTGCTAGGCTTTTGCCCGTGGCGCTGAAGGGCATCGTGCTTGCTGGCGGCACCGGCAGCCGGCTGCATCCACTGACACGGTCCGTGTCCAAGCAGCTCATGCCGGTCTACAGCAAGCCGCTCATCTACTACCCGCTCTCGACGTTGATGCTGGCCGGCATCCGGGAGATCCTGATCGTCACGACACCCGCCGACCAGGCCAGCTTCCGGCAGCTGCTCGGGACAGGCGAAGACTTCGGCGTGACGTTCTCCTACGCGGTGCAACCCTCACCGGACGGGCTGGCGCAGGCTTTCCTCGTCGGCCGGCAGTTCATTGGACCCGATCGCGTCGCCCTGGCGCTCGGAGACAACATCTTTTACGGCGCGGGCCTCGCGGACGTGTTGCGCCGTGCGGCGGCGCGGGAGCGCGGCGCCACCGTCTTTGGCTACACCGTGAAGGATCCGGAACGCTACGGGGTCGTCGAGCTCGATCGCCAGGGACAGCCAATCAGCCTGGAAGAGAAGCCGGCGCATCCGCGCTCGCCCTATGCGGTGACCGGGCTGTACTTCTACGATCCGCAGGTGGTCGACATCGCGGCGAGCCTCGAGCCGTCCGCGCGCGGGGAGCTCGAGATCACCGACGTCAACCGTGTCTACCTCGCCCAGAAGACGCTCACGGTGGAACTGCTCGGCCGCGGCGCCGCGTGGCTCGATACCGGCACGTTCGAAGCGCTCCTGCAGGCGGCCAATTTCGTGCAGAGCATCGAGGATCGCCAGGGCCTGATGATCGCGTGCCTCGAGGAGATCGCCTGGCGCCTCGGCTGGATCGACACCGCCGACGTCGAGCGGCTCGGGCGGAAGATGCAGGGCAATCAGTACGGCCAGTACCTCCTGCGGATCGTCTCGCACGACCGCCCCGGCGGAGCCCGCTGAGTGCGCGTCATCGAGACCACGCTCGCAGGCGTCAGGATCCTGGAGCCGGCCGTGTTTCGCGACGATCGCGGCCTGTTCTTCGAGACCTTCCGTGCCGATCGATTCGCCGCGGCCGGCCTCCCCGACTTCTTCGTCCAGGACAACCACTCGCGATCGGTGCGCGGCACGCTGCGCGGGCTGCACTGGCAGTGGCGGAAGCCCCAGGCGAAGCTGGTGCGTGTCGCCGGCGGATCGATCTTCGACGTCGTGGTCGACGTCCGGCGCACATCACCGACGTTCGGGCGTTGGCTCGGGTTCGAGATGTCGGCCGACCGTTTCACTCAGCTGTACGTGCCTGTCGGCTTCGCGCACGGCTTCTGCGTGACCAGCGACGTCGCGGACGTCGAATACAAGTGCAGCGACGTCTACGATCCGCAGGGAGAGGCCGGCCTGATTTGGAACGATCCCGGCGTTGGCGTGGACTGGCCAATCAAGACGCCGCTGTTGTCGGCGAAGGATGCCGCGCACGGGCGTCTCTCGCCCGATCGATCAGACCTGCTGTGACCCGCCCCGTTCCTGCAGGATCCGGAACGTTTTCATCCCGTCGCGTGTGAACTCGTCCGGGTCGTCCCGGACGACCTTGATGTAGGGCCCCTCGTAGATAGCCAGGTCGGCCATGTACGCCGGGTCGTCCCAGCGGTGGGGCAGCCAGTCGAAGACGAAGCCGGGAATCTTGAGGCGGCGCTTCCCCTGGTGCCTCGCGTTCTGCTCTCGCCACTTCTCGCGCAGGCGCGCCGCGTGCCGGACGTAGCCGAAGTGGTGGCAGCAGAACTCGTACGGGTGCGCGTCGGGCCAGGTGTAGTCCTCGCCCACGACCCCGACGTTGCTGCCGTCGCCCCAGAACTGGATGTCGCTCCGGTTCCGGTGGATAGCAACCTTCCGATGCGGCCAGTGCACGGAGGCCGGGTTCCGGTGGTAGACGCGATAATTGCCGTAGAAATTGAGGACGTCGATCGGCAGCAGCGTTTCAGATGCGTGTTCGAGCCTGTCCCTGAGCCGCCCGAAATCCCACTCCGGAAGAAACTCGTCGCAATCGAGGTAGATGCACCAGTCGCCGGTGCACAACGCCCGCGCCTGGTTCTTGAAGCGCAGGTACCAATCCAGGGAGCTCTGCTGGCCCCACTCGCTCCGGTGAACCTGAATCCTGGGGTCCAGGTCATGGATGGCCTCATACGTCCCGTCCGTCGAGTGACCCTCGAGCACGACGATCTCGTCCGCCAGCGCCAGGTGGTGCTTGAGCATGGGGACGACGTGGAAGTCGAGATACAGGCCATTTCGGACGAAGGTGTAGAGGGATAGCCGCACTCGGCGATTTGTAGCACAGTTTTGGTACTAGTTGTATCAATTGGATCACAATCTTGCTGCTTCGCCCACTATGCGCGACAAAAGTACTCAGATAGGATCCTTTTACTCGGCAAAGCCGAGTTGCAAACTCTGCCTTATTGCGGTCCGGTAACCCAGCCGGGCGAGCCCGCAAGCGGCGGAACGGGCTAGTGCCGGAAAAGTCCCACCGAGGACTTTCTTCTTTCGCGGACCAGATGTTTCGCCCTGGAGGGGGCAACCGTCGGGCCGCATTGGGAGCACTGGAACCCACTGATCTTGAAGCGCTTGCGTCCGTCGACCGCGGGAGAGCCCGCGCGTGGCGGGCCACTTGCAGCCGACGATTTGCCGCATTGGCTTGGCGGTCGTCAGCGGCCTGCTGCTCCGATCACTGGTTCAGGTGCTCTTCGAGGACCTCGCCACATGCGACATCTGAACACAGATCTCATTGGCACCAGCGCTGAGATGGCGGAGCTCCGAGAGGAGATTGAACGAATTTCGCTGTCTGAAGCCAAAGTCCTCGTGACGGGGGAGAGCGGTGTCGGCAAGGAGCTGGTCGCGCGCGCCATCCACGACGGCTCCGAGCGGGCGCGCCAGCCGTTCGTGCCCATCAATTGCGCCGGCATTCCCGAGACGCTCCTCGAGTCGGAGCTGTTCGGACACGTGAAGGGCAGCTTCACGGGCGCCTACCGGGACAAGGCCGGCAAGCTCGAGATGGGCGATCGCGGCACCGTCTTCCTCGACGAGATTGGCGAGATGACCCTGCGCATGCAGGGCATGCTGCTCCGGTTCCTCGAGACGGGTGAGCTGCAGAAGGTTGGCTCCGACCACGCCACGGTGCGTTTGAACGTGCGCGTGATTGCGGCCACGAACCGGGACCTCCGCGAGCGCATCGGGCAGGGACAATTCCGGGAAGACCTCTTCTATCGACTCAACGTCATTCACCTCATCGTCCCGCCGCTCAGGGACCGCCGCGCGGACATCCCGATCCTGGTCGACCACTTCATCCACCGGTTCTCGCGTAATGGCAGCTCCGTGAAGTCGCTGGCGTCCGACGCGATGGCCGCCATGGTCGAGTACCCGTGGCCGGGCAACGTGCGCGAACTGGAGAACGCCGTCGAGCGGCTCGTTGTCAAGGCGCGCGGGGAGATGGCCGGCATCGACGACCTGCCGCTGGAGATCCGGATGCAGCGCAACGTGTCGCTGCGCCCGAAGCGCGAACGGCGCCGCACGGTCGCCGACGATCTCTACAAGCGGCTGGTCGATGAACAGGAGTCCTTCTGGCACGTCGTCTACCCGATGTACATGCAGCGGGAGATCACCCGGGACAACGTGCGCGAGATCGTGCGCCGCGGCCTCGAAGAGGCGCGGGGCAACTACCGGATCGTCGCCAAGCTGTTCAACATGGCGCCGAACGACTACAAGCGCTTCCTGAACTTCCTCCGGAAGCACGACTGCCAGCTCCCCTTTAAGGAGTACCGCCAGTGAAATTCCGTATTGGGTGCGCTGTCGCGATCGCGCTCGCCGTGGCGGTCCCGGCCGGCGCCCAGCAACAGCAGCAGGTCGCGCCTCCGGCCACGCCGTCGGCGGCGGCGCCGGCGCCGGCTGTCACGCCCGCTCCCGCGGTGCCTGCCGGCGTGGAGCTTCCAGCCGGCTACGTTGTCGGCCCAGAAGATGTGCTCACGATCGTCGTCTGGCGCGAGAAGGATCTGTCGAACGACGTGACGGTGCGGCCGGACGGCCGCATCACGCTTCCGCTCATCAACGACGTCGTGGCGCAGGGCCTCACACCCGATCAGCTGCGCGACCAGCTGAAAGCGCAGTTCGACAAGTACGTCGAGGATTCGAGCGTCAGCGTCGTCGTCAAGCAGATCAACAGCCGCAAGGTGTTCATCACCGGAATGGTTGGAAAGCCGGGCGCCTATCCACTGACCTCGACGATGACGGTCCTGCAGCTGATCTCGATGGCCGGTGGCCTCAACGAGTTCGCGAGGGCCAAGGAAATTGTCGTCATGCGGACCGAGAACGGTGCGCCGAAGGCGATCAAGTTCAACTACGAGGACGTGCGCAAGGGACGAAAGCTCCAGCAGAACATCGAGCTTCGACCGGCCGACACGGTGCTCGTGCCTTGAACGTGAGCTGCTCATGAATTCCGGCGTTCACGTCACCGTCTTCCTCCTGGCGTTTACCGCGCTCGGTATCGGTCCGGCTGCGGCGCAGTCGCCGAAGCGGCCCTTTCGCGGGCTGTTCGGCGGTGCGCAGTCGATGAGCACGCGCGGCCAGATGGTCGATCTGTCGATGTCGGCGTTCGTCGGCTGGGACCAACCCCAGACCCAGATCGAGCCGCTCGACTCGACCACCGACAACCGTACCCTTGTGTCGGGCCCATACAGCGGCGGCTCCGGTTCCCTGAGCTATACCCACCCCGGAGAGCACTTCGAGTTCAACGGGAACGGCTCGGCCTTCACCGGCTACTTCCCGGACAACAACGAGGACCCTTGGTACCAGAGCTACTCGGGCGCGGGCAGCCTCTCATGGCGGACCGATCTCACCCGGCGCACGCACTTCCACTTCTCGCAGACCGCAAGCGCGTCGACGGACTACCACGTGGGCGCGCTTCTTGGCACGGGAATCGGGGGTGGCAGCCTTGGCACCTCGTTCGACAACTCGCTGATCCAGGAACCGGCGATGAACACGCAATCGGCGGCAGACCTCAGTTACGACCTGAGCATGAAGTCGAGCTTCTCGTTGTCATACGGATTCCAGTACCACCACTTCTTCAACGACGACGGGTTCCCTGACACGGGGGTCCACAGCGCCGGCGCGCATTACACGCACCGGCTGACGAAGAACCTCGGCTATCACCTCGGGTATGGGTACGACCATCCTGTCGAATTCGGCGGGCCTCCGCTTCGAGGCATCCACAACATCGATGCCGGGCTGGACTATTCCCGGGCGTTGTCTCTTACGCGAACGACGAAGGTGGGATTCGGCGTGGGTACGACCGTCGCCACCGCCTCGCAGGTGCAGGACGGACAGACATCGTTCTCGTCCCCCCGCCTCTACGGCGTCGGCCACGTCACCCTGACGCAGGAGCTGGGGCAGAGCTGGAACTTCAACGCCTTCTACAACAGGGGAATCAACTACGATCCCGGGTTCACGCAGCCGACCCTGTCCGACACGACGGGCGCGGCGCTGAGCGGTCTGATCTCGCGGCACCTGGATGTGTCGCTGAGTGCGTTGTACCAGGTTGGCCGCATTGGCCTCACGACCCCGAACTACCGGTCGTGGGACGCATCGGCCCAGATCCGGAGCGCCATCAGCCGCAACATCGCGGCCTACGCGCTCTACTACTACTACCTGTCCGACCTCAGTGCCGGCGTCGCCGTTCCCATCGGCGCGCCGCGCTACGTCGATCGCAATGGCGTCCGCGTGGGCATCACCGCGTGGCTGCCCCTCTGGTACGGGCGAGGTGCCCCATGATCCCCGGCAAGAAGTACACCCCTGAAGAAATCGTCGGCATGGTCTGGCGGCGGAAGTGGCTCATCCTGCTTCCGTTCGTGGCCGTCAGCGTCGGCACGTACTTCTGGGCGAAGTCGCTGCCAGACAGCTACCGCTCCGAAACCATGATCATGGTTACGCCGCAGCGCGTACCCGAGCAGTACGTCAGGTCCGCGACCACTGAGAGCATCGAGGATCGACTTGGCACCATCCGCGAGCAGATTCTCAGCCGCACCCGGCTCGAGAAGATCATCGTCGATCTCAATCTTTACCCCGACCTCCGGCGTCACTACATGATGGAGGACCTGGTCGAGCGGATGCGGGGCGACATCGCCATCACGGTGGCCCGTGACGACTCGTTCCGGGTGGCGTACGTGTCGAGCAATCCCATCATGGCGATGAAGGTCACCGAGCAGCTCGCCACGGCATTCATCGACCAGAACCTGAAGGACCGCGAGGTCCTCGCGCAGGGCACCAACCAGTTCCTCAACACGCAGCTCGAGGATGCCCGGCGGCGGCTGATCGAGCACGAGAAGAAACTGGAGGACTACCGGCGGGCGCACTCCGGCGAGCTCCCTTCGCAGCTTGAAACCAACCTGACCGCGATCAACAACGCGCAGCTGCAGATCCAGCAGCTGGTCGAGTCGATGAACCGCGACAAGGACCGCGCGGCCTTGATCGAGCGGTCGATCGCCGACCTGACCTCGCCTGACGCGAACCCAGAGGTCTCGACCTCCATTATCGGCGGCGAAGGCAGCCTGCCGTCGGGCACGCCGCAGCAGCAGCTCGCCGCGGCGCAGCTCGCGCTGCGGAACATGGAGCTGCGGCTGAAGCCGGAGCATCCCGACATCCAGCGGATGAAGCGGCTGATCCGCGACCTGCAGAAGAAGGCCGAGACTGACGCGATGGAGGCGCCCCTTTCACCGGGAGCGCCAGGCGTGCGTCCCGCCACGCAGGCCGAAGCGGCCAGGCAGAACAAGGTGAAGGACCTGCGCCTCGAGCTCGAAGCGCTCAACAAGCAGGTGCACGAGAAGGAAACCGAGGAACAGCGGATCCGGGACCAGATGCGGGTGTATCAGGGGCACGCCGACGCGGCTCCCACTCGCGAGTCCGAGCTGACGGAGCTCTCGCGCGACTACGACACGCTCCAGAAGCTCTACGCCAGCCTGCTGTCGAAGAGCGAAGAGTCCAGGATGTCGGCCAGGCTGGAGTCAGGCCAGATCGGCGAGCAGTTCCGCGTGCTCGATCCGGCGCGGGTGCCGCAGCGGCCGTTCAGCCCCAACCGGCCGCGACTGTTCGGCACGGGCGCGCTCATGGGCTTCGCCATCGGCCTGGGTCTCGCCGTCCTGCTCGAGTACCGCGACACCAGCCTCAAGACCGATGACGATGTCCTGACGGCGCTGACCATTCCTGTGTTGGCGATGGTGCCGGTGATGATGACGAAGGCAGACGTGAGGCGTCGGCATCGGCTGCGTCTGGCAGGAGGCATAGCCGCCACGCTGGTCCTGGTGGTCTTCGTTGCAGCGGCGACCTGGTATCTGGTCTGGAAAGCCTGACATGTACACAGCCTTCTACGGACTGAGAGAACTGCCGTTCGATCTCAGTCCCAACCCGAAATACCTGCTGATGACGCCGCGCCACCGCGAGGCGCTGGCGAATCTGCAGTACGGGATCTCGTCCCGCAAGAGCATCACGCTGCTGCTCGGCGAGGCGGGCACGGGCAAGACCACCCTCGTCCGCGCGGCGCTCGAGTCGGATGCCTGCCGCGGCGCGCGGATCCTGCACCTCAACAATCCCGCGCTCAAGCGCAACGAGTTCATCGAGTTTCTTGCCCGCGGCTTCGACCTCGGCGTCGAGGCGATGACGTCAAAGACGACGATGCTCCACGAGCTCGAGCGCGTGCTCCGCGATCGGCGGGCGCAGGGGGAGACGATCGCGCTCGTGATCGACGAGGCGCAGAGCCTGTCGCACGAACTGCTCGAGGAAATCCGGCTGCTCGCGAACATCGAGACATCCACCGAGAAGCTGCTGCCCGTGGTCCTCGCCGGCCAGCCCGAGCTGGCGGACCGTCTCAACGAGATCTCGCTGCGCCAGTTGAAGCAGCGCGTGGCGCTGCGCTGCCACCTCGGCCTGCTCAGTCCCACCGAGACCGCCGGATACATCGCCGGGAGGCTGCGCGTCGCGGGCGGCGACGCGGGGCAGATCTTCACGCGCGAGGCCGTGGAGATCGTGGCCGAGCGGTCGGGCGGCGTGCCTCGTACGGTCAACGTGATCTGCGACAACGCGCTCGTCGGGGGCTTCGCGGCTGGCGCCAAGCCGGTGGGCGCGCGGATCGTCCGCGACGTCTGCGAGGAGTTCGATCTGGCATCCGCGCCGCCGACCAACGGCGCGCGCGGGGCAGCAGAGCCGGTCGTGTCGGTCGCCCCGAAGCCTGCCGCCCCGGAGGCTGCCGCCCCGGGGGCGGAAGGGCCGATGTTCGGCGCCGTCAACCGCCGCCGCCGGTTTTCCTTCTTTTGATTGGAACGTGAGCTATGAGCCGTATTGGTGATGCGCTGAAGCGGGCCGGCACTGAAGAGGGCGATGGGTTCGCCACGCTGGCAGACGATGGCGTCGACCTGTTCGACCAGACGACTGACTCATCCGCCCGGCCACCGCGCACGCCCGCGGTCGCGACCGAACCGCAGGAGCTCGCCGAGGTTCCAGCCGGCCTGTTCGAGCCCTTCGTCCACGACATCGACGAGAAGACGGTAGTTCACGTCAACGTGAATCCGGTGGCGCGCGAACAGTACCGGCGTCTTGCGGCCACGCTGCATCACGTGCAGGCGGAACGCGGGCTGAAGGCGCTCCTGGTGGGCAGCGCCCTGGCCGAGGAGGGCAAGACGCTTACCGCGGTCAACATCGCGCTGACGCTCAGCGAGTCGTACCGCCGTCGCGTGCTGCTCATCGACGCCGACCTGCGGCGACCCACCGTCCACCATGCCTTCGGCTTCGACAACATCGTCGGCCTCGCCGATGCGCTTGCGGCGAAGGAGGAGCGGCGCCTGCCCGTCGTGGAGATTTCGCCGCGACTGTCCGTGGTGCCGGCCGGGCGGCCCAGCGCGGACCCGATGGAGGCCCTGACGTCGAGCCGGATGCTGAAGATCCTCGACGAAGCCGCCAGCGTATTCGACTGGATCATCATCGACACTCCGCCGGTTGGCCTGCTGCCCGACGCCAACCTGCTGGCAGCCATGCTGGACGGCGCGGTGTTCGTCGTGGCCGCGGGACGGACGCCGTGCGCCGTCGTGCAGAAGGCCGTCGAGGCGCTCGGGCGGGACCGGATTCTCGGCGTCGTGCTGAACCGCGTCGAAGAAGCCGACGCGATGCCCGGCAACTACTACTACCGCTACTACGGGTCGACGCAGAAGAAGAAGCGCTTCTCGTTCTTCCGGCGCTCGTGAACGCATGACCAGATTGTTGCGCACCCGCCTGGGCGGCCGGCTGTTTGCCCTGATTGCGCTCGAGAGCATCCTGATTCTCGGCGCGGTCGCCCTGGCTGCGTGGCTGCGTGTCGGCGCCGACTGGTGGCTCGTGCTCGCGGTGGAAGGCGGCTTCGAGAAGGCCCTTTACGTGGCGTTCGTCTGCCAGGTCTGCCTGTACTACGCGGACCTGTACAACACGCGGATCATGAACGACCGCCGCGAGTTGTTCGTGCGTGTCGTGCAGGCGCTGGGCGCGACGTCGTTCCTGCTCGCGGCCACGTACTTCTGGTTCCCGACGCTCATCATCGGCCGCGGCGTGTTCCTCTACGCCGTGTTCCTCGCAATCGCGGTCGTCATCGGATGGCGCCTGGTGTTCGACTGGCTTTCGAGCCGCTTCGGCCCGAGCGAGCGGTTGCTGCTGGTTGGCACCAGCGCCGGCGCGGTGGACCTGGCGAAGGAACTGTACGAGATGCGACGGCAGCTGGGCGTCGAGATCGTCGGCTTCGTGGATCCCGATCCGTCACGCGTCGGGAATGCCGTCTTCAACCCGGGCGTGATCGGCACCATCGACGCGATCCCGAGGATCGTGAAGGAATACCAGGTGGACCGCGTGGTCGTCAGCCTGTCCGACGCGCGCGGGAAGCTGCCGATGGACAAGCTGCTCGAGATGAAGCTCGACGGCGTGAGTTTCGATCACCTGGCCTCCGTGTACGAGGAGTACACCGGAAAGATCGCGGTCGAGAACCTGCGACCGAGCTGGCTTATCTTCTCGGCCGGGTTCCGCAAGTCCGCCTGGCTGGCGGCGGCCAAGCGCGTGCTGGACCTGGTGGCCGCGAGCATCGGCATCGTCGTGGCGGCGCCGGTCATGCTCCTGGTCGCTGCGGCGATCCGGCTGACGTCCGTGGGCCCGGTGTTCTACCACCAGGAGCGCGTCGGCCGCCACGGCCGTCTCTTCACGGTCCACAAGTTCCGTTCGATGCGTGTCGATGCCGAAGCGACTACGGGCGCCGTGTGGGCCTCGACCGACGACCCGCGGATCACGCCGCTCGGGCGCGTCCTGCGGCGCACGCGCCTCGACGAGCTTCCGCAGTTGTGGAACGTGCTCAAGGGCGACATGTCGTTTGTCGGGCCGCGGCCCGAGCGGCCCGAGTTCGTGCATCAGCTCACGCAGGCGATCCCCTTCTACGGCCAGCGCCACGTCGTCCGTCCCGGGCTCACCGGCTGGGCTCAGGTGCGCTACACGTACGGCGCCAGCGTGGAAGACGCGCTGATGAAGCTGCAGTACGACCTCTACTACATCAAGAACCTGTCGCTCGCGCTCGATCTCTACATCATCTTCTCGACCATCAAGACGGTGGTGCTCCGTCGCGGAGCGTAGGCGTGCACGCGGTGGTGAACGCCATGACCATCGACGTGGAGGACTATTTCCACGTCAGCGCCTTCGATCGCGTGCTGACGCGCGACGACTGGCCGGCGCAGAAGAGCCGTGTCGAGGCCAACACGCACCGGCTGCTGTCGTTGCTGGCCGATCACCAGGTGCGCGCGACCTGTTTCGTCCTCGGCTGGGTGGCGGAGCGGTGCCCCGCGCTGGTGAGGGCTATTGCCGCCGCCGGGCATGAAGTGGCCTCGCACGGCTACTGGCATCGCCTGGTCTACAGCCAGACGCCGGAGGAGTTCCGAGCGGACCTGCAACGCGCACGCGCCGTGATCGAGGCCGCGTCGGGCACCAGGCTTCGCGGGTACCGCGCGCCGAGCTTCTCGATCACCGCCCAGTCACTTTGGGCGCTCGACGTGCTGGCCGAGGAAGGCTACGAGTACGACGCCAGCATCTTCCCGATCCGTCACGACAGGTACGGCCTGCCGACGGCGCCGCGCCACATCTTCCGCGTGCGGTGTGCGGCCGGCGACCTGGTGGAGGTACCCGGATCGACGGTGCACGTCGCGGGCCTGACGTTGCCGGTGGCCGGCGGCGGCTACTTCAGGCTGCTGCCCTATGCCTGGACGCGGTGGGGGATCGATCGGCTGAATCGCGTCGAGCGGCAGCCTGCGGTGTTCTACCTCCATCCGTGGGAGATCGATCCCGATCAGCCGCGCCTTCCCGCCGATGCGATGGGCCGGTTCCGCCACTACCGCAATCTCCATCGGACCGAGGGGCGGCTGCGGCAGCTCCTGCGCGACTTCCGTTTTGCGCCGCTCGGCGAGGTCCTGCCCGCGCAGCCGCCCTCGGCGGTGCTCGCGCGCGCGCCTTCAGCGGCGGTGGCCTGATGATGCCGTCGATCGCGCTCGCGGCGCCGACGGTGACTGAGTCGCTCGACGCCGCGTCGTGGGACGGCTTCGTCGAGCAGCATCCCGGTGCGTCCGGGTACCATCCGTTCGCCTGGCGCGCAATCTTCGAAGAGGTCTTCGGCCACCGCTCGCACTACCTGTCGGCCCGTCGCGGCGAGCGCGTCGTCGGCGTCCTGCCGTTCGTGGAGTTCCGGAGCCGCCTCTTCGGTCGGTTCGGCGTGTCGCTGCCGTTCGTCAATCAAGGCGGCGTCGTCGCCGAGGACGACGACGTGGCGCGGGCGCTGGTGGAGCGCGCGATCGACGTGGCACGGAGCCGCGGACTTGCGCACCTGGAGCTGCGCCATGAGCAGCGCCGGTTTCCAAACCTCGCGGACAAGCACCACAAGGTCTCGATGCGGCTGCCCTTGCCGGAGACGTCGGACGGCCTGTGGAACAGCCTCGATCGCAAGGCGCGTAACCAGGTCCGGAAGTCCGAGAAAAGCGGTCTTGCCGCGGACGTCGGCGGCGTGGAACTGGTAGGCCGGTTCTATGGCGTGTTCGCCGAGAACATGCGCGACCTGGGGACGCCGGTCTATCCCCGCGCCTTCTTCGAGGCGGTCATGACGCGGTTCCCCGATCGCGCCCGTATCCACGTCGTCCGGCTCGGCGACGAGGTGGTGGCCTCGAGCCTGACCATCGCCTGGCGCAACACCGTCGAAGTCCCGTGGGCCAGCTCGCTTCGCAGGCATCGTGACAAGTCCCCGAACAACCTGCTCTACTGGTCGATGCTGCAGCAGGCTGTTGCCGACCATCGGCGCGTCTTCGACTTCGGCCGCTCGACGCCGAACGAAGGCACCTACCACTTCAAGGCGCAGTGGGGCGCGCAGCCGGGCCCGATGCACTGGGAGTATTGGCTGGCCTCGGGCGCCATGCCCGATCAGAGTCCCGCCAACCCGAAGTTCCAGGCCGCCATCGCCGTGTGGCAGCGCTTGCCGCTGTGGGTCACCAATCGCGTCGGGCCGCGGCTCGTCCGGAACATCCCATGACCGGCGCGCCGGCCACCGCGCGTACGCGCTACGACTCACTCGATGCCTGGCGAGGCGTCGCGTGCCTCATGGTCATCGTTTACCACTCGACCCTGATGCAGCGCAGCCACGCGGCAACGGCCGGGGCCGGCACGCTGGAGACGCTGGCGCAGTGGATCGTTCAGGTCACCGCGCACGGCAACGCCGGAGTGGCCCTGTTCTTTGTCATCAGCGGTTACTGCATCGCCGCGGCCGGCGACGGCGTGAGGTCCGGCCGCCATTCCGTGCCGAGGTACTTCCTGCGCCGTTTCCGGCGCATCTACCCGCCGCTCTGGGCCGTCATCGGCCTGTCATGTCTGTTCTTCGCCGCCGTAGACGTGGTGGTCTGGCCGCGCCTGCTGTCGAGTGAGCCGTGGTTCCATCCGAGACCCTGGTGGTACAGCGGCTGGCAGTGGCTCGGCAACCTCACGCTCACCGAGAGCTGGCGGTGGCATGCCATCGGCGATCAGCGCGCGCATTTTCCGGCGCAGGCCTGGACGCTCTGTTACGAGGAGCAGTTCTACGCGGTCGTCGGCCTGCTGCTGGCGATCAGCCGGCGCCGATTCTTCAGCGGCGCGATAGTAGCCACGGTGTTCACCCTGGGGATGATGGCCGGCGGTGCGCTGTGGGGATGGCCGATCGACGGGTTCTTCTTCGACGGCGCCTGGATGCTCTTTGCGGGCGGTGTGCTCGTGTACTGGACGCTCCACTACGGCACTCCGCGCGCGCGCTGGTGGGCCGGGACGATCCTCGTCGTGTCTGCGATCATCGTGCCCGCGGGCCCGGCAGGATCGTCTGTCGCCTTCGTCTTCGCGGCGCTGCTGCTCGTCCTCTACCCATTGGACACGGCGCTGATGAGGGCATCGTGGGCGCGGCCGCTCAGTTTCTGCGGGCAGATGTGCTACTCGCTCTATCTCGTGCACGAGCTGATCGTCAAGGCCATTGCTGCTTCGCTCTGGAACTCGGGTGTCCAGTCGGCCATCGCCACGCTGGCCATCGTCGTCCCGGTCTCGCTCGCGATGTCAGTACTCGCCGGCGCTCTCTGCTATCAGACCATCGAGCGCCGGTTCCTGAATACCCCGCGGCCCATCTCCCTGACGCGGCCGACAGCGGCGGCGGTCTCACGGCGCTCGCCGGGACTGTCGCCGTCCTGACGCCGCAGGAATCTTTCCATGCCTGGAATCTGCGGAATTGCCCGTCATACCCCTGGCCCGATTCAGCCGCTGCTCGGCGCGATGTGCCATCGGCTCACGCACTACCCGTGGCAGCGGGCGTCGGAACAGATCTCATCGGACGGTACCGTCGGCCTTGGCGCCGTGCTGCTCGACCAGGCTGCCGGTAAGGCGGGCCTGTCGTCCGACCACGGCACGCTGTGCGTGTTCGAAGGCGAGGTCTACGACGCGGCTGACGCGCGAGCCACGCTCGTCCGGCAGGGCCTTCGGGTCGAGGACGATCGCATGGCCACGCTGCTCGTGCGCGGCGTGTGGCTCGAGGGCCGGCGGTTCTTCGAGCGCATGCACGGCAGCTTTGCCGTCGCCGTGTGGGACGGAGAGAAGAAGCGGCTGACACTGGTGAACGACCGGTTCGGCCTGCGGCCGGTCTACTACGTTCACGCGCACGGCCGTCTCACGTTCGCCTCCGAGATCGGCGCGCTGCTGCAGGACGCCACCATCGACCGCGCGATCTCGCCAACCGGCCTGGGTCAGTTCATGGCCTTCGGCCACTTTTTCGGCGATGCGACCTTCTTCGACGCCGTGCGGCTGCTGCCCGCGGGCTCCGTCCTCGAGTACGACGCTGCCGAGGATCGACTCTCGATCACGCAGTACGCGCCGGTGCAAGACGAGGCGAGCGACGTGTCGCACCTGGAGATGCTCGACCTGGTGGCCGACCGCTTCGTGCACGCCGTCCAGCGCAGCACCGACGACAACACCACGGGGCCCTACGGGCTCTCGCTGTCGGGCGGCCTCGACGCCCGGACGATTCTTGCGGCCGTCCCGAGCCACGTGTCGCTCACGACGGTCAGCCTGGGCATGCCCGGCAGCATGGACCACGATGCGGCGGCGGTGCTCTCGGCGATCGCCGGTCGGCGCCACCACCAGCACATGCTCGACCAGGCTTTCCTCACGACGTTCGAGGAGAACCTCCGCCAGATGGTGCGGCTCACCGACGGCCACTACCTCGATCAGGGCATCGTCATGACGACGCTCCCGCTGTACCGCGAATTGGGGATCAAGACGCTGCTGCGCGGGCACGCGGGTGAGCTGTGCCACATGCGCAAGGCGTACGCGTACTCACTCGATGCCGAGAGCGAGCAGATCCGCAGCGATGCGGCGCTCAGGACGTGGCTGCTCGGTCACCTCACCGACTACATGATCGGATCGGTTGATCTGCCCGTCCTCTCGCCGCGGATGGGCACTGATGTCCGGGATGTCGCCGCCGCCGCCGTGGATGCGGCCCTGGCGCCCCTGCAGTCGGTTCAGCCGCCGCTGCAGCGCGTCTGGCATCTGTTCGTCCGCGAGCGGCTGCGACGCGAAACGGTTGCATCGCTGCACATGTTCCAGAACTTCGTCGAGGTCAGGGTGCCATACCTGGATGGCCCGCTGGTGGACCTGCTGCTCAGCCTGCCGCCGGAGATGAAGCTCGACGCGACGCTGCAGTCGCACATCCTTCAGAGGGTGCGGCCCGAGTTCCTGCACGTCACCAATGCCAACACGGGCGCGCCCATGAACGCCGGCCCCTGGCGATCGAAGCTAGGGCATCTCCGGATGAAGGTGTTCGCGAAGATGGGTGTCCCCGGCTACCAGCCGTACGAACGCCTGGGGCTGTGGCTCACGAGAGAGCTGAAGCCGCTCCTGCAGAGCACGATCCTCTCCGAGCGCTTTCTCGACCGCGGGCTCTTCGATGCCGATCGCGTCAGGCAGGCGGTCGCCCAGCACGAGTCGCGCGAGCGGAACCACACGTTCCTGCTGATGGGGATGCTGATCCTCGAACTGGCGCACCAGGAGCTGTTCGAGATGGCCCCCGCCTCCACCTAGGTCCTCGCCGCTGCGGTGACGATCCCTTCGAGTCCGGCCAGCGTCGACTCCCAGCCGAAGGCTTCCAGGTCTGCGCTCGCGGCCA
>Ga0207701_10000326_pt1 | contig 48865 bp, 37 predicted proteins | sample KBSSwiSSwithPhiX_FD_184294 | JGI IMG/M metagenome (GOLD analysis project Ga0207701, IMG submission 184294) | Switchgrass rhizosphere bulk soil microbial communities from Kellogg Biological Station, Michigan, USA, with PhiX - S5 (SPAdes) (version 2) | ecosystem: Environmental > Terrestrial >... | reverse complement strand
GATCTCTGTGCAGTCGTCATCGTCCTTCGTCCTTCGTCCTTCGTCCGCCTACTTTCGTGTCGCCGCCAGCTTGGGCGCCTGCTCCGCCTCGCTCTCCGAGGCGAGCACTGCGCTCAGGCCTTCCTGCAGCAGCGCGAACGCCTCGTCCACGCTGTTCACACGCCGCAGCAGCTTCGGATCGTCCGGCCCGACGGCGCCCCACTCGACCATCGGCTCGATCGTGAGGATCCGGTCCCAGTAGTCCGTGCCGTAGAGCAGGATCTGTATCCGATTGTCGAGCTTGCGCGTCTGCTCGAGCGTGAGGATCTCGAACAGCTCGTCGAGCGTCCCGAAGCCGCCGGGGAACACGACGATCGCCTTGGCAAGATACGCGAACCAGAACTTCCGCATGAAGAAGTAGTGGAACTCGAAGTGCAGGTTGTTGCTGATGTAAGCGTTGGCGCCCTGCTCGGCAGGCAGGCGGATGTTGAGGCCGACGCTCCGGCCGCCGGCTTCGTGCGCGCCACGGTTGGCGGCTTCCATGATGCCGGGGCCGCCACCCGAGCACACCACGAACCGATGGCATGGCCCCGGCAGCGTCTGTGACCACGTCGTGAGGCGGTTCGCCAGTTCGCGGGCGTCCTCGTAGTACGCCGACCACTCCAGCGCGCGATGCGCGGCGGCAATCGCTTCGTCTTTCGACTGCCCGTTCATCAGGTCGCCTTCCATCGCCGCATGCAGCTGGCGCTCGGCGGCTTCGCGGCTCCGGATGCGCGCTGAACCGAAGAAGGTGACGGTGTCGCGAATGCGCGCGGCGCGGAAGCGGCGATGGGGCTCGAGGTATTCGGCGAGGATGCGGATCGGGCGGGCGTCACCGCTCTCCAGAAACTGCGCGTTCATGTACGCCAGCGGCTGCGAGTCCATACGAAACTCTACCACCTGCTATCATGCGGCGTCCCGCATGCCCGACACGCCGCCATCCCTTCGGAAAGTTCTCGGTCTCTGGGACATCGTCGCGATGAACGTCGTCGCCGTGGTGGGCCCGCGGTGGATCGCGCGCAGCGCGCGCCTGGGCGCACCGTCGGTGACGCTCTGGCTGCTCGCATGGGCGCTGTTCTTCCTGCCGATGGCGGCTGCCATCATCGAGCTCTCGAGCCGCCATCCCGATCAGGGCGGGCTGTACGCGTGGACGCGCCGCGCGTTCGGACCCGTGCACGGCTTCATCTGCGGGTGGTGCGTGTGGGTCAACAACCTGTTCTACTTTCCGTCGCTGCTGCTGTTCGTCGCGGCAAACCTGCTGGTGGCGGCAGGACCACAAGCGGCACACCTCGCCGACAGCCGGTCGTATTCGACGATCGTCGTGCTTGCGGGGCTCGCCTTCTGCATCGTCCTCGGCCTGAGGGGCCTCGGCGCCGGCCGGTGGCTGCAACGCCTCGGGATGATCGGGACGTGGGTCCCCGCGCTGCTGCTGATGCTGGCGGGCATGGCTGCCCTCTCGAGCGTGGGATCGGCGACCAGCTTCGCGCCGTCGGCGCTGGTGCCGCACCACGACGTGCTGGCGACCGTCAGCCTCTGGTCGGCACTGTGCTTCGCATTCTCGGGCTTCGAAGTCGGTGCGTTCGTCGGACAGGAGGTGAAAGACCCGCGCCGGACGCTGCCGATGGGTGTCCTGATCGCCGGGATCATCGCGACGGTCGTCTACATCGCGGGGTCCGCGTCGGTGCTGGTGACGATGCCGGCGAGCGCGCTCAACGAGCGGAGCGGCATCGCCGACGCCGTTGAACTCAGCAGCAGCCGGCTCGGCCTCTCCGGCCTGGGGGCGCTCACGGGAGCGCTCGTCGCGCTGGGATCGCTGGCCGGTGTGTACTCCTGGTTCGGCGGCGCCGCGCGCGTCCCGTTTGCGGCCGGCGTCGACCGCGCCCTTCCCTCCGCGTTCGCACGGCTCGATCCGAAGCACGGCGCGCCGCGCAACGCGATCCTCGTGCAGGGCCTGGCGTCGGTGGCGATCTTCCTGTTGAGCGTGTTCCTCTCGGTGACCGGCGGACAAACCAGCATCCAGGAGGCCTACGACATCATGGTCAACCTGACGATCCTGGTCTACTTCGTGCCGTACCTCTATCTGTTCGCCGCACTGGTACGGCTGCGCCTCGTCGATGCGGCCACCGCCGACGACCCCAACGTGTGGAAAGTGCCGGGGGGTGCTTTCGGCCTGTGGGCCGCCGCCATCTCCGGCTTCCTCGCCACGGCGATTTCCGTCGCGCTCGTGTTCGTCCCGCCGGCAGGCACCGGGAATGTCGTGAACTACGAAGCGAACCTGATGGGCCAGGCCGCGATCGTGCTCGGCGTCGGCGTCGCGCTCTACTGGTTCAGCAGGCGCAAGGCCTGAAGCCACTCAGGGGTGTGGGGCCGACAGGACGTCGAGTTCGTGCACCGACCAGTACCACCGCGCGCTGCGGCCGGTCTGTCGCAACCGCAGCATTCGCACTGGACGCGGCGGCCAGCGCAGTTCGATCGCGGGCCTTGCGGGCGCCGCGCGCAGTCCCGCGCCCAGCTGCGGCAGCACGCTCGACGCGACGACGGTCTCCATTCGCCCGTCGCTGCTCCAGACGTCGACTGCGAGCGTCCGCGGGTAGTCGTTGAGGCTGCGTCCGGTGAGCAGCAGGCGCACGCCGGTCACCGGGAGCGTCGAAGCCAGGCCAACCTCGATCCACTCCGTCCCGTCCTGCGGGCTTCCGGAGAGCCACCGCGTGCGCGGGTTGCCGTCGACCATCGCGGCGGCGTTGCCGCGGAAAACCGAGACAGTGAGCAACTCGCGCGGCACTTCAGATGCAGGCGCAGGCGGCGCGTCGGTCGTCTCACCGAGATCGACGATGGTGGACTCACCGAACTCGGCTCGCGCCGGCCCCACGACGTCCCTGAAACTCGAACGCATCGCATCGGCGAGCGCGTCGTCTTCGAACCACCCCCGGTGAAGCACGACGTAGCGGACCCCTAAGGCCCTCAGCAACGTCGTCGTCTCGCGCGCACGTGACGCGTTGTAGAGCGGCGAGTCCGGATCGCCGAGCATCCCCAGCAGCGGCGGCCGCCAGCGTCCGATGCCGTTCACGATCGGATGTCCATGCAGGAGCGTGCGGTACTGGTAGTAGATGTCGTACCGGGCGTCGCTCCAGCCTTCGAACGGCAGGTCGAGCACCGCGCCGCCAGGATGGCGGGCAAGCCAGAAACAGGCCTGGCGATCGCCCGGGGCGACATAAGGAGAAAACGGCTGAAGATCCAGCGGCACCCCGAGCCCCTCGACGAACACGAGCGCGGCCAGCAGGCCGGCGGTAACGCCGGCTTCCCGCGGCGACGCGCGACGGCGGTGCAACCAGGCGGCGACGCCAAGGGCCGCGAGCACTGAAAGCGCGAGCTGCGCGATGACCGCGAACCGCGCCGCCGCGCGCAGCTTGGCGAAGCCGGGCAACTGATCCAGCCAGGCAAACAGCAGGTCGTGCATCAGCACGCGTCCGCTCATCGTGATGGCCGGGCCCAGCGAAAGCACGACGCCGATGACGATGAGGACCGCGTAGACGGGAATCCACGGCCTGGCCGCGTCCTTCTGCCGAGCCAGGAACAACGCGGCGGCCGCACAGACGAGCCCGGTGAGCCCGGGAAACAGATCGGCCTCGCCGTTTGGCGATCCCTGGAGCACGCCGCCCCAGACGAGCAGCGACGGCCGCCCAGACACGAACGCGGTGAGATCGGCGCCGCCGGTGCGGGAGTCCTGCGCTATCAACAGCGGGCCGTCCGGCGATGTGGCGTGGGAGAGCCTCGTCGCGACCGGCAGGAACACCACGCCGACGACTACGGCCGCAAGGGCCGCATGACTTATAAGCGGCACAAATGCCGGACGCCGGCGCCAGCACTCCACTGCCGCGATGACGGCGAGCGGCACCGGCCCGATGTAGGCCCAGTACAGGCTCGACATGCCGAGCAGCATGTAGAAGACCGCGATACGGGCCGCGGCCTTCCAGCCCGGCTCGGCGAAGTAGCGATGCACGCTCCACGCGGCCCACCACAGCCAGCCCACCAGCAGCACCTGCACGTGCACGAGGTGCGACAGCCGGTAGGGCAGAAACGCCGCGACGGCCGCGGCGACGACGCCCCCAGCACGCGATCCGGATAGATCACGGCCGAGCACGTAGGCGCCCGTGGCGATGACCGGAAACGACAGGCACGTGGCGACATTGTGCAGAAGCACGGCGTTGCCCGTCAGCCAGTAGACGGGAGCCAGCGGCACGCCGATGCCGAGCAGCGGCTCGACGTAGCGCAGCGTGTCGGGATAAGGGAAGAAAACGGGAGCGCTCCACAACCCGCTGAGGCCATGGCCGGCGCGATCGGCGACCCAGCCAAGGACCCAGGAGTTGTACAACGCGTCGGTGTAGCTGACGACGCTGCCGCCGGCATCGGCGGCCAGCGGCCAGGTGAAGGCAACGGAGGCCGCGAGCGAAGCCAGGGCGACGAGAAAGACGTCGCTCCTGTGCGTCACAACTGATGAAGCTTCAGGAAGTTCGCGGCAGGCTGTGCAGGATCGCTGTGAACGCTGACGAACACCACTTCCTCACCCGGCTTCACGAGCCCGCTAGCCAGCAGATGTCTGGCGATCAGCGTGCCAGTGGCGTCCACGTTCTCGGCGATGGTCGTGACGATGGGCACGACACCGCGGTACAGCATCAGACGTCGAGCCACCTCCACGCGATTCGTGGCGGCGAAGATGAGCGCGTTCGGCCGCAGCGCCGCGAGCATGCGCGCCGTGTTTCCTTCCCGGGTGACGGCGACGATGGCATCGGCCGCGCCACGATCCGCGAGCGTCACCGCCGCTTCGCACAGCGCACGGCCATGCTCGGCGTGCATCAGCCTGGCCACCGATGCCACGGCAAGCGGGGGGAGCATTTCGGCGTCGCGGATGATGGCGTCCAGCGTCTCGACGGCCTTCACGGGGTAGTCACCCGCCGCGGTCTCGCCCGCAAGCATGATCGCGTCCACGCCGTCATCCACCGCATTGGCGGCGTCGCTGACCTCCGCACGGGTGGGACGCGGCTCGTGCCGCATCGATTCCAGCACCTGCGTCGCGACAATCACGGGACGCCCGAGCGCGCGCGCCCTGCGCGTGATCTCCTTCTGCATCCGCGGCACCTGCTCGAGCGGGACCTCCAGCCCAAGGTCTCCACGTGCCACCATCACCGCGTCGGCGCTCGCGAGCACCGCATCGAGATGCTCCAGGGCCTCGGGCCGCTCGAGCTTCGCCACAATGGGCGTGCCCGGGGCATGCTCCTCGGTGACGTTTCTTGCCGCCTGGACGTCGGCCGCGCTCTGGACGAACGACAGCGCCACCATGTCGACGCCGAGCGACAGGCCAAAAGCCAGGTCCTCGGCATCCTTCAACGTGAGCCCCGAGGCCGGCAAGGCGACACCGGGGGCGTTGATGCCCTTGTGCTCGCCGAGCTGGCTGCCGTGGACGACCGTTGTCCTGATCTCGGTGCCGTCGGTCGCGTCCACCCGAAGCACCACCCGGCCATCGTCGAGCAGCAGCTCGCGTCCCGCACTGACGCTTCGGGCAAGCGGAGCGTATGTCGTGTAGACCACGCCGGGCTGCCCAACATCGTCGCCGGTGACGATTCGCAACGACTCGCCGGCCTTGAGGGGAATCGGTACGCCGCCGGCCAGCCGGCCCGTGCGGATCTTGGGCCCCGACAGGTCCTGGAGGATCGCGACGATCCGGTCGGCGCGCGAAGCCGCTTCACGGATGCGCGTGAAGGTCGCGCGGTGGGACTCGTGCGTGCCGTGCGAGAAATTCAGGCGGAAGACGTCGACGCCCGCGCGGATCAGCGCGTCGAGCGTGTCGGGGGTATCGCAGGAAGGTCCGACCGTTGCAACGATCCGCGTATGCCGCATGCGCGGCTCCAGCTTACAATCGGACTCCACCATGCGCCAAGTCGTCGCCCCTCCGGTGGCCCGCTATCTCGCGGAGCTGCACCGGCCGGTCGATCCGCTGCTCGATCAAGTGCGCGAGGAAGGCCTCGCGGCCGGGCTGCCGCTGGCCGACGTCGAGACGGCGCGTCTGCTGCGTGCCCTCGTGATCGCCACGGGCGCGCAGAACATCCTCGAGATCGGGACGGCCATCGGCTACTCCGCCATCTGGATGGCGCAGGCGATGCCGGCCGAGGGACAGCTCATCTCGATGGAGCTCAGCGCCGAGCGCGCGGCGACCGCGCGCGTCAACCTCGAGCGTGCGGGGCTGTCCCGCAAGGTCAGCGTCATCGTCGGCGACGCGATGCGCTTCCTGCACAAGGTCTCGGGACCTTTCGATCTCATCTTCCAGGACGGCGACAAGTCGCTTTACATGAAGATGCTCGAGCCGCTCGTCGGCCTGCTGCGTCCGGGCGGCGTGCTCGTGACCGACAACGTCCTCTGGAATGGCGAGGTGGTCGAGGGTTTCGTGCCGAAGCCCACGCGCGACCAGGCATCGACCGAGGCGATTCGCGCCTACAACGCGCGGCTCGCGGCCGAGGAACGGCTTTTCACAACGTTCCTCCCCCTCGGAGACGGAGTGGCGGTCAGCGTAAGGACGAAAGATGAATGACGAAGGACGAAGGACGAGGGGCGAAGGACGAGTGACGAAGGACGAAGGACGAGGGACGAAGGACGAGGGAATGGCCGAGGATCCGGTTCTCGAACAATGGCATGCGTGGGCAGCCGGGGAAGCGAAGCGTCGCGAGCTGCCGGAGATGGCCTCTGGCCTCGAGCTGCTCGCGAAGGCGGCATCGCGCCTTCGCGCTGCCAGCTGGGCTCCCGACGCGTCACGTCCGGAGGCGACGAAGAGCGCAGATGATGGCCATTACTGACGATCCGGCCGCGCTCGACCTGGTCGCCGCCGGCCATCAGCTGCGGTCGGGCGCTTTGACGTCCGCCGCGCTCACCGATGCCTGTCTCGCGCACATCGCGAGCCGAAACAACGAGCTGCGTGCGTTCATCACGGTCACGGCCGATTCGGCGCGGGCCGCCGCGGCGGACGCCGACCGCGAGCTCGCCGCCGGTTACGATCGCGGGCCCCTGCACGGCATTCCCATCTCCCTGAAGGACATCATCGACCAGCAGGGCGTGCCGACGACCGCCGCCTCGCGCGTGCGCGGTTACCAGCCGGCGCCCTCCGACGCGCTCGTCACGTCGCGGCTGAAGGCGGCAGGCGCCGTGCTCGTCGGCAAGACGAATCTCCACGAGTTTGCCTTCGGCACCACCAGCGGGGTCAGCGCGTTCGGCGCCGTGCGCAATCCGATCGATGTGTCACGAAGCGCGGGCGGATCGAGCGGCGGCTCGGCCGTCTCCGTCGTGTCGGGCATGGCGATCGCGACGATAGGCACGGACACAGGCGGATCGATTCGCGTGCCGGCCGCGGCGTGCGGCATCGTCGGCCTGAAGCCGGGGTTCGGCGAGGTCCCGCGCGACGGCGTCGTTCCGCTCAGTTCGACGTTCGATCACGTGGGGCCCCTGGCGCGATCGGTGGCCGACGCCGCAGCGGTGTACGGCGTCCTCGCGCGGCGCGCGGTGCGCCCGCCTGCCATCCGGCCGCTGAAGGGCATGCGCCTGTGCCGTCTCGGCGGCTACATGGAGGCGCTGCTCGAACCCGGCGTCCGCACGGTGTACGAGCACACGATCGAGCGCCTGCGGGCGGGCGGCGCCGTCATCACGACGGTGGAGCTTCCGCACGCGAACGACATCGCCAGCATCTACCTGGTCGTCTCGCTCGCCGAGGGCGCCGCCTATCACGCGAAAACCCTCGAGCGCTGTCCAGAGCTGTACGACCCGTCGGTGCGCCTGCGCGTCGAGCAGGGCCGCTACATCCTCGCCGAGGACTACCTGCGTGCGCTCGCGGGCTGTGGAGTCATTCGTGAAGAAGTCAGCGCCGCCCTGGCAGACGTCGAGGCGCTGATCCTGCCGGGATCGGCGATCGCAGCGCCGAGGCTGGATCAGGAAACGATCACCATCGACGGCGAGGAGCTGCCGGTCCGCGGGCTCATGCTGCGTCTCTCGCAGCCGTTCAATCTTTCCGGACACCCGGCGCTCGTGATGCCGTGCGGCACAACGAAGGAGCACCTGCCCGTGAGTCTTCAGCTCGTGGGCCAGCGGTCCAACACGCGCGCCCTTCTCGATGTGGGCGCCACCATCGAAGCAGCCATTCGATAGAATTACCCTATGAAACCCCCACACCTTTTCGTGGCGTGCCTGATGATTCCAACCGTGTTGTCTGCCCAGGGCTCCGGCCCGTCGAAGTACCCCGATGCGCCCAAAGGCACGGTGGTCGAGGACCACTTCGGCCACAAGATCGCCGACCCCTACCGCTGGCTCGAGGATCCCAACAGCAACGAGACCAAGGCCTGGGTCGAGGCCGAGAACAAGGTCACCTTCGGGTACTTCTCGCAGATTCCGGAACGTGCGGGCATCCACGATCGGCTGACGAAGCTGTGGAACTACGAGCGGTACTCCCCGCCGTCAAAGGAAGGCGCCTGGTACATCTTCGGGAAGAACGACGGCCTGCAGAACCAGGCGGTCATCTACAAGACGAAGTCGCCTGACGGCGCGGGCGCGGAAGTCCTGATCGATCCGAACACGCTGTCGTCGGACGGCACCGTCGCGCTCGGCAGCACGCACTTCACCGACGATGGGAAGTACATGGCGTACTCGCTGGCGGCCAGCGGATCCGACTGGCTGGAGTGGCACGTGCGCGACGTCGCCACGTCGAAGGACCTCGCCGACGTCCTCAAGTGGGCGAAGTTCAGCGGCGCCTCGTGGCTCAAGGACGGCTCGGGTTTCTTCTACAGCCGCTTCGACCAGCCGAAGGAAGGCGAGGCGCTCACCGCCGTCAACAAGTTCCAGAAGGTCTACTTTCACGCTCTCGGCACGCCGCAGGACGCGGACAAACTCGTCTTCGAGAAGAAGGACCAGCCCGATTGGGGCTTCAGCGCCGACGTCACGGAGGACGGGCGCTTCGTGCTCGTCTATCAGAGCGAAGGCACGCGGCCCGAGAACCGGATCTTCGTGAAGGACCTGGCGAAGCCGTCCGGCGAATTCCGGCCGTTCCTCGACAAGTTCGACGCCGAATACGGCGTCGTCGGCAACGACGGGGATCGGTTCTACGTGGTGACCAACAAGAACGCGCCGCGCCGGCGCGTCGTCGCGATCGGCCTGGAGAAGCCGGAGGAATCTGCCTGGAAGACCGTGATTCAGGAGGCGCCGGGCCGTGACGTGCTGGCGGCGACGTCGATGGTCGCCAACCGTTTCGTGACGCAGTGGATGACCGATGCCCACGAGGTGTTGAAGGTCTTCTCCACGAACGGCGCGTTCGAGACGTCGATCGACTTGCCGACAATCGGGTCGGTCGCCGGATTCACCGGCCGCCGCAAGGATCAGGAAGGCTTCTACGGGTTCTCGTCCTTCACCTACCCGGGCGTCGTCTATCGATACGATTTCGCGAGCGGCAAGAGCTCGGTCTTCCGTCAGCCGAAGGTGGACTTCTCCTCCGACGGGTTCGAGACGGTGCAGGTCTTCTATCCGTCGAAGGACGGCACGAAGATTCCGATGTTCCTGACGTATCGGAAGGGCTTGAAGAAGGACGGCCTGAACCCGACGTATCTCTACGGCTACGGAGGTTTCAACATCTCGCTGACCCCGGCGTTCTCTCCCGCGCTGGTCGCCTGGATGGAGATGGGTGGGATCTTCGCCCAGCCCAACCTGCGCGGCGGCGGCGAATACGGCAAGGACTGGTACGACGCCGGACGGCTGACGCACAAGCAGAACGTCTTCGACGACTTCATCGCGGCGGCTGAGTTCCTTATCCGCGAGAAGTACACGTCCACGCCGAAGCTCGCGATCGCCGGCGGGAGCAACGGCGGCCTGCTGGTGGGCGCGTGCCTGACGCAGCGTCCGGATCTGTACGGCGCGGCACTACCGGCCGTCGGCGTGATGGACATGCTGCGCTTCCACAAGTTCACGATCGGCTGGGCCTGGACGTCGGACTTCGGCGACCCGGAAAAGCAGGCGGACTTCGAGACGCTGCTCACGTACTCGCCGCTGCACAACATCAGGCCGGGGACGTCCTATCCGCCGACGCTCGTCACAACCTCCGATCACGACGATCGCGTGGCGCCGGCGCACAGTTTCAAGTTCGCCGCGACGCTGCAGGCCGCGCAGGCCGGACCCGCGCCCGTGCTCATCCGGATCGAGACCAAGGCGGGCCACGGCGCCGGCAAGCCGACGACGAAGATCATCGACGAGCGCGCGGACATCTACGCGTTTCTCGTGAAGGTGCTCGACATGAAGCCCGGCGCCCGATCCAACGAGTAAGCGCCGCGTGCTGTCGCTGTTCTTCCATGCCTGGGAGCGCCACCTCGCCAGCGTCTCCAAGGACCGCGTTGTACGGCCGTTCGAATGGGGCCTCGACTGGATGCCGCCCGGCGGCCGCACGGCGCCGCCTGGCGAGGAGCTGAAGGTCGTCCGCGAGTACGTCGCCTCCGTCCTCGCCGATTCCGACACCTGGTTCACGCCGGCACCCACCGACGACTACACCGTCGCCAGGCTCGGCGACGGGACGTCGCGCGTCACGTTCCCCACCGCGCGGCCCACGCCGCACCGCGAGAACGACCTCGTCGTCACGCGGTTTTTCCCCGCGCGCGGTGTCGGACCCGGCGACCCCCGCCGCGCGGTGCTCGTGCTGCCGCAATGGAACTCGGACGGCGACGGGCACGTCGGCCTGTGCCAGCTGCTCTCGCGCTTCGGCATGAGCGCGCTGCGGCTGAGCCTCCCCTATCATGACCACCGCATGCCGCCGGAGCTCTCGCGCGCGGACTACATCGTCAGCTCGAACATCGTGCGAACGCTGGAGGTGTGCCGTCAGGCGGTGCTCGACTCGCGGCGCGCGATCCACTGGCTGGCGAGAGAGGGCTTCGATCGGATCGGCATTCTCGGCACCAGCCTGGGCTCGTGCCTGTCGATGCTGACCGCCTGCCACGAGCCGCTGGTCCGCGCACAGGCCCTCAATCACATCTCGCCCTACTTCTCGGATGTCGTCTGGCGCGGGCTCTCAACCAGACACGTGCAGCGAGGACTTGAAGGGCACATCGACGCGGACACCCTGCGCGAGCTGTGGATGCCCATCAGCCCGCAGCAATACCTCGACAAGCTGAAGACCCGGCACATCAAGACGTTGATGGTCTATGCCCGGTACGACCTGACATTCCCCGTCGACCTGTCACGCGCGCTCGTCAACGATTGCCGCGCGCTCGGGATCCCGTACAGGCTCTCGGTACTCCCGTGCGGCCACTACAGCACGGGCTCTGCGCCATTCAAGTACATGGACGGAGCCGTGCTGACGCGGTTTCTGTATAGTGCCCTGTAAGTGCTGCAGTTCAATGCTGGAGTGCCGAGGTCTTTGCTGTCTTCGTAGGGCCGAGCTTTAGGTCGGCCACGCCAGTCGGAGAATCCAATGCAACGCCTGAAAGCCACTTCCACCGATGCGTATCTCGCGAAGCTGCCGGCGAACCAGCGCGCGGCGCTCGAGAAACTGCGCAAGGCGATCAAGGCTGCCGCGCCCAAGGCGGAAGAGACGGTCAGCTACGGCCTCCCCGCTTTCAGGCTGAACGGCCGCCGGCTGGTGTGCTTCGGCGCGACGAAGACGCACTGCGCGTTCTACCCGATGAGCAGTGAAACGATCGCAACGCACAAGAAAGATCTGGCCGGATACGACACCAGTACGGGCACCATACGCTTCCAGCCCGACGCGCCGCTGCCGGCCGCGCTGGTGAAAAAGCTCGTGAAATCACGCATCGCCGAGAACGCCGGCTAACCGTCAAAACGTTGGGCGCGGGAGTAAGATCCGGGATCCGGGCACGTTTCGTCAGGAGGCACGATGGATCACACGTCTTCGGCATCATCCGCAGGCGTCGGTGTCATGCCGGCTCCCAAACAGCAGTACCTCGATGCATACGAGCGCGAGCACGCGATCACGATGCGCCTGCTCCGCGCGTATCCAGCCGACAAGCTCGATCTGAAGCCGCACCCGAAGTGCAAGTCCGCGCGCGAGCTCGCGTGGATGTTCGTCGGCGAGCGCGGGCTGGGCACCGTCGTGCTCAAGGACCAGTTGAACCCGGCTGCGATGTCGGGAAGCCCGCAGGCGCCCACCGACTGGAACGCGCTGCTCGGCGGCATCGAGCAGGCGCACAAGGATTTCGGCGACCTGGTCCGCAGCTACTCGGACACGCAACTGCTCGAACGCGTGAAGTTCTTCACCGCGCCGAAGACGCTGGGCGAGGTGTCGCGGATCGACTTTCTGTGGTTCCTGCTCTCGGACCAGATTCATCATCGCGGGCAGTTCTCGATCTACTCGCGCATGGCCGATGGCAAGGTGCCGTCGATCTACGGGCCGAGCGCGGATGAGCCTTGGAGCTGACGCGGTCCCGGAGGACTGAGAGCCGAAGGGCGAAGGACGAGGGACGACGGACGAGGGACGAGGGACGAGGGCGTCCCTACAAATACTTGAGCAGGCCCTGGAAGGCCGAGTAGAGGACGCTGGCGAGCTGCTCGACGAAGGGAGACACCTGTCCCTGGTTCACCGACTCGGCGACGGTCACCGGGTCGGTGAGCAGCAGCCAGATCGTGGCGCCCGCGATCAGGATCGCCAGCACCGCGACGGTGCCGAAAAGGCTGGCGCTCAGACGGGCCAGGCGCATGGGCGGTAGCCTACCACTCCAGGGTCAACTCGGTTAGACCACGATCTACGGGATTCGGCCGGAACGGTTTCACCCGGCCCCTGCTCAGGCCGGTGTCACGTTTCGAGAACAATTTTCCCGAAATGCTCACGCGCCTCGAGCCGGCGATGCGCGTCGCCCGCGCGGGCGAGCGGCAGCACCGAGTCCACCGCCGGCTTGAGGCGGCCGCTGGCGAGACCTTCGACGGCCGCGCCGAGATCGGCGCGCGTCCCCATGTAGGAGCCGAGCAGCGACTGCTGCTTGACGAACAGCACGCGCAGGTCGATCTCGCCGCGGTGCCCGCTGGTCGCGCCGCAGGTCACCAGGCGCCCGCCGCGCGCGAGCGACTTCAAGGCCTGATCCCATACGGCGGCCCCGACATGTTCAATGACGACATCGGCGCCGCGTTTGTTCGTGAGGCGACGGACTTCGGCGGACCAGTCAGGCTGCGACGTATCCACCACGTCGTCGGCGCCCAGCCCCCGCGCAGCGTCCAGCTTCTCCTTTTGCCTGGCGGTCGCGATCACGCGAGCGCCGTGCAGGCGGGCCACCTGGATCGCGGCCTGTCCGACGCCGCTCCCCGCCGCCATCACCAGCACCGTCTCTCCTTCGCGCACGTGGGCGCGGGACACCAGCATGTGCCACGCGGTGAGGAACGTCAGGGGAAAGGCCGCGCCATCGGTGAAGGAGACCTGAGGAGGCAACGCGATGAGGTTGCGCGCGGGCACGGCCGCGAGCTCCGCATACCCGCCCTCGCTCTGGTAGCCGACGATGCCGTAGGTGGCGCAGAGACTGTCCTGCCCGTCGAGGCAGGCTGGGCAGTGACCGCAGTTGAGCCCTGGATGCACGATGACACGGGTGCCGGCCGTGAAATCGCTCTCGCCGGCGTCGACCACCTCGCCCGAGATGTCGCTGCCGGGAATGTGCGGCAGCGGCAGCTTCACATGCTCGAGCCCGCGACGCTGCCAGAGGTCCAGGTGATTCAGCGCGCATGCGCGGACGCGCACCAGGGCCTGCCCGGGAACAGGCGTCGGATCTGGCACGTCGAGGAGCTGCAGCACCTCTGGACCGCCATGATGTGTTATTGGAACTGCGCGCATTGTCCTCGGCCGAACCAAAGTTCGGCCCTACGTTTGCCAGCTAGCCCGCGGCAATGAGTGCCGGCGCTCCAAGCGAAAGACCGCCGAGCGTCTCTTCGACTCGCGCTTTGTCCCCGACGACCAGCGTGACGAGACGATCGGGATGGAGATGCCGCACCGCGGCGTCGTGGATCGCGTCGAGCCCGAGTGCCTCGACGCGCGGCACGAAGGTCGCGAAGTAGTCGTCGGGCAGTTCGTACAGCGCCAGCTGCGCGACGCTGCGCGCCACCTGGTCGGCCGTCTCGAAGTTCCTCGGGTATCCGCGCGTGAGCGCGGCGCGCGCGGTCTCCAGCTCGTCGACGGTCACCGGCCGATCGCCGCGCATCGCCGAAACTTCGCCAAGCGCCTCGCGAATGGCGTCCGCCGTCACGTCCGTCTGCACGCTGGCCGACATCTGGAACGGCCCGCGGCCGAGCCTGAACTCGAACCACGACCGCGCGCCGTACGTGTAGCCCTTGTGCTCGCGCAGGTTCATGTTCAGCCGGCTGACGAACTGCCCGCCCAGCACGAGGTTCAGGAGCAGCAGCGCGTGATAGTCCGGCGTGCGGCGCGACACGGCGACGTGCCCGATGCGCAGTTCCGACTGCGCCGCGCCCGGGCGATCGACGAGCAGCAGCCGGTGGCCGGATGAGTCGGGATCGGCGAGCACCGAGCCGGTGGCGCCGCCTTCAGGCTGGTCCTGCGCCGCTCCCCAGTGGGCGAACGCCCGCGACGCGTCTTCGACCACACCCGCATGCGGCGCGTCGCCGACGACGACGAGCACGGCGCGCGACGGCAGAAACCACCGCCGGTGGAACGCCGCGACCTCGTCGAGCGCCACCGTTTCGAGCGCGCCGATCGTGCCGATGGCCAGGTGCCCGTACGGATGCGTGCCGTAGAGCGCGGTGCTGAACGCGCGATCGGCGACCGCCGACGGCACCGTCACGAGCTGGCGCAGGCGATTGGTCCGCAGGTCTCGCACGCGATCGAACTCGGCGTGCTCGAAGCGCGGGCGCGTGGCGATGTCGGCGAGCAGCGAGAAGGCCTGCGCGCGGAATCGCGAGAGCGACGAGACGGTGAGAAATGTGGCGTCGGGTCCGACTTCGGTCTCGAACTGCGCGCCAATCCGCGCGAGCGCTTCGTTCAGTGCGAGCGCGCCGAGACCGCCCGCGCCCTCGTCCAGCATGTCGCCCGTCAGCGACGCCAGCCCGGGACGATCGGCCGGATCGGCCGACGATCCCACGCGCACGAGCAGCACCATCGTCTGCAGGGGAATGTCGCGGTGCTGGACGGTCCACAGGGCGAGGCCGTTTGGCAGCCGCGTCTTCTGAATCGACGGGAACGTGAACGGCGCGTCGGGACCGAGCTCGGGCTGACGGGAGCGATCGATCACGTCAATGCACCCGCGCCGGCGTTGAGTCGGCGAGAGCGAGAGCGGCCTGCCCGCGCGGCACGATGCTCACCGCGACGCGCCGCGCGTTCGAGAGGTACCGCGCGGCCGCCTGCGCGAGCGCCGACGGTGACGCGACGAGATACCGATCGAGGTCGCGCGCAAAAAAAGATGGGTCGCCCAGGAACACGTTGTATGCGTTGAGCTGGTCGCTCTTGCCGCCGAATCCACCCACGGTCTGTAGACGGTAAACGAACTGGGCCTCCGCCTGCACGAGAACGCGATCCAGCTCAGCCGCGGTCGGGCCCTCCTCGGCGAACGACGCAACCTCTTCGACGATCGCCCGCTCCACCTCGTCGAGCGAGCGGCCGGGTGATGCCGTCGCGACGATCTGGAAGTAGCTGGACGCCTCGCGCGATTGCTGGAACGCCGCCACTTCGGTCGCCAGGCGCATCTCGTAGACGAGACGCCTGTATAGCCGCGATGTCTTGCCGCTTGTCAGCAAGTCGGCCACGAGATCCAGCTCGGCGTCGCCCGGCGCGAACATCGCCGGCGAGTGCCACGCGAGATAGATCCGCGGCAGCTCCACCCGATCCTCGAGAAGCAGGCGGCGATCGCCGGTCAACGCGGCCGCCGTCGGCATCGGGCTCTCGACTTTCGGGCCCGGGCGCAGCTCGCCGAAGTACCGCTCCGCCAGCGTAAAGGCGCGCTCGGGATCGATGGCGCCCGCGATGGCCAGCGACGCGTTGCCCGGATGGTAGTGCGCGGCGAAGAACGCCCGCACTTCGTCGAGCGTCGTCGCGCGGAGGTCGTCGGCCGAGCCGATCGTGAGCCAGTGATACGGATGATCCGGCGCGTACAGCGCCGCGAGCGTCGCCATGCCCGCGAGCCCGTACGGACGATTCTCGTAGTTCTGACGCCGCTCGTTCAGCACGACGTCACGCTGGTTGGTGAACTTGGCTTCCGTCAGCGCGGGCAGCAGGTAGCCCATGCGGTCCGACTCGAGCCACAAGGCAAGCTCCACACCGCCGGTGGGCACCACCTCCCAGTAGTTCGTCCGATCGGAGTTGGTGGACCCGTTGAGCAGCGCGCCCGCCGACTGCAGCGGCTGGAAGTACCCCGAGTCGTGGTGCTCGGAGCCTTCGAACATCAGGTGCTCGAACAGGTGCGCGAGGCCCGTGCGGCCCGGGTGCTCGTTTTTCGAGCCGACGTGGTACCAGACGTTGACCGCCACGATCGGACACGTGTGGTCCTCGTGCACGAGCACCGGCAGGCCGTTCGCGAGGACGCGTCGTTCGCAGCGTATTTCCATCCAGCGGGCTCAGCTCCTCATGAAATCTTCTTCTTCTCGCCGCAGCCGGGCATCGCCTTCCCGTAGTACGGGTTCCGCACTTTCTCGCCCTTCTGCAGCCACGACTTCTTCACCATCGGGCAGTACATCGCCACCACGTCGTCGCCGGGGTTCGCCTTCGTCTGCTCTGAATAAGCAATAACGGCGTCACTGAGCTTACCGAACGCGAGGCGCGCGTCGCCGATGGATCCGGCCTTTTCCAGCTCGGCCGCCGCGGCCACGATCCCCTTGCCGTCGTCGCCGAGCCCCGCGGCGCTCTTCCCGACGAGCGCGGCGTCGGCCTTGATCGTGTCGATGCGATCGTCCACGAGCGCGTCCTGGATGCGGAAGTACGGGTCGAGCAGCATCGTGATCGAGCCGGCGCGGGCCGCCGTCGTACACGCCAGGACAATCAGGACCGGGAGAAAGAGAACGCGTGACAGTCTTCGCATGGGTTGCACCTTTCTACTTGCTGTCGTAGCTTCTTGCAGTCGTAGGGCCGAACTTCAGTTCGGCCGTCCTATCGGACCGGCGTGAGCGGAATCACCCGAGAGTAGCTCGCAATCGAGATCTGCGCCGCGGCCTGCTCCGCAACCGATCGGAATGCCCTGGCCGCCGCCGAGTCCGGCTCCGCAAGCACGATCGGATGTCCGCCGTCGCCGCCGATTCGGATGGGCTCGTAAATCGGCAGCCGCCCGAGGAACGGAATCTCGAGCGCGTGCGCCAGCCCCTCGCCGGCCCCTCGTCCGAAGATATCCGATTCGTGCCCGCAATTCGGACACTCAAAGTGGCTCATGTTCTCGATGAGTCCCAGCGGCCTGATGTTGAGCTTCTGATACATCCTCACCGCACGGCGCGTGTCGGCGAGCGCCACCTGTTGCGGCGTCGTGACGACAATGGCGCCGCTCACAGGCACGGACTGGCTCAGACTGAGCGCGACGTCGCCAGTTCCCGGAGGCAGATCGACGATCAGGTAGTCGAGGTTGTCCCAGACGACCTGCCGGAAGAACTGCTGAATTGCACCGTGCAGCATCGGGCCGCGCCAGATCACGGCAGAATCTTCCTGCGTGAGAAAACCCATCGACACCACGCGCACGCCGTACCGCTCGGCCGGGATGATGCGGCCCTGCTCGTCGGCGACCAGTTCGGTATGCAGGCCCAGCATCATGGGCACGTTCGGCCCATAGATGTCGCCGTCGATCATGCCGACGCGGCTGCCCATTTGCGCGAGCGCCACCGCGAGGTTCACGGCCACCGTGGTCTTGCCCACGCCGCCCTTGCCCGCGCCGACCGCGATCACGTTCTTCACCCCGGCAACGGGCTGACGCGCGCCGTCCGGCAGCGCAGCGGTGCGCACGGCGGCCGTCATCTCGATGTCAACGGACGTCACACCTGCCACCGCGGTCACAGCTTGCTCGGCCTCTGCCTTCAGGCGGTCCTTCACCGGACAGGCGGGAGTCGTCAGCTCGATGGCGAAGCGCACGGCGCCGCTGGCATCGATGGCGAGCCGCTTCACGAAGCCGAGGCTGACGATGTCCTTCCCCAGGTCGGGGTCGATGACGACACGAAGGGCGTCGAGGACGGCGGCCTGGTCTGGACTGGGGCGCATTTCCCCAGCTTACCTACCGATCCGCATGGCTGACAAGAAAGTCTCGCCTGTCAGGGAATTCGGGCAACGCTCACTGGAAATCCCGGGACAGTTCCGGTAGACTCCGCGCCACCACCGCAGGGATCCGTTCCGGTGGCAAGGAGCCTCCGCGTATGAGCGACGCGACCCCCGGCGTTCCACCCATTCCACCGTCTGCGCCCAGCGACAAGACGGCGATGCTGATTTTGTCCTATCTCGGCCTGCTGGCCCTCGTGCCGCTGCTGGTCGAGAAGGAAGACAAGAACGTGCAGTGGCACGCGAAGAACGGCCTGGTCATCTTCGCTGCGTTCATCGTCGCCTCGATCGCCCTCTGGATCCTGACGATGGTCGTCAGCGCGATCCCGGCGCTGGGGTGCCTCGTGGCCATCCTGACCGGGCTCGCCCACCTCGCGTTGTTCATCGGGTACCTGGTCGTGATCGTGATGGGCATCATGAAGGCGCTCAAGGGCGAGCGTCTGATCCTGCCCGCGGTCAGCGTTTACGCCGACAGGTTCTGATACTCGCCTCCGCGGGACGCCGCGCTCCTGATGCGGCGTCCCGCGGGACTACTCGACCACGGCAGGTGAATCGATGCGCCGGCGGCTGCTCGTCTGCGCGCTCCTCGTCCTGATCGCGGGACTCGTCCTCGATCTGCGTCACGCACCTGCGCAGCAGTTCCTCGTCGCCGCTTCGGTCCGCGGCATCCATCTCTATCAGCGAACGGTGTCGCCACTGGTCGGGCGGGCCGGCTTTCAGTGCCGCTTTACGCCGACGTGCAGCCGCTACGGGGAACTGGCCTTGCAGAAGTACGGCTTCGTGCGTGGAACGTGGATGACCGCTCGGCGCATCGCGCGCTGCCGGCCCGGCGGTGTCCCGCCTGGGACTGTGGATGTGCCCTAGCAGTGACCTGGGGACTGTCCCCCCTTACCTGCTCACGGGGCCAGTCCCCCATCGCATTTCGGTCCTGCATCTCCGAGGCGTCTGTGTTGCTGAAGCACAGGACTGAAGTCCTGGGCCAGGGGCGTCGCTTGCCGCACTTCTACGCCGCGTCCGTGCCGAACAATCCGCGCGTCTCGTCCGAGAGCAACACCCACAGCGCGTAGCCGCCCAGCCCCGTGCCAAGCGGGAGCAGCGGGAGGTTGAACATCCCCAGCGCGAGCGCGAGGGCGCGGGCGCCTGGACGATGGGCGCGCAGGCCGCGGGCGCAGTAGTAGTGGACGCCGCCCCAGGTAAGCGCGGCAAGCGCGACGAGGCCCAGCATCGCGGCGGTGACCCCCGCAGCCACTTCGGTTCCGGTACCGCTCGTAACGGCCAGCGATGCGGCGGAGACGGCAAACGCCAGGACGCTGGCGCCCACGATGCCGTTGAACGCACTCCAGGCCAGGAACAGGCGGGAGAGAAACGCCACGTGGCGCGCCATTCAGGCCACCGAGATGGTGACTTCGACCAGCGTCGTCCGAACGGCAGGCGGGGCCACCACGAACCGGAAGCGGGATCCGTCGGCCACGCCGGCGGGGAACGCCAGGTGCACGTGATGCGGATGTTCGCGTTCGCCTGTGCCGGCGCAGTGGCCGCAGGGCTCGGCCCACGTCTCACCGCGGCCCCCGCAGCAGGCGCAGAGCTTCTGGAGTCCCAGTTCGATCGGGATGACGGCGCCCGAGGACGCCTGTCGCGAGGTCAGCGTCACTTCCCTTACGACGGCCAGCGACTCGTCGGCCGCGGCGAAGGTCTCGCGCACGCGATCGACCGCGAGCGCGATCGAGGGGAAGTCGATGTCGATCTCGTCGGCGAACGGTTTCGGGAACTCGCTCACGCGTTAAGGGTCCATCCTCGGAGCCGTACTTTGTGGCGGCGGCTCTGCCTTGTCAAGGCTGGAAGCGGGTAGTACGATGCGACACGCGTCGGGGAAGGACGCACGAATGATTCAGCCACCCCCTCGTCCCCTGCCGACTTGTCCGGACTGTGGCGGCATCCTGCACGTCATGCGCACCGAACGACTCACCAGCTCCGAGGTGGCCGAGGACGCGGGTGACGTCTCCGAGGTGCTCCTTTGCCAGTGCCTGTTGTGCGGCTACACGGAAGCGCGTCCGGTCGAGTACCCGACCGACGAAGCACCGGCCATGGCATGAGCGAGCCGACGCGGGAATGTCCGCTCTGCGGCGAGATGATGCGCCTGGTCGAGCGGACTGTCGTCGACCGCATGCCAGGCACGGCCCAGGAGAAGGCCACGCAGTACTTCGAATGGGTCTGCCCCGAGTGCGACTACTTCGAAGAAAAGGAAACGAACGAAGGAGGCGAGTAACCCCGGTTCCGGGGGCGGGTCAGCGGGCGCCGATCGTCAGCAGCACTTCGCGGCGGACGTTGTCGTCCAGGTCCTCGAGCTTGAGGGCGCTATCACACTCGTCACACAGGACTTCCAGCACCGCAGGCCGGCTTTCCTCCGACACTTCCACGCGCGCGTCCTCGAGGTGCACCACGTGCATCTGCAGTGATTTCACGAGGAAGTTCTTGTCGTTCCCGCAGTTCGGGCAGGTCAAGGCCACTCGTACGCTCCTCTCGCCGGAAACTGGCACAGCAGTCATCTACCGCCGATTGTAGGGGATGGACGCGCGCAAGGTAAACAGGAAACGTGACTTGGGGACTCTTTTCGCGGGGCAAAGAGGTCCGACAAGCCTCGTTTTACTCCGTCCTTACACGCCCTCTTGGGCCGAATCCCGCGCGTAGACCAGCCTCGCCTCGACCTCGATGCCCGGCAGGAGGCGCCTGGCGGCCTCCACATACTGTGCAACCTGGCGCTCGTGGGAGGGGTCGGGCCGGCCGGACTTGAACTCCACGACCCAAGCCCGGCCCTCTCCGACGAGCAGGCTGTCGATGGCGCCGTGGACGACCAGATCGCCGTCCCGGAGGGCGACCGGCACCTCGTGCCAGACCCGGGCCGACCGGAACAGCCCGGCCAGGTCGGGCCGGGCTGCGAGATCCCGATACCGCGCGACGACCGCCTCCACCACCTGCGGCAGATCCGATGCCGCCAGCCGCTCGTCTCGTCGCAACAGCGCTTCCGCGGTCGTCGCCAGGGAGCCGCGCTCGTGTGACGCCAGCCCGAGATGCTCGATCAGTCGGTGAAGCAGGATCCCGACGAGCCGTCCTTCGGGCCGCTCGTGGGGCTGAAGCCCCGACGTCACAACGGGAGGACCGAGCTTCATCTCGGGTCTCTCCATCGTCGTAGGCCCGAGCTTCAGCTCGGGCGTCTCTGCAAAGTTGGTCACTTTAGATGACCAACTATCCTCGGTGACGGAGATTCGCTCGAGCTGCGCCGCCGGACTGAGCGTTGTGAAGTCTGCGAGTTGCGGAGCTGAAGTTTCAGCGCCACGACGGGTGTCTCGCGGAGCTGACGCTCCGCCGCCACTGGGAGCGGCGCACACCACGAACCGGTGCGTCCCCCCGCTCGACCACTCGATCACGTCGCCATGAGATGACACCGCCCTGGTGAACACGTCCCGTAGATCCTGCGGCAGCACTTCGCCCACTCCGCCGCGCGCCGCGATGAACGCCCCTTCCCTGCCGAGCACGGTCGCGAGATACAACCTGTCGCGCGCGCGCGTCACCGCGACATACAGCAATCGCTTCGTTTCCTCCCGCTCGCGCGCCGCGGCATCATCGTCGGCCTCCGAGCGGAAGTCACCGATGGCGACGCTGGGAGTGTCGTCCTCGGTCACGCCGGCAAGCCGAATGGGATCGCGGCCGCCGCCGGCGCCCTTCTGGAGGTTGACGACGAAGACCACCGGGAACTCCAGGCCCTTGGCGGCGTGGATGGTCATCAGGTTGACGGCGTTCACGGCGTCGATAGCCGCGTTCGATTCGTCGCCTGCCGAGAGGCGGTCGAGATGCTCGGTGACGCGCGCCAGCGTCGCGTAGCCGCGGTTCTGGATGCGGCGAACCAGGCTGCGAATCTTCTTGAGGTTTTCTCGCGCCTGCACCGCGCGCGGGCCTGCAAGCTCGTAGTCGTACGCGGATTCCGCGAGCACGCGGTCCAGCAGCTCCGCGGGAGGCAGCCGATCGGCCAGCGCGATCCATCCAGGCGCGAACGCCCGCACCTCGGCGAGCACGGTCGCATCGTCCGCATCGAGACGGCTGTCGCCGTCCACGGGTGCGGTGACGGCGGCCGCGATTTCAGGAGCGAGCACCGACAGCGCGCGATCGGACAGCCGGACGACGCGCGACCTGAGGAACGCGGCGGCCCTCAGGCTGGACGATGGATCGCCCAGCCAGCGCAGGACGGCCACCACGTCTTTCACCTCGTCGGTGTCGAAGAAGCCGAGGCCCTTGTAGACGTAGCTGGGAATGCCCTCGGCCTCGAGCGCCGACTCGAACTGCTGGTGGCCCTCGCGCGAACGGAAGAGGATGGCGATGTCGCCCGGACGGACCGACCGCGCCACGCCGGTCTGGCGATCGCGGACGGTACCTTCGGCGAGCAGCCGCGTGACTTCCGCCGCGACGGCGCGCGCCGAGTCGAGCGCGTCGGTCGTGGCCACCAGGCCGAGCGCGGGATCGCCGGACCACGGGTGCGAGGCGTCAATCGGGAAGCGATCGATCTCCTCGTAGATGAAGGCGTCGGGGCGCACGGAATGCGTGGCTAGAGCCCCGCCGGCACTCACCGCGGGAACAGTGGTAATCGCATCGCACAGGGCGTTCGTGAAAGCCAGCAGCGGGGGCACGGCGCGGAAACTCTGGCGAATCGCCCGGCGGACGGGCGCGCCGTCGGGCCTGAGCTCGGCGATGCGGCCGGCGGCCCGGCGCAGGACGCCGACGTCGGCGTCGCGGAAACCGTAGATCGACTGCTTGCGATCGCCGACCACGAAGATCGTGGGCTCGAGCGGCTGATCCTGCGCGACGCCGAGGCCCTCGCGCCACGACTGCACGAGCTGCCACACCAGTCGCCACTGCGCGTCGCTGGTGTCCTGGAACTCGTCGAGCAGCAGGTGCTGATAGCGCGACTCGAGCTGGAAGCGGCTCGCGGTGAACTCGCCCATCGCGCCGAGCAGCTCCAGCGCGCGCGCCAGCGCTTCGGGAAAGTCGACGACCGCATGCTCGTCGAGCGTCTGGCGATACTCCTTGCGCGCGATCGCGAAGAGCCGCCATGTGCCGCGCGTGAGCACGGCGTTCAGGTCGCGGCGGAACGCGTTGAGGTCCTCGGCCAGCGACGAGGCGAGCGACTCGACCATCTGCTGGTGCGCCTTGCGCGCGACCTCGCCCGGAAAATGATCCTTCAGGTAGGCGGACCGCTTGCGCGGCGTGTTGTCCTTCGTGAAGAAATAGGCACGGATGGCATCGGCGAGCAGGCGCGCGTTGCGGAAGGCGTCCTGTTCCGCCGGAGGCGTGCCAGAGGCAAGCCGCGCGAGATCGGCGGCGAGCAGTCGGAAGCGCGGGTGTCGCGCTGGCCCGCTCCTGATGAACGCCTCCACGCCCACGCCGGCGAATGTGCGATGGATGCGCTCGAACAGGGCGAGCGAGGCGGTCGCCGCGGTCAGCTGCTCCGGGACGACTCGCATGGCGCGCGTCAACGCGTCGCCGACGGCGAGGCGGCGATCGATCAGCGAGGCCAGCCCCGCGCGCACCTGGAAGTCGCCGAGGCTGGTCAGGACCAGCCCGACGGCAGGGTCCTCCGTGGCTAGCCCGCGCGCAATGCGCATCGATCGGTCGAGCGACTCGTCCACCAGCCTCGCGGCTTCCGTCTCGTCGGCCATGCCGAAGCCTGGATCGAGATCGGCCTCGAGCGGGAATTCGCCAAGCAGTGACAGGCAGAAGGCATCGATGGTGCTGATCGCGACATCGCCCAGGCGCTCGCGGAGTTGCCGCCATCGGGCCGGATCGATGCCGCCATCCTCGGCGGCGCGCCTCAGGTTCACAAGGATGCGCTCGCGCATCTCGGCGGCGGCTTTGCGCGTGAACGTGATGGCCAGGATGTGCCGGGGATCGACGCCCGCGCGGATCAGGTTGGTGTAGCGATCGACGAGCACGCGCGTCTTGCCCGTGCCGGCCGACGCCTCGAGGACGACGTTGAGACGCGGATCGACCGCCGCGGCCCGATCGGCCGCGTCCGGCGACGCCGGGCCGGCCTCTCTGCCGGCCGGCTCCGGCTCGTCAAACGGCAGGCTCAGGCTGATCGGCTTCGACATAGTCCTTCCGGCAGACTCCGGCCCACGCACACGTGTTGCACAGGCTGCGCTGCGCCGGGCGCGGCGGAAATTCTCCGCGCTCGATGCCCTCGACGATCGCCAGCGCGCGCGCTTCCTCGCGGGCGATCGCCGCGTCGAGATCGGCCGGCGTGCGCCCAAGCGGCTTCACGGGCGGATCGTCGCGGAAGGCGACGTACGCGGCCTCGCCCACGACCCACGCGCGCCCGCGATACGCGGCCAGCCGCTGCCTGAGCGCGGTGGCATACATGGCGATCTGCAGCGGCCCGCTTGCGCGCGACGTCTTGTAGTCGATCACGCGGAATGTGCCGTCCGAGAGCAGGTCCACGCGATCGGCGATCCCGCGAAGGGGCACCTCACGCGTGCCGTCGGGTCCGCGCAGCGCAACTGCGCCCTCCAGCCTGTGCTCGAGCCAGCGCTCGACCACCTCGACTTCGCGCTCCGCTTCCATGCGCAACACCACGTCGATGAGCCCCGGCGCGACGGGCGAACCCAGGAACCGCGTGCGCTCGATTGCCGCCAGGGACGCCGGGAGCCTTTCGAGGTGCCGTGCCAGCACTTCCTCGGCCAGCGCGCGCGCCTGATCGAGGCGATCGGCAGTCACCGATCGGTGTCCCCGGTCCTGCCACTCGCGGTAGAACGTCTCGAACACCTCGTGGATCAGCCGGCCGCGCTCGAGCGGTGTCAGGCCATCCTCTTCCTCGCGCTCCTCGCCGAGCTTGAGGACATAACGTGAGTAGAACTTGAACGGACACTGTCCGTAGAGGTCGAGGGCGCTGACCGACCAGGCGCGCGCGGCGGGCGGATGCGTGTAGCCGTGGAACTCCCGCTGACTGAAATCGGGCCGTGACGTGCGCAGCCGCGCCCACGAGGCCGCGGACTCGTCGAGGGCATCCATCGGCACGGGCCTGAGTGCCAGCGCCTCGCGCGCGAAGACGTCGGTCGCCGGCACGCGCAGCGCCAGCGCCGAGAGGCCCGCGCGCGGCGCTTCGTCGAGCAGCGACGACGGGTCGACGAGGCCGTCTTCTTCCAGCGAGAAGGCCGAGAGCGAGACGTGCGCGCGCGGCGACCGCATGAGGTCGACGAAGGATGCGCGCTCGGCAGCACCGCGCGCCGCATCGTCCGGCCACCCGAACGCCTTCAGGATGCCCTGGCCGAAGAACACGTTGCGGCGCTGCCGCGCGGGCCACTCGCCTTCGACCAGTCCCACCAGGTGCAGGTCGTCGAAGTCGCCGAATGGCGCGGCCGCGCGATCGACCAGCACCACGCCGGCCTCGCCGCCCTGGGGGGTGAACGTCTCGCTTTCGATCCAGCGGCGGACGGTGCCCGCCAGCTCATCGACCTTCCACCGGAGATCGTGGTGGTCGCGATGCGAGGTGGCCAGGCCGTCCAGGATCGCGAGCACCGCGCGGCGCGCGCGCAACTGTCTCTCGCGAACTGGTTCGTCCGGCGCGATGGGGCGGCTGCACGCGGTCAGGAACTCACTGAGCGTCCTCAACAGCACGCTCGCGGGCTGCTCGATCGCCAGCGGCGAAAGCACGCGGACCACGGCCGCGGCCGTGCGGGCCGCATGGGCGGCCTGCGCCGCGTTCCATCGCGGATCGCGCGGCGGCTCGAGCGCTCCGCTCTCCCACTCGCCTGCCAGCGATTCCAATCGCGCCGCGTCGCCGCCGTGGTCGAATGCCGCCAGTCCGATGGCCAGTGCAGCGACGGCCTCGGTCGGCAGCTCGACGTCCGCGGCGCGGAACACGAAGTGCGGCGATCGGAGCAGGGCGAGCAGCGGCGCCGCGGCGAAGCCGGTGGAGACGGCGGAGAAGACGAGATCCAGCGCGGCGGCGAACGGCTCGGCAGCCAGCGGCAGCGCGTCGCGTGACTGGAGTGGCACGCCGCCCGAGGCGAACACGCCCCGGGCGAGATACACGTACGGGAGCGGCCGCCCAACCACCACGCCAACTCGATCCAGTGCTGAGACGCCTGTGGAGCAGGACTTCAGTCCTGCTTCGCTGCGACTCAATCCTTCTTCACTCCGCCTCTGAGAGTGCACCGCACGAATGCGCCGCACCAGGTCCGACAACTCATCTTCGCGATCGCGGCTGAGGAAGCTCCCGGCGCGAGGCTCCTGCTCGGGCACGAGCAGCACCGGAGCCTCGAGCTTCGCCTCGGGCGGCGGCACCTTGGCGTCTTCCAGGCCTGGCAGCAGGTCGTGCAGCCGGTCGTACAGGCCGGCGGCAAGCTGCTCTTCCGTGGCCACGAAATCGATGGCCTCGAGGCCCGGCAGCCGCGTGAGGAGATCGAAGTCGGCTGCCGGCAATCCGTTGGGATCCTGGGCCTGGTCGCCGACCGCGACGACGGCCGCGCGATATGGCGTGAGTGACGCCGTCTCGAGCAGTGCGTCGCGAAGATGGTGCTCGTCGAGCTGGCCGAGCGTCGCCACACGCTGCTCGTAGCCCTGCAGCGTCCGAACCAGGAACCGCGTCTGGCGCAACAGGCGCTCGGCGCCGCGGTCGTAGTCGGCCGCCGCGCTGAAGGTTGCCGTCAGCTGCTCCTCGAACCGCGCCAGCGTCTGCTGGTGCCCCCGGAGGCCATCGTAAAGGTCGAGGATCTCGGCGAGCAGCGCGGGCCGGATGTTGAATGGCGGCGTGTCGCCTTCGGTGACGGCCTCGTGCGCCGCGGCCTCGACGAGCACCTCGCGCTCGAATGGCGTCAGCAGCCGCGGCAAACCGGGCGTGCGCTGGTGCAGCCGCTCGTACCAGTCGCGGCGCGTCAGCACATCGGGCATCACGATGGCGGCGCCAGGCCGGAGCGCAAGATCCTCGATGGTCCGGCGCAGGAGCTGGCCGGCCGATCGGGTCGGCACCAGGACGAAAGTCTCGCGCGCGCGATCGATGCTATCGACGGGGACCAGCGCCACCAGTGCGGCACGGAACGCGGGAAGCGTGGGCGCGCGGTGAAGCCGCGTGCGTCGTGCGGTGATCACTCGGGTCCGGGCGGTGCGATGGCGACCTCGATCTCGTGCCGGGCGCGCGTCAGCAGCATCATCGCCCCGGCGGCGGCCGACGAAGCCTGCCAGGCGCGGTCCATGGCGCCAGTCCTGACGGCGGCCTCGCGAGTGCCGACAGCCTGCGCGGCCAGTCGCGCGGCGCTTTCGACCAGTGCGTGCGCGGATGCCAGGCCAGTCGGCGGCACGACGGCGTCCAGCGTGCGCAGCGTCGCGGCTAGCCTCGTCTGCAGCTTCGGCAGCTCGGCGGCCGGCGGGCCCGCGAGGCGCTTGATGTCGTCCAGCGATCCCTGTATCTGGTCGAGATCCGAGAGCGACCCGGCGACGGCGCGCTGGTAGTTGCGATAGGCGCCGACCTTGACCGACCACTGATCGCGCGCGAGGCGGAGCCGGCGGGCGGAGTCGAGCTGCTCCCGGATGACCGTCATCAGCGCCGACACGCGTTCGGGCCGCTTGCGGCCCAGCCTTTGATCGTCTTTCCCGACCCGGCTGATGACGCGCTCGACGCCGCGCACGTCGGCCCTGGTCGCGAAGGCGTGGGCGTCGGTGGTCGCTTTCGTCGCCATCTGGGAGTACGCCGTTTCCACGCGCCGTTCGACCTGGAGGCGCCCGTGCACCAGCGCGCGCAGGTGGGTCGCCACGGCAGGCGAGAGCGACGCCGTGGCCGAATCGATGGCCTCCGCCAGCGATTCCAGCAGCGACATGCGCTCGGAAGAATCATCCGCCAGATCGATCACCGATGCCGCCGTCGTGAGGGACTCAGCGGCCGTGGGCGCGGGGAGCAGCGGACCTGGCGGCGGCGTCTCGACGTTGGCGACGAAGTTCAGGTCGAACTTCTGCTCGCCAGCGGCCGCCCGCATCTCGGAGATGGCTTCGTCCACCAGTTGCACGATCTGCGCGACATCCGAAGCCCGGTAGTTGTAGTGCTCGCCTGGCCACGTTTCGAGCTGGCGGCGCGCCTGCAGCGCGAGCTGCAGACGGCGCCCGGGATCCTTCGTGAACGCGATCTCGTTGAGGACCCCGGCCACGTCACCCGCCAGCGCCGAGAAATCGAGCTCGCCGCGCACGTCTGCGTAGCGCACCGCGCGCAGGTTGTCGCTGTAGGCCTCGGTCCTCGGCCAGTCCACGCGGCTGGCCGGCAGGGACAGCAGCTGCGAGGCGCCGCCCGCGCCGAGCGGGAGCGTGAACACCACGCGGTCGCCAACCCGTGCGAACTCGCCGAGGCAGGCGAGAACCGTGCCGTTGGTCAGGAAGAGACGGAATTGCGGGTCGGAGGCGCTGGCGGCACGCGCGGACGTGCTGAACAGCCCGATGGCGGCCGCGAGCATGCCCCATCGCAGGACGGAGCGCACATCGCTGAGCGTAGCACGGAGGCCCCAAGTGACGCTGTGGCAATCGGCGGCGAATTCACCCTGTGGAAATCATGTGGATGATGCGTGGATTGACTGTGGATTCCGCGTCAGCGAAAAAAAAAGCGTGCAGTGCTTGCGCCTGATTGCAGCGGAAGCCTGCTGTGGATGCCCGCTTCGCGGGTACTTTCGCTTGTTTGCCCTGCCGCGCCGCCTACAATGAGCAACCTGCCGCGGCGATCCGTCGCGGGCCGCCACTCCGAGACCCGACAACAGTGCATATCGACGAGACCATTGAAGGCCGCACGTACCACATCGAAGTCTCACGGGTGGGACAGGACCGCTGGCGGGCGCACGTCGTCCGCAATTCGGGCGTGCCAAATGCGATGATGCCCTTCTACGGCGCGACTCCCGATGAAGCGGCCCGACATGTCAGCGAGTGGCTTGCCCTGGCCTACCGCACGGCCCGTTCGACGCCATCCTCAGGGGCGTAGTCTGCATCGCATCTGGCTGGCCGGCGCCCTGGCGCTGGCCCTCGCCGCTCCGGCGCTGGCGCAGCCTCGCGTCCGGCTCATCGCCACCGGCGGCACCATCGCCAACGCGCGCGACGGCCGGTGGTCGGCCGAGACGCTGCTGAGCACCGTTGCCGGGCTGGCCGACATCGCCCGTGTGGAGCCGGAGACGTTTTCGCGGACGGCGAGCCTTGCCCTCTCGCTCGACGACTGGCTGCGGCTCGCGCGGCGGGTCAATCAGGTCGCCACCGAGCCCGACCTTGCGGGCATCGTCGTCACCGTCGGCACCGACACGCTCGAAGAGCTCGCGTGGTTCCTGGATCTGACCGTCCGCGGCCAGGTGCCGATCGTCGTCACGGGGGCCATCCGGAAGCCCGGCGGGCCGCAGTCCGATGGGCCGGCGAACCTGCTGGAGGCCGTGCGCGTGGCGGCGAGCCCGGCGGCACGCGGGCACGGGACGCTCGTGGTGTTCCACGGGCTGATCTTTCCGGCTCGCGACGTCGTCAAGACGTCGACCCTCAGCGCCGACGCGTTCGGCGGCAGCAGCGGCACGCCGGTCGGCCGAGTGAACGGCGCCGACGTGCGACTGGACGATCCGGATGCGCGGCGTCATGGCGCCCGCAGCGAGTTCGACGTGAACCGCATCCCGCAGCTCGCCCGAGTAGACGTGCTGCTCACCTATCAGCAGGCGCCAGGCGATCTGGTGACGTCGGCCGTCCGCAACGGCGCGCGCGGCCTGGTGATGGCGGCGGCGGGTGCCGGGGCGTTGTCCGCGAGCGAGCTCGAGGCGGTGAGCGCTGCTCTTCGCGCGGGCGTGCCGGTGGTGCTGGCATCGCGGGTCGAGGACGGCCACGTCACGTTCGAAGACACGGGCCGCGAGCCCGGCCTGATCTCGGCCGGCGATCTTGCGCCGCTCAAGGCCCGCATCCTGCTGATGCTCGCGCTTTCGCAAGGTCTCGAGGGGCGGGAGCTGGCGAGGGTGTTCAAGGAGTACTGAACGGGGTCGGGATACATTTCACTTTCTGCAACGTTCGCTGGGACTGCCCCCCGTCACCCCGTGTTATAATTGCGGGTTCCTGAAGTCCAGAGTGGGCCTGTGGCGCAGCTGGGAGCGCGCCTGAATGGCATTCAGGAGGTCACCGGTTCGATCCCGGTCAGGTCCACCAACTCCCTCGCTACTCTCGGTCGTTGGCGGACACTGACCGGCCTCAGGCAGGTCGGCTTCGCCCTTCGGGCTCGCCCTACCGGCACGATCCCGGTCAGGTCCATAACCCCTTCCTCTTCCCGGGATTGACGCCATCCGCTTGACGCAGTTGATGTGAAGCCGGGGTTCGGCCGTGCGTGAATTCCTCCTGTCGGCGTTGCGGCGGAAGCATGGTCCTGACGAAAAGCGAACTGATCGCTTCTCTGCAAAACGAGGTCCGGATCCTCCTTCATCTCGCGAGCAAGTCCCGCAACGGTGACGGACTGCGGTCAGCTGACCACTGAGCGGGGATCACGCAGCATGAGGCTGTTCACCCTGCGCAGCCAGCTGATCAGTCGGTTCGAACTCGGGCAAGTGTGGCAGCGCCCGTTCATCTTCGGCGCGTCGCCAGCGGGCATCCCCGTCAGGTCCACCAATCCTCATTTCCGCTCTCAAGTCGCCAAGCGCCGGATCTGGGCGCCGTGGGCCGGCCGTTAGAACCCAACCCGCGCGCCGATCTGTATCTGCCGTTGCGAGAGCGACGTGTAGGTGATGGTCCCGGCCGACTCGCCATCGTCGACATAATTGTCGGGTAGACCGAAGTTGGGATGGTTGAAGGCGTTGAAGGCCTCGATCCGGAACTCCAGACGGGCGCGATTCCCGATCTTGAAATCCTTCCGCATGTAGAGATCCGCCGTCCGCGTCCCCGGCCCCACGAGGCTGTTGCGCCCCGCGTTGCCGAAGGTGAATTCCGCCGGGGTGCTGTATGCCTCGGGGTTGTACCAGCGCGCGGGGCCGGGATCGGAAACATCGGGATTGCCGGTCAGGTCGGGCCGAAGCTGACCGAACGTGCCGGTGTTCGACGTGTCGAGGCTGATAGCGGGCGAAAACGGAAAGCCGGCGGCGATCGTCGCGATCCCGCCAACCTGCCAGCCGCCGAAGATCCCGTCGACCACGCCGCCCTTGTCGAGGAAACGGCGCCCCATGCCGAACGGCAGATCCCACGCGAAGCTCGTGACGGAGCGATAGCGCTGGTCGTAATCGGCCGGGCCGCGCTCGCCGCGGATGTTGTAGCTGTCTGGAGGCCACGGCGAAGCGCAACAGATCTCTGGCTGGTCGTTGTACGCCTTGCCATACGTGAATGCAGTGAGCAGCCAGACGCCCTTGCTCCACCGCTTGTTGAGTTTGAGCTGGAGGGAGTTGTAGGTCGAGCTGCCCGCGTTGGTGATCGACCCGAAGTTGCCGTACTGCGGATAGGGCCGCCGCTCCTGCGGGTCGCCCGGGCCGGGCTGTGGCTGGTTGTAGTCGCGCAAGACCTGCAGGTGGGTTCCCTTGGACCCGACGTACGCGACCTCGAGGAGCGTGTTCCAGCCGATGTCGCGCTGTACGCTGATGTTCCACTGCTGGTAGTAGGGACTCTTGAAGCGCAGATCCGCGGAGAGAATTCCCGGGAACGAAGCCGCGGTCGGATCCAGCGCCGGGAAACCCTCGCTCACGTAGGCCGCGGGCGTGACACCGAACTCGCTCGCCTTCGACAGCGCGAAGAAGAAGGGCATGCTGTAGCCAAGCTGGAAGCCGGTGCGCACTTCCTGCGCCCCGTAGAAGATCCCGTAGCCGCCGCGGAAGGCAGTCCTGCCGTCCTTGAAGGGCGACCAGGCGAAGCCAAGACGAGGTGCGAAGTCGAACTTGTCGACGTCGATCAAGCCTCGGGAGTTGCCGTTCTGGTTGGCGACGAGCACCTGTCCGGTCGCGTAGTCGAAGTTGCTCTGGCGATCGTCGGCCTCCACGGTGGGTCCCGTGTAATCCCAGCGCAACCCGAGATTCAACGTCAGCGACGGCGTCATCTTGAAGTCGTCCTGGAAGAACGCGCCGACGACAGGCGTGCGGTTCTTCGTCTGCGTGATATTCGAGATGTCGATCTGAGAGGAGTAACCGAGCAGCGCGTCGGCGAGCGGATCGCCTGTTCCGTCGTTGTGATCGGGATCCTGGGTGAACTCGCCGCTGAAGCTGAACTTGCCGCGCGGCTGCGGAATCTGGAACAAGTCGAAGTAGCTTCGCCGAAGCTGGAAGCCTGTCTTGATGCTGTGCCGGCCGCGAACCAGTGACAGCGTGTCGGAGATCTGAAGCTCCTGACTGAGGGTATAGGTCGGGATGAACTCGGGGTCGCCGACGTGGCTGTAGCCGGCGGGATCGAAGACCGTGATGCCCGCCACCGCCGGATCGTTTGCCACGCCTGGCACGGTCAGCTCGGGCGGAGGGGCCTGCTGGCCTCCGACGGTGATCCCGTCGGAGCCCTTGACGCGGTTGAACCCGGCGCGCAGCTCGTTGACCATGGTGGGAGAGAAGACGTGCGTAAAGCCAACGGCCGCACCCCAGGTCTTCGAATTCGACGTGCCTGTTCCGTAGTCGCCGCCGTTTGCGAGCCCGGGAAGCGGCGGCTGCAGGAAGCGGTCTCCCTTCGTCAGCGACAGGCGCAGGAAGACCCGATTATTGGCGGAGAAGTTGTTGTCGAGCCGGAGGTCGCCCTGGTTGATGGAGTTCGTCGACTTGGGGTTCACCAGATAGTTGTTCTTGAGCCCGTCCTGGTTCGGATTGGGGTAGAGCTCGACGAAGTTTTCGGCGAGAGAATCGAAACGGTCTGCCGGGATCACGTTGCCTTGAAACGGCTCGCCGGTCAGCGGGTCGTAGATGGTGCTGTTCCCCTCGCCGGAGAAGTCGCCGTGGCGCTGTGCGGCGGTCGGCACCGAGTAGATCCCCGTGTCTGCGCTCCGACGGCGGGTGCCCTGGTAGTCCACGAAGAAGAATGTCTTGTCCTTGCGGATCGGACCACCCAGCGTGCCACCGAACTGCTGGAAATGGAACGGTGCCTTTGCGGCGTCGGGGTCCTCGAAGTAGCCACGGGCGTCGAACGACTCGTCGCGCAGGAAATAGAAGGCGGTCCCGCTCAGGGTATTGGCCCCGGACTTGAGGGAGGCGTTGATCACAGCGCCCCCGGAGCGGCCGAATTCCGCGGAGTAGTTGCTCGTCTGGACCTTGAACTCCTCGAGCGCGTCGACGTTCGTGTACAGGACCGCTTCGCCGCCGTCGTTGCTGTTGTTGTCGATGCCGTCGAGGAGGTAGTTGTTCTGGCCCCCGCGCGTGCCGTTCACCACGAAGGTCGCGTTGACGTTGCCGTTGCTCCCCTCCGCGGTGCGGATAACGCCGCTCGTCAGGGTCGCGAGGTCGATGTAGTTGCGGCCGTTCAACGGCAATCCGACGATCTGTCGCGTGTCCACGACCTCACCGAGGGACGATGTCTCTGACTGGACGAGCGGTGCCTCGCCAGTGACGACCACGGATTCCTTGATGTCGCCCGGCTGCAATTCGAAATCCAGGCGCAACCGGTCCTGGACACGCACCACGATCCCCTCGCGGGTCTCAGTCTTGAAGCCGGCCAGCTCGACGGTGACGGAGTATGTGCCGATCCGAAGCGGCGTCGCGACGTAGTTCCCCGCTTCGTCAGCGATGACAGCGGTCAAGGCGTTCGTTCCGGCTTCGCGCACGCTCACGGTCGCGCCCGGGACGACCGCACCGCTCCTGTCGCGGACGGTCCCAAGAATCGATCCCGTGTCCACCTGGGCGTCGGCCGTTCCTGCGCAGAGCGCCGCCAGCACGAGAATGAGCGGAATTCGGAGGCGCAGCATATGTCCCTCGCTGGTCACCAACGCAGCCGTCGTTCAAACGCCGCCGGGCTGATCTGCTGGAGCGCGGAGTGTCGACCCCGCTGGTTATAGAACACCTCGACGTCGTCGAACAACTCCCTCGTCGCGCTCCGATCAGCATCACGCCGGGCGTCCGCGCGCTTGTAGATGCTGCGGTGAGTCATTGATCATCTCTTCCGCACGCACCAGTGATTCGACGAAGAAGGGCCTAACTTCTGGGAGAAACAAAACTACGCGACGCTTTTCAGCCCGTCGAGCTGGCGTATCCAGATCGCAATCGGGTTCCAACTGGCGAAAGTCAAGTCCGCCAAACTCCCTCACTTCGTTCGGTCGTCAGCGTACCCGCCCGTGCTCAGGCGCGCGGCGACTCACCTCCGGCTCGTCGAGCTTGCCAGCTTTCACTGGGTGGCTGGGCTACTCGGCTCCCGCGCCTTTCTTATCAATCTTCTTTTCGATGTTCGTGTCTATCTTCCTGGTCGTCGCGAGTCGCGCGGCGGCTTTCGTGGTCAGCGCCTGGCCGGCCTGCGTCACGAGTTGTCTCACCTCCGCGTCATCGATGAACGACGTGAGCTCGGTGAGCGCCATACCCATGATCAGTTGCCGCTTGGATGCGGGAAGCGCCTGCCACTGTCGGAATGGCTCGGGATCGACAGGCCTGGGCCCCCCGCCGGGCTGCACGACCACGCCGCCCCCGCCGCCGATCAAGCCGAAGAGGATGTTCACGAACAGGGCGAAGTCGAGCGGCACGGTGACGAGGGAGCTGAGATCCACCGGCAGCGGATAAAAGTACGCCGCGCCCTGTTCGCGCGCGGTATCGGTGTTGCCGGGAGCGCCGACGAGGACGCCGAAGCGGCTGACCGCGACGGTTTGTCCGAACCAGGCAAACATGTCGTAGAAGTCGGTGCCCGCATCACTCGGGACGATCCGTGGCGGCAACAACGTCCAATTAGTGCCGTTGCGGCGGTAGACGTACGCGGCACCGGTGCCGGCTACCGGCTTATGCTGCGTCGGATCGCCGACGACGAGATAATCGCCACGAATGGCGACGGCCTCCCCGAAATCGTTGACCGCGTGCGTGTCTGACGGCTCGAGCCTGCGCTGCTGCTGCCACGTCGACCCCACGCGCTCGAAGACGTAGGCTGCCCCGACATCGGCGCGACCGCCGGACGTCGCGCCGGGCGCCCCGACGATCAGGTAGTCCCCATCGATGGCGACGGCCGCGCCGAAGTGGTCGCGCGCAACCGGATCGGAGGGCGCAAGCGTCGCCTCGATTGTCCACGCTGTTCCGTCCGTGCGAAACACATACGCAACGCCGGGACTCTGCGAGGTGCCGCCCGATCGATTGCCGACGACGGCGCGGTCTTCGTGCAGCGACACCGACCGCCCGAAGAAGCTGCCGCCGGCCGAGGGCGGCGACTCGGTCAGCTTCACTTCCTCCGTCCACGTGGCTCCAGTCCTCCGAAACACGTATGCCGCTCCATTGGCGCCGACGATCGCGGCGTCGCCATGGATGGCGACGGCGTATCCGAACTCACCCCACGGCGCGCCGTCGCTGGCGGTGAGCAGCGCCTGTTCGCTCCACGACGCGCCGTCCCACGCAAAGATGTAGGCCTGTCCTCGCCCTTGCGCGCCCGCACCGGGCGCGCCGACCAACGCGTAGTTGCCGTCGATACCGACCGCACGTCCAAAGGAGTCGAACACACGTGAATCGCTGGGCGTCAGTTTTGCCCGCTGGGTCGTGCCGCCGCCGTCGACAGCGAAGATGTACGCGGCGCCGGGTCCAGGAGCGTCGTTGATAGCGCCGACAATGGCCACGCCGTCGCCAAGCGCGACCGAGGTTCCGAACTCCTCGTAATACGAGACGGGGGTGGGCCGAACGATGAATTCTGGATTCATGAAGGTCTCCCGCGTCGGCGCCGTTCGAAGTGCACCGGATCCCGAGCGCAGGATCCACGATGATTATCGTCAGGCCTGTCGACAGCGCAAGCGTGTCGAACTGACCGCCAAGCTGTACATACACGTCGTCCAAAGGGAGGAAACTTTCCACTTCAGTAGTTCGTCTATGCAAAGAGAAGCTGATGAAAGACGCCAAGACAAAGAACAGGAACGAGCTGCTTCCGGGCACGCTCGAGATGTTGATTCTGAAGACGCTGTCGATCGAGTCGATGCACGGCTACGGCATCGCGCAGCACATCCAGATGCTGTCGGCGGACGTGCTGACGATCGAAGAGGGATCGCTGTATCCGGCGCTGCAGCGGATGCTCGTCAAGGGATGGGTGTTGGCCAGGTGGAAGATTTCGGCGAACAACCGGCGCGCGCGCTTCTACACGCTCACGACTGCCGGGAAGAAGCAGCTCGGCGTCGAGGAATCGCGATTCTCCCAGATGTTCGGCGCGATCATGCGCGTGATGAAGACGACGTAGTGTCCTGACTCTCAGGAGAGTGCCGTGGGTTCCGTGCTCCGACGTCTGCTGTTCTTCTTCCAGCGGAATCAGTTCGATCGGGATCTGGAAGACGAGCTGCGCTTTCACGAGGAGATGAAGGCGCGCGCCCTCGGCGACGCGGATGGCATGAGCGGCGACGAGGCGCGGGCGGCCGCGCGGCGGCGGATTGGCAATCCGCTGCGGCTGCGTGAACAGTCGCGCGACCCGTGGATCTTCCCGACGGTCGACGCGTTCGCGCAGGACGTGCGTCACGCGCTGCGATTGATGCGGCGCGATCCGGCGTTCACTTTCGCCGCTCTCGCCACGCTCGCGCTCGGCATCGGCCTCAACACCGCGATTTTCTCCGTCGCCTACGGCGTGCTCTGGCGCCCGCTGCCGTTTCCCGATCCCGATCGCCTCGTCATCGTCTCGTCAGCGCAGCAGACCGAGACGGGCGTCAAGACGTTCTCGACCTGGGCGCCCGTGTCGTACGAGGCGCTGCGCCCGCGCGTCACCGCGCTCGATCATCTCGCGGCGTACGCCCCGATCGACGCGCCGCTCACCGGGCGCGGCGAGCCGCGGCAGTTGAGCGGGCTCGACGTGAGTCCGAATTTCTTCGCCACCCTGGGCATCACTCCCGCGCGCGGCCGCGCGTTCCTCACCGGCGCCGCGGCGCCCGACGACGATCGCAGCGCGATCGTCAGCGATCGGCTGTGGCGCATGTCGCTCGAGGCCGATCCGGCAATCGTCGGACAGTCCATCACCATCGACGGCCTCCCCCGTACCGTCGTCGGCGTGCTGCCGCCGGACTTCAGCTTCAGGCCGGTGGTCGGGGGCGGCGCGCTCGCGCTGCCGGAAGCGGACATCTTTCTGCCCAACCGCTGGCCCGGCGACACCGGCAGGAGCGCGTTTCTCTTCCTGCTGGGCCGCATGAAGGCCGGCGTGACGCAGGAACGCGCGGCAGCGGAATTGGCGCCGCTGGTGAACGATTCGTCGATCGTGCCCGCCGGCGCACTTGGGCAGGAGGGCGCGCTCGCGCCGAATGTCCGCACGCGCGTGCGCGTGGTCGGCTTGCAGGAGTACGGCACGAAGTCAGTGCGCACGCTGCTGCTGATCCTGCTCGCGGCGGTGTCGTTCGTGCTGCTGATCGCCTGCGTCAATGTCGCGAACCTGCAGATGGCGCGCCACACCGCGCGCCGCGGCGAACTGTCCGTACGCATGGCCCTCGGTGCGGGACGCGAGCGGATCGTGCGTCAGTTGCTGACGGAAGCGGTCGTCTTGTCGCTGCTGGGCGCGTTGCTCGGCGCGATGCTCGCGCAGATCGCGATCGGCGTCACCCTGCCGTTCGTGCCGCAAGTCGCGCTTCCACGCCTCGGCGGCATCGTGATCGACGCGCGCGTGATGGCGTTCTGCCTCGGCGTGTCGCTCGTCTCGACGCTGCTGATCGGCTTCGTGCCGGCGCTGCGCGTCAGCGGGGCCGCGTTCGGCGAAGGCCTCGCGCTGCACGCCGGCGGAGCGCGCACGACGGGCGACCGTCAGGGCGAGCGGCTGCGGACGCTGCTGGTTGCCGCGCAGATCGCCATGACGCTCGTCCTCCTGATCGGCGCCGGCCTGCTGATTCACAGCTTCGTGCGTCTCACGTCGGTGTCGCCCGGCTTCGAATCGAGCGGGCGCGACGGCGTCGTGCAGACCGTCAAGGTGACGCTGCCCGAACGGCTCTACGACGATCCCGAGCGCATCCATGCGTTCGCGCGCGGCGTGCTCGATCGCATCCAGTACCTGCCGGGCGTGATGTCCGCGAGCCTGGTCAACTCGGCGCCGTTCGGCATGATGTTCATCCGCGACGAGTTCGGCATCGAGGGGCAGCCGAAGCCGACGCTCGATGTCGGCCAGCCGAAGATCGACGCGAACTATTTCAAGACCATGGGGATTCCGCTGCTGGCGGGACGCGAGTTCACCTCGGAGGACACGGCGGCAGCGCCGAAAGTGGCTGTCGTCAGCGAGCGCATCGTGCGCGACTACTTTCCTGGCGGCCCGGGCGGGGCGCTCGGCCGGCGCGTGCGCCTGGGCAATCGCGGCGAGTGGCTGACGGTGGTGGGCGTGGTCGCGGACATCCGTCAGATGGGACTCGATCGCGACGTGCAGCCCATGCTCTACATCCCGTTCCAGCAGGAGCGCAGCGGTTTGGTGCGGTTCGTGGCGTTCATCGCGCGCACGGCCACGCCCGTCAGCGTCGCCGAAGGCATCCGCGCGGAGATTCGCCGCGCCGCACCCGATCTGCCGATCGAGAGCACCGTGACGATGGACGAAGCGGTGGCGGCGTCGGTGGCGCCGCCGCGTTTCCGGATGGTGCTGCTGGGGCTGCTGGCGGTGACCGCGACGCTGATCGCGACGTGCGGCATCTACGGATTGATGGCCTACGCCGTGATGCAGCGCCGCCGCGAGATCGGTGTGCGCATGGCACTCGGCGCCCAACGCCGCGACGTGCTCCGCCTCGTGCTCACGCACGCCCTCCGCATCGTCGTCGTCGGCGTGATGCTCGGCCTCGCCGGCGCGTTCGGGGTGACGCGCGTGCTGCAGAGGTTCCTGTTCGGGGTGACGCCGACCGATCCGATCGCGTTCACGGTCGTCACGCTGCTGCTGATCGCGGTGGGACTGATGGCGGCATGGCTGCCCGCGCGCCGCGCGACAAGAATCGACCCGTGCGCCGCGCTGCGCGCGGAATAGCCGTCAACGGAAGTGACCCGTGGCGAGTTTCCCCGCATCAACGAAAGAGTTCGTCGAAAAACACCTCAATCCCGAGCGATGAGCGCGCGTCGGTTTGCGCGTGATACAGCACGCCCGGCTGCTGACCTGTCGCCGTCTCATGCGTGAAGCCATGCATTGCGTTCCCGTAGACGATCAACTGATAGTCCGCGCCCGCGTTCTTCATTTCCTCGGCAAACGCCGTCACCTGCGACATCGGCACATGCGGGTCGAGCGCTCCGTGGCAGACCAGAATCCGCGCGCGAATCGATGACGGCTTGGCGGGACTGCTCGTTTCCAGACTTCCGTGAACACTCACGACCGCGCTGACCGTCGAGCCGCTTCGCGCGTACTCGAGGACGATCATTCCGCCGAAGCAATAGCCGACTGCCGCCATGCGGCCGTCGATCTCCGGACGCGAGAACAGGATTTCGCTCGCGGCCTGCACACGCCGAACGATCGCGCCGCGGCTGGTCCGGAGCTCGCCGATGTGGCGCATGATCCGCTCGCGGTTCCCTGTCACGCCTTCGCCATACATGTCGCACGCGAACGCCACGAATCCGGCCTCGGCGAAGCGTCGCGCCCGTCCGCGCGCGTGGTCGTCGACCCCGGCGCCGCCGTGCACGACGAGAACGCCCGGCCGTTTGCCGGCACGCTCCGCGTCGATCACGAGAAACCCAGTGAGTGTTGCGTCGCCATCGCGGTAGACGATCTGTTCGGTCTCCAGTCTCACACTGTCCTCCCTGTGGCGAATTTGTTGGAGGCTGAATGAATCTCCGTTATTAATTATATCATACTTTTACAAGCTTTTCCAGGCTTTTGCCGCTCGCAGATGATTTGGGGTCTTGACAAGTGGCAGGCACAGGAGCGGGAAGAGGATCTCTGGAAGGAGTTCACGGGACGGCCTTGGACAGTGCCGTCGGGCTGACCTATCGGGCCGGACTGCGGCGGCGTCGGTAGCATGGCGGTCACGCGCGGAGACAATCGACTTGTCGAAGCCAAACCCTCGTTCCAACTGGCGCCCGTCTCCTCTGCTCAGAACGAGCTCGGGCAGGTTTGACTTGTCCGCAGCGAATCCTCAGACTGCGGAACCATGACACGCGCGACTGCGGCATTCGCAGGAGGGCCCGGGACGTGGAGGATCGCTGGTTTCTCGTGCCTCACGTCCCTTCTGGCTGTTGCGTTCGCCGTTCTCACTCTTGCTCAACCTGCCGCCGCGGCCCAGGCGAAACCCAGGAACGTCCTGGTGCTGTCCGGTGGACGCGGCCGCGTCTCCATCAATCTGATGCAGTCATCGCTCCGGGCGCGCTTTCCAGGGCCCGTGAACTTTTCAATCGTCGATCTCGAGAACCCGCGGTTCGACCAGCCGGATTACCAGGAGCACTTCGCAGCAGCGCTCCGAAGCGGGTATGCCGGCGAGAAGCTGGATCTCATCGTTGCGGTGATGACCCCGTCGCTCGAGTTTGCCGTTCAATATGGCAGCAAGGTATTTCCAGGCGTCCCCATCGTCTTCATGTCGATTAGCACTCCCCTTCCGGAGAAGATGTGGCCGGGAGTGACGGGAGTCGAATCCCCTCTCGGCGTTCCTGAAATCATCGACCTGGCGCTTCGTCTCCATCCGGATACCGAAGCCGTCGCGGTCATCACGAATGTGGTGGACGTCGACAAAGACTGGCTGCTCGCTGAGCGCGCGGCACTTCTTCGCTATCGGAACAAAGTACGGGAAATCGACCTCATCGGACCTCCAAGCCCTGAACTGCTTCAGAAAATTGCCGCACTCCCGGCCCGTACCGTGGTGCTGTTTCAACTGTTTCCACAGGATTCAGATCAACTGGCGTTCGGCGCCTATGACGTCCTCGCTTCGGTCGCGCAGCACCTGCCCACCTATTCCATCCTGCCCCTTCTGGACCGTGGAGCCGTTGGCGCCGCAACCTACGATGCCACGAACGATGCGGTGTTGGCGGGACAGCTCGCCGCACGGGTGTTGTCCGGCGAGCGAGCGGGCGACATTCCGGTTGTGCAGAACTCCCACGTTCAGCTGTCCGTTGATTGGCGACAGCTTCGCCGATGGAACATTCCGGAATCGGCGCTGCCGCCGGGTACTCGCGTCCTGTACCGTGAACCCACCCTCTGGCAGCGCCATTGGCAATCCATCGTCGCGGCAGGCGCTCTGATTGTCGTCCAGTCCTTGTTGATTGTCGGATTGTTGTGGCAGCGCGCGCGAAGACAGAAGGCGGAAGCGGTCATACGCGAGAGCGAACAGCGCTTCCGCCTTGTCACCAACACGGCGCCGGTGATGATTTGGATGTCGGGTCCAGATCGATCGTGCATCTATTTCAACCAGCCGTGGCTGGATTTCACCGGGCGGCCGCTTGACGCTGAACTGGGTGATGGTTGGGCGCAGGGCGTGCATCCGGAGGACCGCGAGTCATGTCTGGCGACATATCTGCGTGCATTCGACCTCCGTGAGTCCTTCCAGATGCAATACCGGCTCCGCCGGCATGACGGAGAATTTCGTTGGGTCTTCGATATCGGCGTGCCGCGGTTCAACTCCGATGGCTCCTTTGCCGGCTACATCGGTTCCTGCCTGGACATCACGGAACGCAAACTGGCCGAAGAAGCCCTGGCCAGCCTTGGAGGCAAGTTGATCGCGGCGCAGGAACAGGAACGCACTCGAATTGCACGAGAGCTGCACGACGATATCAACCAGCAGCTGGCGTTCCTGTCGGTGTCGCTCGACGAGCTCAAGCAGAATCCACCGCAATCGATTGCGGAAATCCCCGGCCGCCTCGAAGGGATCGAAATCCAGACAGCTGAAATTTCGAGGAGCGTACAGGCTCTCTCACATCGTCTGCATTCCTCGAAGCTCGAGTACCTGGGCCTGGTTGCCGCATTGCGGGGCTTCTGCCGCGAGTTCTCGGATCAGCACCGCGCCGAAGTCACGTTCTCACACGATCCGATCCCAGAAAGCTTGCCGGATGAGATCTCGCTGTGCCTGTTCCGCGTCGCGCAGGCGGCACTGGCAAACGCCTTGAAGCACAGCGGCGTAAGATCATTTGACGTGCACCTGAGGTCTTCACGCGGGGGGATTCACCTGAATGTCCGTGACGGAGGCGTCGGCTTCGATGTCGAGAAGATGCTCGGCGGCCACGGTCTCGGGCTCATCAGCATGCGCGAGAGAGTCCGTTTCGTGAATGGCGAGATTTCGATCCTGTCAAAGCCCAACGGCGGCACCACGATAGAGGTCGATGTGCCGCTGCCTGCCGAAATCCTCAAATCGCAGAGTGCGTGACTCGCAGCGACGCTGACCATTCGTCCAGCGCCACGCCAGAGCTCACTGTCGTCGTGACGCGCGCATCGCGCACGGCCGACCCGGCGGCGTTCATGGCTGCGCTCCGGCGCGAAGTCGATCGGCTCGGCCTCTCGTCCGAGGTCATCGTCGGTACGCCGGATCCGCGCGGGTTCGGCCACGAGCTCCGCCAGACGCTCGGCCTGGCGCATGCGCCGTTCATCATCACGGTCGATCCCGACTTCGCCGGACCGATGACGTTTCTGGCCGATCTCTGGGCGCGCAGGCACGATGCCGAGGTGATCGTGGCCTCGCGCTACGTGCCCGGCAGCCGCGTAGAGATGCCGCTGCTCCGGACGGTCGGCAGCCGGCTGCTGAACCTGGCGTTCCGCCGTGGGCTCAGCCTCGGTGTCAACGACGGATCGAGCGCCATCCGGCTGTTCCGTGCCGACGTCCTCCGCTCGCTTCAGCTCGAAGCCGCGGACTACGACGTGCTCCAGGAGACGCTCGTCCGCGCGCACGCGGCCGGCTGGCGCGTGCTCGAGATTCCGCTGCACTACACGCCGAACGCGAATGTTCACTCGAAAGCCCACCTGTCGCTCACCTTCGCCTATCTCCGCACGTTCTGGACGCTCTGGAAACTGCGCAACTCGATCGCGGCTGCCGACTACGACTACCGGGCTCACGACAGCGCAATCCCTTTGCAGCGCTACTGGCAACGCAGTCGCTATCGCCATATCACCGGACTCATCCAGGGGCAGGGTCGGGTGCTCGACGTCGGCTGCGGCTCGAGCCGGATCATCGGAGCCCTGCCGCCGGGAAGCGTGGCCCTCGACGTGCTGAGCAACAAGCTGCGGTTCGCGCGACGGTTCGGCGTCCCTCGCGTTCGCGGATCCGGCTTCGCCCTGCCGTTTGCCGACGAGACCTTCCCGTGCGTACTGTGTTCGCAGGTCATCGAACACGTCCCGATGGTCCCCTCGATGATTGACGAGTTGTGCCGGGTGCTCGCGCCAGGAGGGCGCCTTGTGCTCGGCACGCCCGACTACGATCGCTGGGAATGGGTGTGGATCGAAAAGGCGTACGGGATGGCCGCTCCGGGCGGCTACGCAGACGAGCACATCTCGCACTACTCGCGCAAGGGGCTGCTCGAGGACTTCGCCCGTCGTGGTTACACCCACGAGGCGACGCGCTACATTCTTCGCGGGGAGCTGATTCTCGCCTTCCGGAAGCCCGCACGATGAACCGCGCCCTGGCCGTGCTGATCGGAGCCTGCAGCGCCATGCTGTTCGCGCCGCTCCTCTATCCGCTCGCCACGGGTCGGATCTTCGTCTTCAACGACCTGACCTGGTTTCACCTCCCCACGCGGTACCTCTACCAGCAGGCATTGAGTGCCGGCGACACGGTTCTCTGGACCCCGTCGATCTTCGCCGGTTTCTACCTGCACGGGGAAGGACAGGTTGGTCTGTTTCATCCCCTTCATCAGCTGTTGTACCGGCTGCTGCCTCTGGGACCGGCATTCAACCTCGAGCTCATCGCCAACTACGTGGCGCTGTTCGGAGGCACCGTCTGGTTCCTGCGACGGCTGGCCTTCGACACGCCGCCAGCCCTCTTCGGTGCAATGCTGTTCACGTTCAGCGGCTTCAACCTGCTGCATCACCATCACGTGAACCTCGTGGCGATCGTGGCCCACATGCCGTGGCTGCTCGGCAGCGCGGACGTGCTCATCGTAGAGGACCGGCGGCGCGTACGCGTGCTGGCGCTCGCCGGAATGGCGGCAATCTTCGCGTCCGAGCTGCTGACGGGATTTCCGCAGGGCGTCTGGTGGAACGCGCTGGCATTGGCGGGGTTTGCGACATTTCGTGCGCACGAGACGGGGCGCTGGCGTCGCCTGCCTGCGTGCGTGGCCGCGGTGACTCTGGGAACTCTGCTGGGCGGCATCCAGCTGCTGCCGACGGCCGACGCGGTCGCACACTCGATGCGCTTCGCGGCCTCGTCGGAGTTCGCGCTGACCTTTTCGACGCATCCCTTCAACCTGGTGCAGTGGTGGTCGCCGTACTTCTTCGCCGATGGCGCCTACGCCGCCGGCGAGCGGATGGTGTTTCACGAGTTTGGCCTTTACTCCGGCGCCATCCTGCCGGTTTCGCTGATCTGGGTGTGGATTCGCCGACCCGCGTTGGATGACCGTCGGCGCCTCATTACCGCGGTGACGGCGTTTGCGGCGATGGCGTTGCTCCTCGCGCTCGGACGGTACGGGGGTGTGGCGCGTCTGCTCATGCACGTGCCGATTCTCAGCTCGCTGCGAGCGCCTGGCCGCTACATCGTGCTGACGCAATTCGCGCTCGCGATACTGGCTGCCGTCACCCTCGAGGATCTGCTGGCGATCGCCAGCCGGCGCCGCGCGCCACCATCAGGACGTGTGGTCGCGCTGTGGATCCCGCTGGCGCTCGGCTGCGCGACGACGATGGTACTGAACTCGCACCTGCTGCCGTACGGCAGTCACTCGTTCGCCGACGCGTCCACGGCCGGCACCGGCGTGGCGGTCGTGGCTGCCGTCTCAGCGATGGTGTACCTCGCCGGACGCCGCACGCGTTGGGCGATTCCTGCGCTGATCGTCCTCACGGCTGTGGACCTCGCCGGATGGGGCCTGCGGTTCGTCTATCGCGAGCCCCCACGAACCATTTCGGAACTGGTGGCGGGAATTCCGCCCGCACCACATGGGCCGGCTCAGGCCTACGCCGCCGTCCGCGACCGCGGCTTCTTCAGTTCGGACCTGCTCGTCCTCGGCGGCTATCGCCTGACCTCGGGGTACGTCGGGTTATTTCCCGCCACGGTGCATCCCCTCGACAGCGATGTCGCGCTGCAGTTGTCCGGAACACGCTGGCTATTCACCTCGGACGGCTCGAGACGTCCGTACGCCGGGTCGGTGGATCGCGTGCGGCTGCTCGACTCGCAAGGACGACAGAGCACCGGCGGCAGCGCGATCCTCTCGCTCGATCGTCCCGGACATCTCATCGCAGACGTCATCGCGCCGGGTCCGGGCACCCTCGCGCTCACCGAGCGGTTTCACGACGGCTGGACGGCCAGCGTTGACGGTGCCGCCGTGCCGGCAATTCGTGTTGAGGGAGACTTCCTCGGGTGCGATTTGAGGGGCGGCGCTCATCGAGTGACGTTTCGCTTCATGCCGCGCAGCTTCGTATATGGCTTGATCGTCTCGGGGATTGGCCTGGCGCTGCTCGCGACCGCTGTCCTGGTGCGCCTGAGGTGAAGGACACCAGCCCGATTCCACGCAGTCGGCTGTTCGTGGCCGCCATGGCCGCGACGCTGCTGGCAATCGCGATTTGCTTTCGAGTGATGCGCCTGTCGTCCGTTCCCGGGGTCAGCGGAGACGAGGGATGGTGGGGCGTTCAGGCCATCGCATGGTGCTCTGGCCGGCCCTACGAGACGCACACAACCAGCGGGAATCCCGTCGATCTCCTTCTGCTCGTGCCGCTCGGGCTCCTCCATGCGATCGCATCGCCCTCATTCCTGGTACTGCGGACGATTCCCGCGGCGGTGAACCTGCTCGCGCTCCCACTCTCGTTCTGGCTGGTGCGCCGCGTCTACGGCGACACCACGGCGTGGCTGCACACAGTGGCCCTGGCGATATCGCCGACGGCCATCGCGCACAGCCGCATCTGCTACGACCCGTCCCAATCGATTTTCTGGACGAGCCTCGCCGTTCTCCTGCCGCTGATCGGCTTCGAGGCACAGCGGCGTGTCTGGCTCTATCTGGGTGCGTCGATCCTCTTCTTCCTGCTGGCTGTGCACACGCACCCCACCAACGTCTTCGTCGCGCCGTTTCTGGTGCTTCCTGTGGTGTCTGCGCTTCGACCGCTGCTGCCGGCGTCCGCGGCGAGACGGGCGTTCCTCGCGATGGCCGCGGCGTTCGTCGCAGCGCTGACCATGGCGGCCGTCGTCACTGCCCTCGGTCATCTTGCGCCGTCGAACGAGTACCTGAACCAGCCCTGGCCGGCGATCGCATTCGCGCGCCTGACCGACGGAAGGCAATGGTTCGAGTTTGCGGCAAACAATGCCCGACTCTTCAATGGCGTGACGATCTACCACTACTTTTCCGGCGCACGACCCGTGACGTTCTACTATGACGCGGCATTCGTCATCGTCACCGTCGTCGCTCTTGCGGGATTCTGCCTCGCTCCGGCGAGGCGCCTCGCCAAAGACGGCGGCCTGCTTGTGGCCTGCGGCCTGACCTGGAGCGTGTTTTATGTCTTCGCCGGGCCGGCAGCGCTGCGCCCGCACTTCGAGCGATGGGGCCTCTGCCTCATCGTCCCTGGCACGCTTGTCCTGGCTCGCGGCGTCGGTCGCTGGCTGGAGTCATCGCCCAGGGCCCGGTGGCCGGCGATTGCTGGCGCATCTCTCATCGGGGCGGGCTTGGTGGCGTCTTTCTACGTCAACTATTTCGGGGAGTTCGCCGCGACCGGCGGGCGCTCTCACCTGACCTACGTCACGGCAACACCTGAACCGAAGGAGCAGGCTCTCGAACACATTCTGGCGATGGCCTCAGGCACCGGCCCGATTGCAGTCGTCACCACGCAGTGGTGGCTTGCGTGGCCGATTGCGTATCTAGCCACGCCGCACTCGTACCTCACCGTCACACTGGGTGCCCCCCCCGAGGGCCGCGCCACCTTCGATGAGGCCCTTCGCGCCGGTCGACTGTTCTTCGTGGAGTTCGCTGGACGGCAGGCATCCGCCGGCGAGTGGGCCTGGATTCAGGGGCGCGGTCTGCGTGCTTCCCGGACCACCATTCACGACGCCGGCGGCCACGACCTGATTGAGATCCTGCACGTGTCGAAACGCTCCGCGGTCGAGTCAGCAGAAATTTCCTTGCGTCGGGCGCCACGCGTGATGTCAACTCGCACATCCCCCGCCCCTTCCCCTGAGGCTCAGCAACCCGAGACCGACGTCTCGCCAGGACCACAAGGAGAAGGGAATGAAGACCTCCCGTATCACCCTCACTCTGCTTCTCGCTGCACTGCCAGCCATCTCCCAGGCGGACGGCCGCGCCGTGAGGCTCCGTGCCGACCTGATTGGATTTGAGGAAGTGCCGTCCGTCTCGACGCCGGCGCACGGCCGGTTCAAAGCGCGTATCGCACCCGACGGCCAGTCCATCGACTACGAGTTGAGCTACAGCGATCTCGTCGGCACGGTGCAGCAATCGCACATCCACTTCGGCCAGAAGTCCGTCAACGGCGGCATCGTCATCTGGCTGTGCCAGACGGCGACGACGCCGGCGCCGGCAACGGTGGCCGGCATCACGCCGATGTGCCCGCAGTCGGGCACGGTCAACGGGACGATCACGACCGCCAACGTGGTCGCGTCCGGCACCGCGTCACAGCAGATCGACGCGGGCGAACTCGACGAAGTGGTCGACGCGATCAAGGGCGGCGTGGCGTACGTGAACGTGCACGCGACGCCGCTCAATGGCGGCGGCGAGATCCGCGGGCAAATCAAGCGCGTCGACTAGCGAAGCGCGCGAGCTGAAGCTCGGGACCTACGTACTGGAAATCACCACCGGGAGGCTGCCGCGCAGGCGGCCTCCCGCGTGGACGCCCGTCATTTCGGCTCTCGTCTCGCGCAATCTGTGGGCAATCAGGGTCCCTCGATGTAACATCGCGCCGGCAAGCCTGGACGCCTTGGTGTGCCGCGAATCAGTGGAGGTCGATCCCGATGGTGGCCAGCAGTCCGGCTTCAGCCAAGGCACCGACAAGCGTTGGGCCGACGACGGAGCCCAGGCGCTACCTCGCGCTCGACGCGTATCGCGGCTTCATCATGCTGCTGCTCGCGTCGGAAGGCTTTGGCTTCTCGATGCTGAAGGGAGATCCCACCTGGGGCCGCGTGGCGGGCTGGTTCGATCACGTACCCTGGGAGGGGCTGGTCTTCTGGGACCTGATCCAGCCGGCATTCATGTTCATGGTCGGCGTTGCCATGCCCTTCGCGCTGGCGGCCCGGACGGCTCGCGGCGCGACCGAGCGCGACAACTTCCGTCACGTCGTCGCGCGCGCGCTTCGGCTGACCCTTCTCAGCCAGATCCTGATCTCCGTCGGCTCCGGCCGGATCAAGCTGCAGATGATCATCGTCCTCTCGCAGATCGCCTTCACGTATTTGCTCAGCTACCTGATCATGCAGTGGAAGTGGCGCTGGCAGGTGGCGACCGCCGTGGGCCTGCTCGTCTTCTGGATGGCGCTGCTGTT